>Ga0316201_10002613_pt1 | contig 12884 bp, 10 predicted proteins | sample CS6wburrow_MG_FD_204516 | JGI IMG/M metagenome (GOLD analysis project Ga0316201, IMG submission 204516) | Coastal sediment microbial communities from Delaware Bay, Delaware, United States - CS-6 worm burrow | ecosystem: Environmental > Aquatic > Marine > Coastal > Sediment | place: USA... | reverse complement strand
AGTGCTGGACCACCTGCGCGGAGGCACGGACCCGAATGTCAGCCTTTTTCTCGAGGATGCCGATTCGCAGGCAGATCGGGCCCGCCTGGCCCAGACAATCCTGGCTGCTGAACAGATACCCTCTTTGCTGCTGCGCGGCATCGCGTTGCAAAAAGACATTCAAAGGGCCCCCCTGAAAACGATGCTGGGCGTCTGGGACGGGAAAGACTGGCTGGTTTTTGATCCTGGCACCGGGCAACGTGGCTTGCCGCAGGACTTCATGGTCTGGTGGCGCGGCGACGAAGACCTGGCCAGCATCCGGGGCGGCCTGATTCGCGACCTGCAGATATCGGTCAAGATGCGCCCGGTGAGTTCGCTCGACCTTGCCGCAAAACGGGCCGAGCTGCGAGATTCTTTTTTCGGGCGGATATCCCTGCTGCATCTTCCGGTCCAGACCCAGTCGGTCTATGAAGTGCTGTTGCTGGTGCCCTTCGGAATCCTGGTGATCGTTCTGCTCAGGAACTTTATCGGACTCAGTTCGTTCGGCACCTTTGCACCGGTTTTGATTGCGTTGTCGTTTCGCGAGACCGAGCTGCTGAAGGGAGTCCTGTTGTTCATGATGATTGTTTCTCTGGGCCTGATGTTCCGCTTTTACCTGGAGCGGTTACGCCTGCTGCTCGTGCCCAGGCTTGCGGCCGTCGTGACCATCGTGGTGTTACTGATGACGGCAATCAGTCTGTTCAGCAACCAGTTCGGCTACGAAACGGGCCTCTCGGTGTCCCTGTTTCCGATGGTGATCATCTCGCTGGTGATCGAACGTATGTCGATCGTTTGGGAGGAACGAGGCGCGGAAACATCCATCCGCGAAGGCCTGGGCAGCCTGTTGATGGCCGCACTCGCCTATTCGGTCATTTCGCTGGATGTACTGGAGTATTGGGTGACGGTGTTCCCCGAGGTTAATCTGATGGTCCTTGGTCTGATTGTTGCGCTTGGCCGCTACACCGGTTTCCGCCTCACCGAACTGATCCGATTCCGCGAGCTGGCGAAGCAGGAACCGACCTGAGCATGGCCAACCTGATCACGCGAATGCGAGACTCCGGCGTGCTGGGACTGAACCGGCGTAATGGTGACTACATCCTCAAGCTGAACCGCCGCAAGTATTTTCCCCTGGTCGATGACAAGGTGCTGTGCAAGCAAAAATTGCAGGAGTCGGGGCTGGCGGTGCCCGAACTCATAGCGATCGCTTCCTACATGCAGCAGGCGTCGCGCCTGGATGAACTGCTGGAGGGCAACGGGGAGTTCGTCATCAAGCCGGCGCACGGCAGTGGCGGGGACGGCATCCTGGTCATCAAGGACCGCAAGTCCGGTTACTTTGTAGACTCAGACAGCCGCCTGGTCTTGCCGGCGGACCTCGAGCATCATCTGACCAACGTGATCGGCGGCCTGTATTCTCTGGGCGGACAGCCTGACGTGGCCATGATCGAGTCGCTGGTTCATTTCGATCCGGCTTTTTCCGACCTCACCTATCACGGCGTGCCGGATATTCGTGTGATTGTTTATCGCGGTTACCCGGTGATGGCGATGGCTCGCCTGCCAACCCGTGAATCTCACGGCAAGGCCAACTTGCACCAGGGGGCTATCGGGGTTGGGGTGGACATCAACAGCGGCGTCACGGTGGGCGGCGTTTCCGGCAACCTTGCGGTTTCCGTTCATCCGGACACCGGTTCTGCGATCGCGGGCTTTCAGGTGCCTCACTGGAGCCGGATTGTCTCGATGGCGGCGCGCTGCTACGAGGCGGTCAACCTGGGATATCTCGGTGTCGATATTGTGCTGGACCGTGACCTGGGGCCGCTCATTCTTGAACTGAATGCCCGGCCCGGGCTTAATATTCAGATCGCAAACCGCCGCGGCTTGCGCACCAGGCTGGACACTGTGGACCGGCTGGAAAGGCTGCACGAAAGCGCGGAGCAACGCGTGGAATGGTCGTGCCGGAGCTTTGGTGAAAAACGCAGCGACCTGCTCAGTCAGGCCCCCTGGTGAGCGCTGATGTCGTCCGAGAATTGCTCCATCAGCTCGGAAAAATGCCGGTTGCCCTCGGTGAACTGGGCGCGCGCCCTTTCCAGGTATAGCCTTACCTCGTCGACGTAACCGTCGGTCGAGGCCGACCAGACCCGGTTGATGTAACGCTCACCCGCTGCAAAGTTGCTCATGACGTCGGCGTAGTTCTGGATGCCGAACACGTGAATCATGCTCTCCCGGGCCTCGGCGAAATTGTTGAGGTCATCGCGGAACAGCCGATCTATTTCGAAGCGGGCCTCGTATACAGGCAGGTTGTCGCCGCGCTGATGAAGCGCTTCCAGGTTGGCCTGGATATTGGCCAGGCTGGTTTCCAGGATTTCGATGTTGCCCGCCAGTCGCTGACCCGAGCGATGTTCCGAGTGTTGCGCTTTCCGGTAAATGAACAGGCCGACGAGTCCGGTCAACAGGGCCGGAACCATGTAGCCCCAGTCAATCAGCCTCGGATCCAGGACCGAGATGAACGAACCCGCAAGAAAGGAGAAAGCAATCAGCGTCAGCGCGATAATCTTCATCTTTACACGGCCTTCAGAATCATGGAAATGGCGTACCCGACCCCTACCAGGGCCTCGCCGACGATGAAACCCGCAGTGATGGGAATGCCGGTGTTCTCCGCCCAGGTGTTGCCCAGCTTGTAATCACTGGCCAGTCTCAAAACCGTGCCGATGCTGTAAGTCAGGACGATGTTGAAGGGCAGGTAAAAGCCCAGGCCGACCGTGATGCCGAGGCCGGGTTGAAACAGGCTCAGCATAGCCCCCAGCCCGGCGCCTGCCAGGTATTTTTGCCCCGGCACGTCTCCGCCCATGATGCCGTTGACCATACTCGCCAGGGCCTGGCCCTGCGGCGCAGGCAGCTTGTCACTGCCCAGCACGTAGGCCTCATGCAGAACGAAGATCAGCGCGACCACGACGATGGGGCCCAGCCACGCGCCAATAAACTGGCCGAGCTGTTGTTGGCGCGGTGTCGCACCCACCAGGTACCCGGTCTTCAGATCGAGCATCAGGTCGGTGGCTTGCGACATGGCCACGCAGGCTGCCGCGCCAACCATGATGGCCGATACGATCGCCGCCTTGGTATCGCCCAGGCCGCTGGAAATGAAAATGAGTATCGTGACCGCGATCAGGGTCATTCCCGAAAGAGGGGACCAGTTGGTTCGACCGATCGCTTCCGACAGGATTACGCCCGCAATCCAGACCCACAGGGTGCCCACCAGGGCCATCACGATCCCGCGGCCAAGCCCCATTTTATCCGTCGACAGGACCGCCATAACCGCCAGCAGAATGGCGGCCCCCACGATCGCGGTGTAAAGCAGTTTGATCGGCATCTCGTCACGCGACATCGCGGAGTCCGCCCGGGCTGCATTCTGCATGCTGCGCACCGCGCTGACGATCATCGGAAAGGCCATGGCGACGCCGGCAACGGCACCGCCGATCAACATGCCGATACCCACCGGCCGGAACAGCAGCAGCCGCAACGCATCCGGTTCGCTGGTCACCTCGCCACTCGCCGGGTCAACCGGGAACAGATCCAGCCCGGCCAGCATCGGCGCAAGGATCCAGTAGCAAACATAACCGCCGATAATAAAAGCCACGCCGCCTTTGCCGGCTATGTAGCCCACGCCGATGGTGAGCAGCGACAGGTACCAGACCCCGTTCATGTAACCGGGCATGCCGATCAGGCTGCCCAGGTCCCAGTTGTCGAGGCCGGTTGACTGGCTGACGGCATGCAGGCCGCCGCTCAGCAGCGCACCCCCGATCAACAGCATCGCTTTATGGATACCGGCACCAGGTGATTTGAGAATGGTCGCGACGGCGACGCCGCCGGGATAGGTCAGGCGTTCGTAATCGATCATCTGCTTGCGCAGTGGAATGATGAAGCCGATTCCGAGGAATGCGCCGGCGATGGCGCCGAAAGTCAGCATCACTGGGTTGAAGTCCGACCCGTAGCCGAGGATAAAAATCGCCGGAACGGAAAACATCAATCCGCTGGACGCGCCGTTAACCGCGCTGGCGACCGTCTGGGTGATGTTATTTTCGATGATGCTGTTGCGCCGCAGGATGCCGCGCAGGATGCCAAACCCGAGGATGGCGGCGAGTTCCGACCCCTCGATGGAAAAACCCAGGATTAGCGCCGCGTAGCCGATGCTGACGGCTATGATCGTTCCGAGAAAATAGCCGACCAGGATGGCCGCCCAGGTCAGTTCGGGGTAGGGCCCATGCCGGACGGGCGCATTGGAATTGGCTGCTGTGCTCATCATTTATTGTTGTTTGCTGTTGTAGTTACATGTCGTAGGCCCAGACCAGGACCAGCGTGAGTATAATCCATAAGCCGATCGCCAGGGGCAGACCGATGCGGACGAAATCGCTGAACTTGTAGCCGCCGGCATTCATCAGCAGGATGTTGGTCTGGTAAGCCATCGGCGTAACGAAACTGAGGTTTGCACCGAACAGGACCGCCAGCACGAAGGGCTCCAGCGGCATCCCCAGACGCTGGGCAATACCGATCGCAATCGGCGTACCGATCACCGCAGCGGCGTTGTTCGAGACGATGTTGGTCAGGATTCCCATCATCAGCATCAAGCCCGCCAGGACAACCGAGGTCGGGGCGCCGAAAGTGATATAGACGAATAATTTTGCAAGGTAGTCCGCCCCGCCGGTTTTCAGCAGTGCCGCGCCCATCGCCAGCGAAGATACGATGATCAGGATGACCTGGGTGCTGAGTGCGCTCATCGCGTCCTTCCAGTTAAGGCAGCGTGTCAGGATCAACACGGTGAACCCCAGGATGGCGCTGATCTCAATCGGCATGATGTTGAAAGCCGCCAGTGCGACGACGCCCAGCATTGTCGCCAGCGCGATCGGCGCTTTCTTGGTACTGGGTAACTGGATGCTGCCGTCCAGCACCAGGAAATCAGCGGTTTCCTTTAACTCGCGCAGGTTTTCGGGCGTCGATTGCACCAGCAGCACATCACCGGAACGGATCTGGACCTCGTCCAGCCCGGGTGATTTTCGTTCCTGAGAGCCCTCAAAGCGGTTGAAAGCAAGCAACCGCAGGCCGTAATGCGAGCGCAGCCTCGCATTGCCGATACGTACGCCGTTGAGCCTTGAGGCCGGCGTGATCACCACTTCGGCAATTTGCTGACCCTCTGCGCTGAGCGGGTGTTCGGCATCGACCGCCTGGTCTCCCGAAAACAGCGTGCCGCCCAGCAGTCGTGAAAATTCACGCAGGTTTTCCTGGGTGTCACTGGTCGTTATTCGGTCGCCGGGCTTGAGTACCACGTCGGGCAGGGGGTTGATGAACACACCCTTGCCGCGCTGAACGGATTCTACTTTGAGGCCCTCGCCCACGCGCAAAACCGCATCCGCCAAGGTCTTACCGGCGACGATGCTGTTCGTTTCCAGCCGGATCTGGGCGGTATAGAGCCGGGAGACGGTGCCGCTCATGGGCGGCTGCCTCTCCGGAATGATGCGTGGGGCGATCAGCCAGAGATAGATCACGGCGAACACACCGGCGATGGCGACCGGGCCCAGAAAATCAAACATGTTGAACTGGTCCATGCCCATATCTGCCGCAACGTTCACCACCAGCAAATTGGTCGATGTGCCAATGGTGGTCGCCATACCGCCGAGAATGCTGGCAAATCCCATCGGGATCAGGCTGCCCGAAGGCGATTCGCCGGTCCGGACCGCAACGCCGATGAGGATGGGGAGCATCAGGACGACGATGGGGGTGTTGTTGATGAACGCACTCAGGACAGCAGTGATCAGCAGAGTAAAAAGTAATGAGATCGCCGGCCCTTTGCGCCAGAGCCGGGCGAGCAGACGCCCGACGGGCTCGAGCGCTCCGGTTCGGATCAGTCCCTGGCCGACAATCATCAGCGCGCAGACGGCCACCAACGCTTTGTGGCCGAAACCCAGGAAAAAATCACTCGCCTGCAGGCTTCGGCCGTCCAGTTCGAACGGGAACAACGTGAATCCCACGGTGAGCGCGACCAGCACCAGCAGGCTGGTGGTCTGCAGCGGGATGCTCTCGCGCGTGAAAAGGATCAGCGCGACCAGGATGAGGATCATCACGGCCAGGGCGTGAGCGTTGGGAAGTGCCAGTTCCAGCATATTCATGTTTTCAGTAGCTGCTCCCGTTCTTGCGGCGGCTCGGTCAGGTAGCAGTCTACCCGATCACGGGCGTTGACCCACCGCTTAAGTTCATTTTGTCCACCGTGACTTGCGGAGGCCTGGTGGCTGGCATATGCTGCCACAGCCCGTCCGGAAAATGGAATTTACGCCCCAGAGGCAGAGCGCAGCAAGCAGTGAATCAATCCAGTTATCCCCTTATTGCGTTTGACCCGGTAGCCTTTTCACTGGGCCCGCTGGACATACACTGGTATGGCATCATGTATCTTCTGGCGTTCCTTTTTTTCTGGGGCTACGGCAGTTGGCTGGCAAAAAACAGGCAGTGGTGGGGCTGGAGCAGCCACGAGGTCGGTGACTTCCTTTTTTACGGCATGCTGGGTGTGATCCTGGGCGGCCGGCTGGGCTACGTGTTTTTCTACGGCTTTCAAAATGTTTTGGATGATCCAATGTTTCTCTTCCGGATCACCGAGGGCGGCATGTCCTTTCACGGTGGTCTGCTCGGAGCCATGGCTGCCATGTGGTGGTTCGGCAGGCGCACGGGACGGTCATTCTGGCAGGTTGCGGACTTCGTGGCGCCCCTGGTGCCGGTGGGGCTTGGCCTTGGCAGGATCGGCAATTTCATCGGCGGAGAATTGTGGGGGCGCCACAGTGACGCGCCCTGGGCGATGATTTTCGCCAATGCGCTGCAACCCGGCGGCTGGCAGTCGGCCGAACTGGAAGCGGCCTGGCGCAGCGGTGCTCTGGACCACCTTGCACGGCACCCGAGCCAGCTTTACCAGGCACTCGGTGAGGGTCTGGCCCTGTTTATCCTGCTGGCTGTCTACTCCCGCAAGCCCAGGCCGATGGCAGCCGTTTCCGGGCTGTTCCTGGTCGGTTATGGCTGCTTCCGCTTTATGGCAGAATTCTTTCGTGAACCCGATGAACACATCGGTTTCGTCGGCGGTGAATGGCTGACCATGGGTATGGTTCTGTCCCTGCCCATGGTTATCGCAGGTATCTTTATCATGGCCCTCGCTTACCGGGGATGGGAAAAATAATGCAGACCTACCTCGATTTACTCAGGCATATACTGGACAACGGGACCCGAAAATCGGATCGCACGGGTACCGGAACGATCAGTTGGTTTGGCTACCAGATGCGCTTCGACTTGTCGCAGGGCTTTCCGGCCGTCACCACCAAAAAGCTGCACTTCAAGTCGATTATTCATGAACTGCTCTGGTTCCTGAACGGCGATACGAACATCCGCTACCTGAAGGAAAACGGGGTCCGGATCTGGGATGCATGGGCCACTGAAGACGGTGACCTCGGTCCGGTTTACGGCGCGCAATGGCGTAACTGGCCCGCCCCGGATGGCCGACGCATCGACCAGATCGCGCAACTGCTGCGTGATTTGCAGAAAAAACCCGATTCCCGCCGCCACATCGTTTCGGCCTGGAACCCGGCCTTGCTGCCGGATGAATCCCACAGTCCGAAAGAAAACGCGGCCATGGGCCTCCAGGCCCTGCCGCCGTGCCATACCATGTTCCAGTTCAATGTCGCCGACGGCAGGTTGAGCTGTCAGCTTTACCAGCGCAGCGCCGACGTATTCCTCGGCGTGCCTTTCAATATCGCATCGTATTCATTGCTGACGATGATGGTGGCGCAGGTTGTCGGCCTGGAGCCAGGCGACTTTGTGCATACATTCGGCGACGTGCATATCTACATGAACCACCTGGAACAGGTTGAAACCCAGCTCAGCCGCGAACCCTTCCCGCTGCCGCAGATGAAAATCAATCCTGACCGAAAGGACCTGTTCGGCTTTCAGTACGATGACTTCGAACTGGTCGGCTATCAGTATCATCCGGCGATCAGGGCGCCAATTGCGGTCTGAGACACATGTCTGAGGCTGTTTATATATGCCCCATGTGCCCGGAAGTCCGGAATGACGGGCCGGGCGTGTGTCCATCCTGCGGGATGGCGCTCGAACCCGAAACGGTTACGCTGGATGAGAAACAGGAGGAAAACCCCGAGTTGAGGGACATGAGCCGCCGTTTCCTGGTGGCGCTGGTCCTCACGCTTCCCGTCTTCGTTATTGCCATGGGTGGCATGCTTCCCGGATTTCATGAGTACCTGCCGCGCGGCAATTCCCGCTGGCTGGAGTTCATGTTTTCGACACCGGTGGTCCTGTGGGCCGGCTGGCCGTTTTTCGTGCGCGGCTGGCAGTCGGTCCTCAACCGCCACCCCAACATGTTCACCCTGATCGCGCTGGGCACCGGGGTTGCCTATGTGTACAGCACGGTTGCCCTGTTTTTTCCAGGCTTGTTTCCGCCGTCTTTCCGCAGCGCCAGTGATGAAGTCGAGCTGTATTTCGAAGCTGCCGCCGTGATCGTGACGCTGGTCCTGATGGGGCAGGTCCTGGAATTGCGTGCCCGCGGTCGAACGGGCGATGCGATCCGCACACTGCTCGGGCTGGCGCCAAAAACCGCGCGGCGCCTGACACCCTGCGGCCACGAGCGGGATGTGCCGCTCGATCAGCTCAATACCGGTGACAAGTTGCGCGTGCGGCCCGGTGAAAAAGTACCGGTTGATGGCGTCGTGCTGGAAGGCAACAGTAACGTCGATGAGTCCATGATCAGCGGTGAGCCCATGGCCGTTGCAAAGGGGCCCGGCGACGAAGTTACCGGGGCGACCATCAACGGCACCGGAAGCCTGTTAATCGAGGCGCGCCGGGTCGGGGGAGATACGCTTCTTTCGCAAATTGTGCACATGGTCGCCCAGGCGCAACGCAGCCGCGCGCCGGTGCAGCGGCTGGTGGACCGGGTATCCGGCTATTTCGTGCCTCTGGTAGTGCTGGCGGCCATCCTCGCATTTGTGGCTTGGGCCGTGCTCGGTCCTGATCCCTCGATGGCTTACGCGGTCATCAACTCGGTTGCCGTGCTCATCATCGCCTGCCCCTGCGCGCTCGGCCTGGCCACGCCGATGTCGATCATGGTCGCTTCCGGCAGGGGCGCACAGGAAGGCATCCTGTTCAGGGACGCTGAATCTATCGAGGCGCTGCGCGCTGTCGACACGGTGGTCGCCGATAAAACCGGTACGCTCACCGAAGGCCGGCCGCGCTTGGTTTCGGTCGCTTCGGCCGACGGTTTTTCCGAACACGATCTGCTGCAGCTTGCAGGGGCACTGGAACAGGCCAGCGAGCACCCGCTCGCCGCTGCCGTGGTGTCGGCAGCCGGAGACGAGGCCGGGCAGTTGCCTGAACCGGAGGAGTTTCAGTCGCACACCGGGCAGGGCGTTTCCGGGCGGGTCATGGGCAGGCAAGTCGCTGTCGGCAATGCTGGCCTTGTTGCGTCACTGAATCTTCGGGTCGATCAGTTTCCAGGTCAGCCGGAACGGCTGCAAGAGAAGGGCCAGACCGTTATTTTCATCGTGGTCGACAACCGCCCTGCCGGAATTGCCGGCATCGTCGATCCCGTCAGGGCCTCCAGCAAACAGGCAATTCGTGATCTGCACAAGGAGGGCATCCGCGTGGTGATGCTGACCGGCGACAGCGAATCGACCGCGCACTCGGTCGCGCGTCAACTGGGTATTGACGAGGTCATCGCTCAAGTTCTTCCGGCCGAAAAAGCGGAGCACGTGAAACGTCTGCAGCAACAGGGTTGCAAGGTCGCGATGGCCGGTGACGGAATTAATGATGCGCCGGCCCTTGCCTCGGCCAGGGTTGGCATCGCAATGGGAACGGGAACCGATGTAGCGATTGAATCGGCCGGTGTGACACTGATGCACAGTGAACCACAAGACATCGTGAAAGCCATTCGCCTGAGCCGCGCCACCATGCGGAACATCCGGCAGAACCTGTTTTTTGCCTTCGCCTACAACAGCCTGGGTGTCCCGGTCGCGGCCGGCGTGCTGTATCCATGGTTCGGGGTTCTGCTCAGTCCAATGATCGCGGCGGCGGCGATGAGCTTCAGTTCAGTCTCCGTGATCAGTAACGCCTTGCGCCTTAATAGGGTCAGGCTCTGAATCGTCATGCTGTGCGGCAAGAAAATAACCATCATTGCAGCCATGGCGCGAAACCGCGCGATTGGCATCGACGGAAAAATGCCTTGGCATCTGCCTGGAGAACTCGAGCACTTCAAACAGGCCACGATGGGCAAACCCATCATCATGGGCCGCAAAACCTGGCAGTCGATCGGCCGCGTCTTGCCCGGACGGCAGAACATCGTGGTAACTCGAAACCGTTCCTACCAGGCCGATGGCTGTGTCGTCGCCAGTTCGCTCGAGGAAGCCATTGAACGGGCCGCCGGCGAAGAGGTCATGATCATCGGAGGTGGCGAATTGTACCGGCGGGCACTGGAATTTTCCGATTGTTTGATACTGACCCGGGTCGATTGCGTACCCGAGGCCGACACGTGGTTTCCGGAGTGGTGCTCACAGGACTGGCGGCAGGTCAGTTCACGCCGGGAACCGGCGAACGAAAGCAATCCGCATGATTTCGAAGTGAGCGAGTGGGTCAGAAAAAAGGGTGCTTGTGATACTTCCCGGGAACCTGGAACAACTGGCGGTCCTCCAGCCTGAGGGCGCTCAGCCGGCCGCCCCACACGCAGCCGGAGTCGAGGCAGAACAACCGTTTTTTCATAAGCAGCCCCAGGGCGGCCCAGTGCCCGAAAACGATGGTGTTGGCTTGGGTCAGGCGGTGTTTGTGTTTGAACCAGGGCTTGTAGAACGGTGGCTGAGAGCCTGGCGGGCCGCTGGCCCCGGGAATGATTTTTCCTTTGTTGTCGCAAAAACGCATGCGGGTAAGGATGTTGCTGATCAGAAGCCTGCGTTTCCAGCCGGTGCGATCATCGCGCCAGAGCCTGACCGGGTTGCGATTCATTTTTGAGAAAAACTTGCCTGATTTCTCAGACCGCAGCACCATTTCCACTTCACCCGCAAAAGTGAGCGTCTGTTCAACCGTCCACTGCGGTATGACGCCAGCGTGAATCATCAGGACTTCGTGTTCGGTTGACCAGAAGGCGAGAGGCTGGCGTTGCAGCCAGTCGATCAGCGTCTGCCGGTCGTGGGCCCGCAGGATCGCGTCCATCTCCCTGTTTGATGAACCGCCCTCTGGAAATTTCCAGGCTTCACGCAGCAGGTACAGGTCGTGGTTGCCCAGAGTCATTCTGAAGCGGCTGCCAAGCCCTTCGAGCAAACGCAGGGTTTCGAGGGATTGCCCGCCCCGGTTGACCAGGTCCCCGGGGCACCAAAGGTAGTCGTTCGCCGGGTCGAACTGCACTTTTTCCAGCAACCTCTGCAGCGGGTCGTAACAGCCCTGAATATCGCCGACAACGTACGTAGCCATCAGTCACCGGACTCCAGTAGATTTGCCAGCGCGGCAAACTGCTCCAGGCCCAGGGTCTCAGCGCGAGCCCCCGGATCGATGCCGACAAGCAGGATCTGGTCCTCGTCGAGCAATCCCTTGAGGCAGTTTCTTAGTGTTTTCCGCCGCATTGAAAATGACTGGGTGACCAGTTGTCTGAACACAACGAGGTCGTTGATGACGACGGGCGGTTGTGCACGGGGAATTAACCTGACGAAACTGGACTCGACCCTGGGCGCGGGCGAAAATGCCTCGGGCGGCACGTCGAAAAGCGGCAAAACTTCGCAATAAAGCTGACACATGACCGAGAGCTTTCCCCAGGCCTTGGTGCCGGGGATGGCTGCCATACGTTTGACCACTTCCCGTTGCAGCATGAAATGCATGTCGACGATCAAATCACTCCACTGCAGTACGTGAAACAGCAACGGGGTGGAAATGTTGTAGGGCAGATTACCCACCAGCCGAAAAGGCCGGCCGCTGGTGACCCGGCTAAAATCGACCGTGAGCGCATCAGCGGTGTGCACTGTGGCCCGTCCGTCCAGGCCGAAACGTTCCTGCAGCCGGGCGGCGAGATCGCGGTCGATTTCCAGTAGGTGCAGTTCCGCTTCCGATTGTGCCAGCGGCCCGCTGAGTGCTGCCTGCCCCGGCCCAATTTCCAGGATAAGCTCTCCGGCACTCGGGTTGATCGTATCTATGATTTGTTGAATGTATACAGGATCCGTCAGAAAGTTCTGACCGAAACGTTTTCTGGCCCGATGATCCATACCCTTGCTCACTCAGCTGTTCCCGCCTCGTTTCTGCGTGGCCATGTCGGCCGCAGCGATCACGGCCTGGTGCAGGCTGCCGGTGTCCGCCATACCGCTGCCGGCGAGGTCCAGTGCTGTGCCGTGATCGACCGAGGTCCGGATGTAGGGCAGGCCCAGGGTGATATTGACGGCTTTGCCAAAACCCATGTGTTTCAGCACCGGCAACCCCTGGTCGTGGTACATCGCGATAACGGCGTCGCAAGCGGAGATTCGAGGTGGCGTGAAGGCAGTATCTGCAGGCACCGGGCCCTCGATGATCAGGCCCTCGCCACGCAGGCGTTCGAGCACCGGCGTGATCACTCTTTCCTCTTCGCTGCCGAGGTGTCCGCCTTCGCCGGCATGCGGGTTCAGGCCAAGAACCTGCAGTCGAGGGCGAGAAATACCGAATTGCCGTTGCAGGGAATTCGCGGTTATCCGAATGACTGTCTCCAGTTTTTCCCTGGTGAGGGCGTCCGCAACTTCGCGCAACGGCAGGTGCGTGGTCACCAGTGCTACCCTCAGGCCGGGCGCTGCGAGCATCATGACGACCTGCGGTACGCCGGCCAGGCCGGCGAGAAA
>Ga0316201_10002611_pt1 | contig 12886 bp, 12 predicted proteins | sample CS6wburrow_MG_FD_204516 | JGI IMG/M metagenome (GOLD analysis project Ga0316201, IMG submission 204516) | Coastal sediment microbial communities from Delaware Bay, Delaware, United States - CS-6 worm burrow | ecosystem: Environmental > Aquatic > Marine > Coastal > Sediment | place: USA... | reverse complement strand
AACCCAACAAAACCGCCCGATTTACTCTTCGGGAGAGACCGCCTCAGCACCCTCTTCACCCTCGACTTCATCGGCTTCCGCTTCCTCGCCCTCTTCCTCAACAATCTGCACCGAGTGCACAGAAACAACCGGGACGTCATCCGCGCCACCGGCCAGTGCGGTAAGTTCGACACCGTTGGGCACAACAAGCCCGGACAGCGGAATCGAATCGCCAATGTCGAGACTGACAACATCCACCTCGATGTACTCCGGCAGATCTGCCGGCAGACAGCTCACCTCGACATCCGTGATCGCGCGGGAGAGAACGCCGCCCGCCTTGACGCCCACACAAATATCCTCATGCAGGAAATGCAGGGGTATATTAGTACGCAGCTTCTCGGTTGCTCTGACTCGCTGAAAATCAACGTGCATGATGAAAGGCTTGGCCGGATGGCGCTGCAAATCCTTGAGGATGACGTCCTGCGGCTGATCGCCGATCTTCAGCGTTAAAATATGCGAATAGAAGGCCTCAGTCTCCAGATGATGTGCCAGTTCATGCTGAACCAGACTTATCGCCCGCGGCGGCCGATCCGAGGCGCCATAGAGAATACCAGGCACCAGACCCTGACGACGCAGGCGGCGGCTCGCACCTTTACCCTTGTCGTCACGATCCAGCGCATTGATTTCAAATACTTTTTTCATGACCTACTCCAAATCACTATCGAAAAAAAACCACCACCACACCGCGACCAGTTGGGTGATGAACAAATAATCCTATACAGGTAACTGCACCTATTCCATGAACAACGAGGTAACAGACTCGTCGATTGCCATGCGCCGAATCGTCTCGGCCACCAGTTCCGCAATACTTATCTGCCGGATCCTGTCACAAGCCAGCGCATCCTCATGTAGAGGAACGGTATTGGAGACAACCAGCTCATCCAGCACCGAGTTCTCGATATTCTTTACTGCCGGCCCTGACAACACCGGGTGCGTACAGTAAGCCACAACCAGCTTGGCGCCATGTTCCTTCAGCGCCTGCGCTGCTTTGCACAATGTACCGGCGGTATCAACCAGGTCATCGATCAGAACACAACTGCGGCCCTTTACGTCCCCGATAATATTCATTATCTGAGCTTCATTGGCTTGGGGGCGGCGCTTGTCAATTATCGCCAAATCAGCATCATCCAGCTGTTTCGCCAACGCCCTTGCACGTACCACGCCACCGACATCTGGAGAGACAACCATCAGATGCGGATACTTCTGCCGCCAGACGTCTCCCAACAGAATGGGAAGCGCATAGATATTGTCCACCGGTATATCGAAAAAACCCTGTATCTGATCCGAATGCAGGTCTACCGTCATGACGCAGTCGGCACCGGCGATTTGCAGCTGTTTGGCGACCAATCTGGCCGTTATCGGCACTCTTGCCGAGCGCGGCCTTCGATCCTGACGCGCGTAACCAAAATAGGGCAATACCGCCGTGATTCTCCGCGCCGACGCCCAACGTAGGGCATCGATCAACACCAGCAGTTCCAACAGGTTGTCATTGGTCGGGTGGCAAGTCGACTGGACAACATACACACTTCTTCCACGCACGCTCTCCTGAATCTCGGCCATCACCTCGCCGTCACTGAACCGACCTACGATGGCCCGTCCTTTGCGCAGATTCAGCCATCCGGCGATTTCATCGACCAACGCCGGATTCGAGTTTCCGGAAAACAACATCATGCCGCCATCTGACACGATCAGGCCCTCTCTTCATGGACAGTTAAACCAGCTTCGGCGATTCTGTCGCTGACAATCCCATAGAACTTGCCAGACGGCCGCGCTAACACTCGCTGTAAATGGCTGGAGCGGCAGGATTATTCAGCGCTGCGCGCTTCACCCCTTCGGGGCCGGCGCCTAAGGCGCCGTTCAGACCTGCTGCCGCCGCTCTGTCGAACCTGCTACGGTTCTCATCCTGCCGCGGTACCTAATGATGTGGGCAACCACACCCACCCTCGTCAGTATTGGCTGGGGCGGCAGGATTATTCAGCGCTGCGCGCTTCACCCCTTCGGGGCCGGCGCCTAAGGCGCCGTTCAGACCTGCTGCCGCAGCTCTGTCGAACCTGCTACGGTTCTCATCCTGCCGCGGTACCTAATGATGTGGGCAACCACACCCACCCTCGTCAGTATTGGCTGGGGCGGCAGGATTCGAACCTGCGCATGCAGGGATCAAAACCCTGTGCCTTACCGCTTGGCGACGCCCCAATAAAAATTTATGGCAGTCGACTGCAACGCTATCAGGATACAGCCTTACCTTGATGACCCATCGTCCAGTGGAGAGCGGCTCAGTCCGCGGGCAACAAAAGACCGGTATCCGGCTGGTACCTCTTTCCTTACCTGGCGAGCCCGCAATTCGTCCTCAAAGGAGGCGAATACCGCAGCGCCAGTCCCGGTCAATCTCGGCGATGCGTATCGACCGAGCCACTGCATCGCTTCCTGCACCGGCGGATATCGTCGGCAGACCACAGACAAACAGTCATTCTGCACGCTGCCGTTGAGAAAGTCGCGTATTCTGATGCGCGGAGAGTTTCGTGTCAAATCGGTATCAGAGAAAATCTCAGCGGTGGAAACATGGCAGGGAGGAACCAGAATCAGATACCAGGGAGAGGGGAGCTCAATCGGTTCCAGCTCCTCACCAATTCCTTCTCCCCAGGAGGCTCTCCCTCTGACGAAAACGGGAACATCCGCCCCTAGTTTCAAGCCGAGTCCGGCCAGCTGATCGACGCTGCTGCGACAATTCCACAGCCGGTTCAAAGCGGTCAGGGTTGTCGCGGCATCGGAACTACCGCCCCCTAGTCCAGCACCCATAGGCAGGAATTTCTCCAAAAAAATATCGGCCCCCAACGGCGTGCCGCAATGGTTTTGCAGCAGCTTTGCCGCCCGGATTATGAGGTCGCTCTCTTCCGCCACATCCGGCAGCTCATTAATACGGCGGATGCGGCCGTCCTGCCTGACCCTGAAACCGATTCTGTCACCAATATCGAGAAACTGAAAAACCGTCTGCAGCAGATGATATCCGTCCTGCCGCCGGCCGACGATACGCAGCATAAGATTCAGCTTCGCCGGTGCCGGCCAAAAGTTAAACGAACTCACGTCCATACTCGCTGATATATGCCTACCCTTTCGACCTGACTATGGTACCAGTCGGCGCCTGGTTTCCACTACGTGCCTGTTGTCTGGATCTTTGTCCAGAATTTGCCCCCATACCGCCTCCGCCCCGGCACGGTCTCCCATCATCCAGAGGACCTCCCCCAGATGCGCCCCGATCTCTCCGTCGGGCAGGATCGCAAAGGCACGCTTTAAAAAACCTGAAGCCGCAACCAGATTACCCATGCGAAACTTAAGCCAGCCCATGCTGTCGAGAATGGCCGGAGAGTCCGGTTTTAGTTCCAGCGCCTTGGAAATGAGTGCGTGAGCCTCTTTGTAGCGTATGGAACGGTCAGCATAGGTGTATCCCAGGGCATTCAGCGCATCGGCGTTGTTCGGGCTGCGCTCGATAACACGGCGAAGATCGCTCTCGACAATATCCATGCGACCGATCTCCGCCGCGTAGAGCCCGCGCGCGTAAAGCAGGTCATCGTTGTCCGGATGAGCTTCCAGCGCGTCCGCGTAGACACCCAGCACCTCTGCCGAAGTGCCGTGCTCCGCCAGGATACTGACCTCCATCAGATATAGCTGAACCGACTGATCCGGCATCTGCACGCGCATATTGGTTATCCAGTCTAGCGCCTCCCGGTAGTTTCCTGAATCTGCCTGAACTCGCGCCACGCGAGCCATGGATTCAAACCGAAAATCACCTGACTTAACCCGCTTATACCAATCAATCGCCTCCCTGAAATTACCCTCCTGCTCCTCGATTCTTCCCAGATAGTAGGCTGCGTCATCGAAGTGTTTTTCCATTTTCAACAGGCGCTTGAAATACCTCTTAGCTTCCGCAATCAGCTCCAGCTGAACCGCCAATACACCGAGAGAGTAGAGCACATCGCCATCTTCCGGTGCCAGACGGTGCACTCTTTGAAATTGACGATAGCCTTGTTCGTAATCGTTCAGTTCGACCAGCAGCCGTGCCAGCGCAGCATTGAGGTCCACATCATCAGGAGCTCCCACCAACGCCCGCTCCAGTTCGAGTACTGCCCCCTCTTCATCACCTTGCAGCTTGCGCAGACGACTGAGAAGAATATGACCCTTACTCCAGTTCGGCCAATCCTCCATCACTCTTCTGATATCAGCTTCCGCACGAGGATAATCCTGCCAAATCAACGACAGTAGGGAGAGCGCGTAACCCGCTTCGGGATCATCAGGATGCGCGGCCTGAAAGCGCCGCATCAGGCTCATCGACACACGTCGGTCTTTCCGCTTGGTCAGTACCGCCATCACCGGCACGTACCCGTTTTCACCGCTGGCCTTGCTGATTGCCAGAATGGCCTGCATCTGCTCGAAAGCGCGGTCGGTTTCACCCGCATCGAGATAGATCGCGACTGCCCGCTGTCGGCCGGCCAAGCTGTTTGGCGCCAACTCAAGCCAGCGTTCCACCGCTTTGAGCGCCAGATCGTCGCGCTTAAGCAGGATAGCAATTCTGGTGGCGCGCTCGGCGGCAACCGCGTCCCCTGACAGAATGGCTGTCTGCAACTGGTACTGATAGGCAAGTTCGTACTCGCCTCGCTGCATGGCGATCTCACCAGCCAGAGCATTGAATACCAGATCCGGACTCAACTCTTGAACAGCGGGCTCCGGAGTGACAAACGGCAATACAACCGGTGCAGGGCTCTCCTGCTCCGGCAAATCCCGATCCTGCAAGGCCGAACAACCACCAAGAAGCAGTGAACAACACAATAAAAAAGTGTTTCTGAACAACGCTCTCAATCTAATCTCCAGCAAAAATTCGAGGGCTCCGCCAGTAGCCCAGTTTACAGTAAACGAAACGGAAAAATCGTTTTCTCTTGAATTTAACCCCTTGATAATTCAAAATTTCAGATTCCCAAAGATCCTGAAAAGTTCAGATGTCGCTGCTTGCAATTGGTCTCAATCACAAATCCGCCCCGATTGGAATCCGGGAAAAGGTGACTTTTGGGCCTGACATCATCGTCGGCGCCTTACGCAGCCTTACCGAACAACCGGGCGTGGAAGAGGCGGTCATTCTCTCCACCTGCAACAGAACGGAGGCGTACTGCGCCCTCAAGGGCGCCGAGGTAGAGGACATATGCCAATGGATCAGCGATTTTCATGGCTTGGAGCTGGAAACCATTTCGCCTTATTTATACAGCCACCAGAACCGCGATACCATAGCCCATCTTTTGCGGGTTGCCAGCGGTCTTGACTCGATGGTGCTGGGAGAACCCCAGATCCTCGGCCAAGTCAAACAGGCCTACCAGACCGCTTTTGACGCAGCCACCTCTGGAAAACTGCTGGGAAAGCTGTTCCAACACACGTTTTCCGTAGCCAAGCAGATCCGCACGGATACGGCGATTGGTCACAGCCCGGTTTCCATTGCCTTTGCTGCGGTCAGCCTGGCCAGGCAAATCTTCAGTGATCTGGCGGAACAGACTGCGCTGCTGATCGGTGCAGGTGAGACTATCGAACTTGCCGCTCGTCACCTTCACCAGCACGGTATCGGACGCATCATCGTAGCCAACCGGACGCTTGAGCGCGCGCACGCGCTGGCGAATCAATTCGAAGGATACGCCATAGCGCTGCCTGAGATTCCAACTCATCTGGCGGAAGCGGATATCGTTATTTCGTCCACCGCAAGTCCGCTGCCCGTAATTGGAAAAGGCACTGTGGAGAGTGCGCTGAAAAAGCGCCGCCACCAACCGGTATTCATGGTCGATATTGCGGTACCGAGAGACATCGAGGCGGAGGTGGGCGATCTCAATGACGTCTACCTCTACACGGTCGACGACATGCAGGAGGTAATTGAGGAGAATATGCGTTCGCGCCAGGAGGCCGCCGAGCAGGCACTTGAGATCGTCGATCTGCATACCGAGGAGTTTATGGGATGGCTCCGCTCTCTGGACGCAGCAGGCATGATTCAGGACTACCGCCGAAAAGCGGAGAGAATGCGCAACGAGGTTCTCCAGCAGGCCATCAAACAGCTGCACAAAGGCAAGTCCCCCGAAGAGGCGCTTGCATTTCTTGCCCACAGCCTGACCAACAAACTGTTACACACCCCTAGCACCCAGATCCGCAGGGCGGGATTCGACGGCGAGAAAGCACTTCTGGAGGCAGCCAATACCTTGTTTCAGATCAATAGCACAGGCAGCGGAGAATGAAATCCTCTATCCGCAGCAGACTGGATCATATCGTGGAGCGGTTCGAGGAGATCACCTCCTTGTTGGCGGAACCTGAGGTCCAGAACGATCAGAATCAATACCGCAGTTTGAGCCAGGAATATGCCCAGCTGGAACCGGTGGTGAGCTGCTACAGCCGCTTCCGGGAACACGAAACCGCCATCGCAGGCGCCCGTGAGATGATTGATGATCCGGAGATGTCGGAGCTGGCACAGGAAGAGCTGTTGCAAGAAGAGCTGGCCCTAGGCTCACTCGAGCCCGAGCTGCAACTGCTTCTGCTGCCCCCGGATCCCAATGACGAACGCAACATCTTCCTGGAAATCCGGGCAGGTACCGGCGGCGCCGAAGCGGCACTTTTTGCCGGCGATCTGCTGCGTATGTACCTGCGTTATGCGGAGCTGCAGGGCTGGCATGCGGAGACCATCAGCGAAAGCCCTGGGGAACAGGGCGGCTACAAGGAGATCGTCACCCGCATCAGCGGTCGCAACGTCTACTCGCACCTGAAATTCGAATCGGGCGCCCACCGGGTACAGCGCGTTCCCGACACGGAATCCCAGGGCCGGATACACACTTCCGCCTGCACCGTGGCGGTACTGCCCGAAGCCGAGACCATAGACCAGGTCGATATAGTCAGCAACGATCTGCGAATCGACACCTACCGTGCTTCAGGCGCCGGCGGACAGCATGTCAATAAGACCGACTCGGCGGTTCGTATAACTCATCTGCCAACCGGCATCGTCGTCGAATGCCAGGATCAGCGCTCCCAGCACAAGAACAAAGCGCAGGCGATGTCTCTGCTGCAGGCCCGACTACTCTCGGGACTACAGGAGAAAGAGGTCAGCAAACGGGCGGAATCTCGTAAACTGCAGGTAGGTAGCGGGGACCGTTCGGAACGTATTCGTACTTATAACTTCCCCCAGAATCGGGTAACTGATCATCGTATCAATCTAACCTTGCATAAACTGGACGATATCATAGGCGGATCGCTCGATCAGGTGATTCAACCGCTAACTCAGGAGCACCAGGCCGAGTTGTTGGCATCCCTGGCCGATGACAACGGCTGAAACCATAGCTCAGGCACTGAGACAGGCAGCCGTCAAACTCTCCGGACTGGTGCAGGCTGACGCGCGGCTGGAAGCAGAAATTCTCCTGGCCCATGTGCTCGACAAACCAAGAACCTACCTCTTTGCCTGGCCCGAACACCGACTGAATGAGAGTTCACTTAAACATTTTCAAAGCCTGGTGGAGCGCCGGCTGCACGGCGAGCCGAGCGCCTATCTGACCGGATATCGGGAGTTCTGGTCGCTTGAGATCGCAGTTACCACTGAGACACTTATTCCGCGACCGGAAACCGAATTGCTGGTGGAGCGGGCGCTCCACTTGATACCGATTAAATCCGAACTCAGTATTGCTGACCTGGGCACTGGAAGCGGCGCTGTAAGCGCTGCCATCGCAAGTGAGCGGCCGGCATGCCGCATCCTGGCCACAGATATCTCTACCGCGGCACTGGCGGTCGCCAGGCAGAACTTCAGCCGGCTCGGACTTGAAAACATTCACTGCGCCAACGGCCGTTGGTGCGCTGCTCTGCCGACAGGGATGCGCTTCGACCTGATTGTCTGCAACCCCCCCTATGTGGCGACTGACGACCCTCACCTGATGCAGGACGGACTACCCTGGGAGCCGATTTCCGCTTTGATTTCCGGATCGGACGGACTGCAAGACATTTGCGATATCGTCGCCACGGCCGCTGACAGACTGCTGCCGGGGGGATGGCTTCTGCTGGAGCACGGCTTCGATCAGGGTGCACGGGTGCGAAACATGCTCAGCGCAGCGGACTACCGCCACTGCCGCACATTCCGCGACCTGGGAGGGAGAGATCGCGTCAGCCAGGGTCAGACTCCTCGGTGATCGCCACGTCTGCCGGCTCAACCTGGTTGACTAATCCTCAACAGCAGTTAGGATTTATGGGTATGAACGTTGATGAATCAGAACTCATCAAGCAGAGGCAGGTGTTTTTCGCCGAACTGCACCCGGATCCGAACCAGGCGCAAACTGCAGCCGATCTGCTGCTGGGAATCGAGGGCATCATCAGCGCCAGCGCAGAATCGCCGATACTGCTCAATGTTCGCTACAATGTGATGCAGATTTCGCTGGAGCAGATCGAGATGGGCCTGGTGGAGACCGGATTCCACCTCAGCAGCAAGCTGCTGTGCGCCCTGAAGCGCGCGCTATACTACTACACCGAGGAGACCCAGCGGGCTAACAGCGGCTGCCCCAGAGGCGACGCCAACTGCACAAAAAAAATATTTGTAGTCCGCTACGCCCACAAAGATCACACCCTAAGGGATCATCGGCCTGAATACTGGCGAAAGTATTTTTAACCAAGATCAACCAGGGCACCGCTTCGATTCCAGAAGCGCGGTTATCGCCGCAACTGACCGGCACTTTCCTGCCCGATCCTCACGAGTCCTGACAATAGAGCCGGCACTTTTCATGAATGATCAGCAACTTCTCCGCTACAGCCGTCAAATCATGCTGCCATCCATCGATCTTCCCGGGCAGCAGCAGCTGCTCGTATCCCGGGTATTGATCATAGGACTCGGCGGTCTTGGATCCCCCGCCTCAATGTATCTGGCAGCCGCTGGCGTGGGAGAACTGGTCCTGGTTGATTTCGATCGGGTCGACCTGAGCAATCTGCAACGCCAGATAGTCCACGACAGCGAGCACATCGGCATGCTGAAAGTGGACTCGGCCGAGAGGACCCTCAAGCGCATAAACCCCGACTGCCGGATCCTGAAGTTCGCTGAAAAACTGGAAGATGACGCCCTTCTCGAACAGGTAACAAAGGCCGACCTGGTAGTCGACGGCAGCGACAATTTCGCCACACGCTTCGCCGTCAACGACGCCTGCGTCGCCACCCAAACTCCCCTGGTATCCGGCGCTGCAATCCGCACCGAAGGGCAGATATCGGTATTCAGCGGTCGGCCCGGAGATCCCTGTTACCGCTGTCTTTATGGAACCGGGGGTGAGATGGATGAGACCTGCTCTCAGAATGGTGTACTGGCCCCTCTGGTAGGAGTCATTGGCAGCATGCAGGCGATCGAGGCACTTAAAGTCCTGATAGGAGCCGGCACCACCCTTAGTGGCAGATTGATGCTGCTGGACGCACTTCACATGGAGTGGCAAACGGTGAAACTGAAAGCGGACCCGCTGTGCCCAACCTGCAGCGGCCGGGGAGAAGCCTGATGCCGCGTCCGACAATTCCGGCATCAACCCAGGCTTACCTAAATAAGATTCGCCAGGATATCCGCTTCAACGACACACTGCGCGGAGAGAGACTGCAATTTCGGACAACCTGGGGACTGTTCTCCCCAAAAAATGTCGATGAAGGAAGCCGCCTGCTGCTCGACCATCTGGAGATCAGACGCGATGACGACACACTGGATTTGGGCTGCGGTTACGGGCCGCTTGGGCTGGCCATGGCCCGACTGGCTCCAGACGGTAACAGCGTTCTGGTGGACAAGGACTTTGTGGCAGTCCAGTACAGCAAAAGAAATGCGGAATTCAACAATATAGAAAATGTGGAGATATTTTTAAGCAACGGCTTCGACCAAATCGGCAGCCGTAACTTCGATCTGATTGTCTCCAACCTGCCTGCCAAAACCGGAAAAGAGCTCTACTATCTCTATTTTTACGATGCCCTGGTGCGCATGAATCCGGGCAGCCGGTTTTACGTCGTCACGATTACCGGACTGCGAAGATTCATTCAGAAGGCCTTTCTGGAGGTATTCGGCAACTACGAAAAGCTGAAGCAGGGTCAAACCTATACCGTTGCAATGGCCCGCCTGGAACAGTGAGTCTCACTGCCTATTGCCTCTTTGGGTCAAGTAAGGTTAGACTTTTCCTTAGTTTCCACATGGCTGGCGCCTGGCTATGCTGTTCGGCCCGTGAAACCAACTATTTCGGCTCCTCCTAAACCCCGAAGACTGAAATAAAACCAACAATAAAGCAGATTTGGGATTCGACTGCCCCACCACACACGGGCAATCGTCAGAAAAGGAGGCTTTTCCTATGTTCCCATCCAAGATACTGGTCGCAGATGACGACCGAATTATGCTCTCCACCATGCAAAGGGGCCTGGAAGCAGAAGGCTACGAGACGCTGACCGCGAAAGACGGCGAAGCAGCGGTGCGCATCGGATGTGCAAAAAAACCCGACCTGGCGGTGCTCGATATTCGCATGCCGGGTATTTTCGGCATTGAAGCCGCGCGTCAATTACGCGACCGCGCTGGCATCGCCTCGATATTTCTAAGCGCGTACTCAGACAAGGAGCTGGTCGAGCTGGCTACCAAGGAGGGCGCTCTCGGCTATCTGGTCAAACCGATCATGATTACACAGCTGATCCCAGCGATAGAGGCTGCCCTGGAGCGCTCAGCTGAGTTGAAAAGACTACAGCAGAACGAGATCAGTCTAACCGGCGCAATTAAAAGCAACCGGACGATCAGTCTGGCACTCGGTATCTATATGGAGCGCTTTAAAGTAACCGAGGAGCAGGCCGCCAATGAAGTACGCACCTACGCCAGAGCGGAAAGAAGTAAAATGCTGGACTTAGCAAAAAGGCTGACTAGCCAGCTGCCCGAAAACAGTGGCCTGATCGGGGAAGTACGCAGATTCTATAAACGTTTCCAGCGCTGACAGGCACTTACCGAGCCCATCCGGACACCGGTGGAATGACGACAAACAGCAGTTAAGTTTGTTCTGTCTCTGGCCGATAAGGGATCTGTAACCCGAATCCTTATTGGTCCATGGAGTATTTGAATTGGCGCAGTCCTCAGTGAAAACCGACTCCGGTATCGACGAGAGCACTACTGCTCTACGCCTTGCATTACCGTTGATGACACGCCATAAAGTTCCGACGACTCCTGAGAACTATGCAATCTGGTTTCACTACGTCGCCAATGACCGGCCCGGGCTGAAGCAGTATATCGATCGTTTATTGGAGCAGGAAACCCAGTTTACGGCGGAAATCAACGACCAGATCCACCGACAGTTTCTCTCGGAGTGCGATCTACAACAGGCGGAGCAGGTACGTAAGAGTATCGCCAGCTCTCTGACCGAAGTAACCACCGCTTTGCGGCATACCGGCGGCGAAGCCGACCGTTATCGAAAATCACTTGGCGCATTCGATGCATCCTGCGATTCGGCCGAGTCATTGAGCGATATCTACGGATTGCTCAGCACCGTGCTGGAAGATACTCATAGCATGCAGCAGACCATGGAGCAGATGCAGCAAGAGTTCATCGCCAAGTCCAAAGACATGGAAAAATTGAAGCAAGAGCTTGAACAGGTACGCAAACAGGCGACAACCGATGCACTGACAGGGCTATTCAACCGCACCACATTCTTCAATCGGATGGAGGAGATCGACACGGTATCGGACCCGATGTCAAACCCCTACTGCGTGGCGATGCTGGATATCGATCAGTTTAAACGCGTCAACGATAATTTTGGGCATCTGGTTGGCGACAAAGTCATCAGATTCGTAGCAGACACCCTGCGTCAATCAACGAAGGGTCAAGACTGCGCAACCAGATATGGAGGAGAGGAGTACGCACTCCTGCTTCCCAACACTCGCCTGGAGAATGCAGTCACCCTGTGCGACAGAATCCGCGAGCACATCGCCAAAACCGCACTTGTTAAAACCGGCACCAGGGAGTCGCTCGGGCAGATCACCATCTCGATAGGAGTCGCTCAGAACCGCACAGGGGAAGGCCGGATGGATCTACTGGCACGCGCCGATAAAGCGCTCTACCAGGCCAAGAAAAGCGGCCGTGACCGGGTGACGGCTTCAACCGGATAACCAAGATAGGTCAGCGGGATTCGGATCAAGATGCCAGCTTCTTGCGCAACAGCTCATTGACCTGTTTTGGATTTGCCTTTCCTTTCGACGCCTTCATTACCTGACCGACGAAAAACCCCAGCATTTTTGACTGCTTTTTCTCATCCGCCTGACGATAGGCATCGACCTGGGAGGGGTTGGCGTTGACAACTTCGTCCACGATGTCCTCGATGGCACCGGCATCCGTTATCTGTTTAAGACCCTGATTCTGGATAATTTCATCGGCGCTGCCGCCGTTCTTCCACAAGGTCTCGAACACCTGTTTGGCAATCTTACCTGATATGGTATTGTCGGATATTCGCTGAAGCAGACCCGCGAGCATCGCTGCGGTGATCGGCGACTGTCCGATATCGGCGCCCTCCCGGTTCAGTGCAGCGGCGAGTTCACCCATGACCCAGTTTGCGGCAAGCCGGGCATCCGCCAGACCGCGCACTGTCTCTTCAAAATAGTCAGCCAGCTCACGACTGGCGGTAAGTTGCGCTGCATCGGACCGACTGAGCCCATAATCCTCGCTGAAACGGACACGCCGCACATCCGGCAGCTCCGGCATGCCGGCAATCGCAGCGGCAACGAAGGCATCGTCCATCTCTACCGGCAGCAGGTCTGGGTCGGGGAAGTAACGGTAATCGTTGGCCTCTTCCTTGGATCGCATGGACCGGGTCTCGTCCCGATC
>Ga0316201_10002610_pt1 | contig 12888 bp, 13 predicted proteins | sample CS6wburrow_MG_FD_204516 | JGI IMG/M metagenome (GOLD analysis project Ga0316201, IMG submission 204516) | Coastal sediment microbial communities from Delaware Bay, Delaware, United States - CS-6 worm burrow | ecosystem: Environmental > Aquatic > Marine > Coastal > Sediment | place: USA... | reverse complement strand
ACTAATGAACAATATAGTTAGTTTTTATTCATTTTCAATGATCAGGGTAATACTTTTTTAAAGGGCTTTACCGTTACCTTTGCATAGACACCAGCAGCAATATACGGATCTGTATCCGCCCATGCCTGTGCAGTTTCTAGCGAATCAAACTCGGCCACTATGAGACTGCCTGTAAAACCATTAGTTCCGGGATCTTCACTATCAATTGCCGGATGCGGTCCAGCGAGAACTAAACGGCCTTCGTCTTTGAGTTTAACCAATCGTTCAACATGAGCTGGACGTACCGATAAGCGTTTATCCAGACTATTTTCCACATCTTCCGAGATTACGGCATAAAGCATTAACTATTCTCCTTGTTGATGGTTTTATCATCATCGACTTCTTGTGCATGTTTTGCAAGATAGATTCCCTGCACAATCATGAATACTATGGTCATTCCAAGAACACCGAAGAGCTTAAAGTCTACCCATGTTTTCTCACTGAAATTGTAGGCGACATAAATATTCACAAAACCTACCATAGCAAAAAACAACCCCCAACCAAAGTTAACCCGATTCCAGATTGCTTTTGGCACTGCAATCGCATGGGACATCATGCGTTCGATTAATGGCTTTTTGCCGATAAATTGACTGCCAATAATCACCGCAGCGAAAATCCAGTTAAAAATACTAACTTTCCATTTTATAAACAGCGGGTCTTTAAATGCAAGAGTCAGCGTTCCAAATGCAAGCAAGATACCGAGGGAAATCAGGTGCATCTTTTCGAGTTTTTTAAACAACAGCCAGTGTCCTATGTTCTGGATGATTGTCGCAATGATAATTGTTAATGTTGCAAAATAAATAGCGTCTCTGGGTTCTTTTGGATCAATAGAGACAAAGGGTAACTGATTCACTGGTTCTATCCATTGAGGGGGAATGTCACCAAAAAATTTATATACGATAAAAAACAAAACGACAGGGAAAAAATCAAGCAAAAACTTCATTGTTATTATGTGTTTTTAGTTACCTCTCTTTATCTAAATAGAGGTACCCAAAGACTGCTCCTGATGTAGAATAGCGCATTTTAACCTGTAAGCAGTTTTGTTAGAAGTAATATGAGCCAATATTTTGAAATACATCCTGATAGTCCACAAACTCGTCTGATAAAACAAGCTGTTGAAATTATCAATAAAGGTGGTGTAGTAATTTATCCAACCGATTCTAGTTATGCGATTGGTTGCCATCTCGGTGATAAAAAAGCCATGGACAAGATACGCATGATCCGGCAGCTGGATCTGGAACATGATTTTACCCTGGTGTGCCGTGATCTGGCAGAAATTGCAAAGTATGCAGTCGTCGATAATATGAATTATCGTTTGATGAAGTCACTTACGCCTGGGCCTTATACCTTTATCTTGCCAGCGACACGCGAAGTGCCTAAACGCTTATTAAACCCGAAGCGTAAAACCATAGGTATCAGGGTGCCAGATAATGCAGTCTGCACGGCCTTGCTAGCAGAACTTGATCAGCCATTGATGTCGAGCACCTTGAGCTTGCCGAACGAAGAGTATCCGATGACTGATCCTTATCAAATCCGCTTAAAACTGGAGAATGTAGTCGATTTGATTATTGACGCTGGTTATAGTGGACATGAGCCAACTACGGTTGTTAGTTTGATCAATGATCCACCTGAGATTATAAGGCAGGGACTGGGGAGTGTGGACTGGTTGAAAAAGCACTAAAACCTTAATTTGAAATACAGATAACAATAAATGAATATAGAAAGTATTATTTACAATATTGCAGTTTGGTCATTGCCTGTTTTATTTGCAATAACTGTGCATGAAGTCGCTCACGGATGGGTTGCGAATAAACTCGGCGATAGCACCGCAAAAATGCTGGGGCGTTTAACACTGAATCCATTCAAGCATATTGACCCGATAGGAACCGTGGTTGTGCCGCTGGCGATGGTACTATTACAAACTGGTTTTGTTTTTGGCTGGGCTAAACCGGTACCGGTAAACATGAATAAACTGAATTCACCTCGAAAGGATATGGCGATTGTAGCGATCGCAGGCCCACTCTCTAATTTGGTTATGGCAATATTCTGGGTGTTTGTTTTTAAACTTGGAAATTCCGTGATAACAGACCCCAATATTGCCAAGGGAATTATGGCGATGGGTCAGGCAGGTATTCTGATCAACCTGATTTTATTTGTTTTTAACCTTCTCCCTATTCCGCCACTTGACGGTAGCCGAGTCCTATCCGGATTTCTGCCTAAATCTTTATCAGATGTAATGGATAAGATAGAACCGTATGGATTATTTATCGTTATTGGCCTGCTATATTTTGGAGTTCTTAATAGTATTTTGACTCCCACACTTAACTTTTTTATGAATACAATCGGATCCATCTTTTTCTAAGAGACCTTTGAACGAGACTATACGAAGGAAAATACTGTGTTGTTAAGCTATATTTTATCCGTCATTATTCTCGTGCAAGGGTCTCTCTAACTTTTTAATATATTTTATGAGCTCACAAATTCCGCAAAATCAACGTGTCGTTTCTGGCATGCGCCCTACTGGCAGGCTCCATTTAGGCCACTACCATGGTGTCCTGAAAAACTGGGTAGAAATGCAGTTAAACTACGAGTGTTTCTTCTTCGTTGCAGACTGGCACGCACTAACTACACACTATGAAGACCCGAGCGATACACCAACGCACGTTGAAGATATGGTAATCGATTGGCTGGCAGCGGGGATTAGCCCTAGCTCGGCAACTATCTTCCTGCAATCCGAAGTTCCTGAGCATGCAGAACTGCATTTATTATTATCGATGATTACACCGATCAGCTGGCTGGAAAGGGTCCCAACCTATAAAGACCAACAGGAAAAACTCCGCGAGCGTGACCTGGCGACTTATGGCTTTCTTGGTTATCCGTTGTTGCAATCCGCAGATATTTTGCTCTATAAGGCAGATATGGTTCCAGTCGGTGAAGATCAGGTTGCGCATATTGAGCTGACACGTGAAGTTGCCCGTCGCTTCAATCATCTTTATGGACGTGAACCCGACTTTGAAGAACGTGCCGAAGAAGCAATTAGCAAAATGGGTAAAAAGAACGCCAAGCTTTACCGAAGTTTGCGCAAACGTTATCAGGAACAAGGCGATGATGAGGCGCTAAATGTCGGTCAGGCCTTATTAGAGTCCCAGGTTAATATATCAATGGGTGATCGGGAGCGCCTGTTTGGCTACCTTGAAGGTTTAGGCAAAATCATATTACCAGAACCCGAAGCCAAACTAACCAAAGCTTCAAAAATGCCTGGGCTTGATGGTCAGAAAATGTCGAAGTCTTACGGTAACACCATTGGCTTGCGAGAAGAACCTGATGAACTTGAACGGAAGATTCGCACCATGCCGACTGATCCTGCACGGGTACGCTTGACTGATCCTGGTGATCCGGAAAAATGTCCTGTTTGGGAATTACATAAAGTTTACTCAGACGAAGATACCTTACTATGGGTAAATGATGCCTGCCGCAGTGCCGCACATGGTTGCCTTGCCTGTAAAAAACCACTCATTGATGCAGTACAGGCAGAAATGCAACCCATTCGCGAACGCGCCGAAAAATTTGAGAATGACCGGGGCATGGTCAGGGCAATCATTCGCGAAGGTAGCGAAGCTGCTCGTGACGTTGCACGTGAGACCCTGGATGATGTTGTTGAAGCGATGCGCTTTTCGAAACAATAAGTCGAAACAATCATTTGAATAGACACTCAAGGTAAAGTTGACTAACGATAACGAACTACATCATAAGTTACCCCGACAAGGCGAACTACCCTTCGCGATTGTCCATGGCGAAGTGATTTCTGCTCCGCCTGAAGACCTCTATATCCCGCCCGATGCACTCGAAGTTTTCCTCGAAACCTTTGAAGGTCCACTGGATTTATTGCTCTATCTGATTCGTCGCCAGAACCTTGATATTCTTGATATTCCAATCGCCGACATAACCCGTCAATATATGGATTATGTTGAGTTGATGAGCAATATCAACCTTGATCTGGCTGCAGAATACCTGGTGATGGCAGCCATGCTCGCCGAAATCAAATCACGCATGTTGTTGCCGCGCCACGAAGAGGTTGATGACGAAGACGACCCGCGTGCGGAGTTGGTAAAACGACTGCAGGAATACGAACGATTCAAGCAGGCTGCGTCTGATCTGGATGAATTACCAAGATCTGATCGTGAAAACTTTTCCACCTCAGTGGACGTTATCCGTGAAGATAAAGTGAAGCCTGAACCAGTTATAGAACTTCGTGAACTACTGCTCGCATTTCAGGATGTACTGAAACACATCGACATGCAGAAACACCACGAGATTGAGCGTGAAGAAATTTCAATACGGGAACGAATGACATTTGTACTCTCGAAGCTGGAAGGCGATAATTTTGTAGAATTTCAAAGTTTATTCACATTCAAAGAAGGTCGCTTAGGGGTTGTTGTTACACTGATGGCAGTTTTAGAATTATTAAAACTCAAAGTCATTGATATGGTTCAGGCAGAAGCATTTGCCCCGATCTATCTAAAACCTGTCTCGAGTGTTGAGGAAAACGAGTGATAAATTTATCATTAAATGAAAAAGTGCGTAAAAGTGGGGGGGTGCCTTTTAAAACCCTGATTAACAGGATTCAGCATGCAATCTGATAAATTACAAAAAGTCCTTGAAGCCATTATCATTAGCGCTGAAAAGCCGCTTTCAGTCGAGAACCTGTTAGGCTTTTTTCAGCCCGAAGATTTAGTCAACCGCAACGATGTTAAAGCTGCGCTTGATGAAATTCAAAATAGCTTTGATTCACATGGTTTTGAGCTGATTGAAACCGCCAGTGGTTTTCGCTTTCAAACCCGGGAAGAATACAAGCAATGGGTAACCCAGCACTGGGATGAAAAACCCGCGAAATATTCGCGTGCACTATTGGAAACACTCGCACTCATTGTTTACCGGCAGCCTATCACGCGCGCTGAAATTGAAGATATTCGTGGTGTCGCCGTCAGTTCACACATCATTAAAACATTACAGGAACGCGACTGGATACGAATCGTTGGTCATAAGGAAGTTCCGGGCAGACCTTCATTATTAGGTACAACTCGTCAGTTTCTGGATTATTTTAATCTCAAATCACTCGACGAAATGCCAAGCCTCAGTGAAATTCAGGATATTGATAAACTGTACCCTGAATTAAACCTGAAAATGGAACAAGAATTTGATTCTGAAGAAGCTTTGCAAAATAATGACCATGGTGAATTGGAACAAAATCCAGAACATGACCAAACCCAATAGTTTGGCGTGAAGGTCTCTAAACTTAAATATCTTATAAAAAACTGATAGAACTATGAAAAAAAACTCAGGCAGCAAAGATTTATTAATCATCAGCTTACTCGCTTTTATCATTTTATTGATTATTCTTGCAATGTATCAACGTGATCGTGAATGGACGAAACTATCCGCGATGGAACGTTCACTCACCGAACAATCACGCGACATGAGTGGCCTGCGCAGTTCGCTGAATGCGATGCAAAAGAGACTGGAATCTGCCAGCCTGGCGAGTACTGTTAGCAATCAAAACACTACAGCCAACAACTCTAAAAGTGCCAAAAGCGATGTATCACTGGCATTTAAGCGCGCAAAGTTAGCCTCTGAACAGCCCGATTACGCCCAGGGTGACTGGAGTGTGAACGCACTTGGTAGCGGTCTCAAAACTATCACACCTCTGGTTTCAACCGATGCTGATGCCAGCGATATCCAGAGTTATATCCTGGAACCACTGATGACACGTGACCCCGATACACTCGAATGGACTGGCCTGATTGCAAAAGACTGGACCATCAGCGAAGACGGATTGGTAATTACTTTCAGACTCCGCGACGATGTTTATTTTTCAGACGGCGAACCCCTTGATAGCTCAGATGTGGTGTTCACATTTGATTTCATCATGAATGAAAAAATTCAGGCGCCTCGTCATAGAGCTTACCTCGAAAAGATTGCGAAAGTCGAAGCGAACGGTTCTTATTCAGTCACATTTACCTATAAAGAACCTTATTTTGAAGCACTCGAACTGGCCGGAACTTTGGAGGTTTTTCCTGAACATTTCTATAAAGAATATCTGGACGATCCGACCAAGTTTAACGAATCAAAAGGCATTTTACTAGGTTCAGGACCATACCAATTACAGGACCCAAAGGGATGGTCTCCTGATCAGGCCAATATTGAACTCATCAGAAACCCAAGATACTGGGGTGATGTTCAACCATCTTATGACCGTATTTTGTGGCGCGTTATTCAAAACGCCAGCGCACGCTTAACCACCTATAGAAACGGCGATATCGATACCTATGGCGCTCGCCCGATCGAGTATGAAAAGCTTAAAGAAGATCCGCAGATCATGGAAAAAAGCCATAACTTTGAATACATGAACCCGGTGGCAAGTTATTCATACCTTGGCTGGAATCAGGAAAAAGAAGGAAAGCCTACTATTTTTGCGGATAAACGCATACGTCAGGCAATGACCTACTTGATTGATCGTGACCGCGTCAATAAGGACATCTATCTTGGCTATGCTGAAACCGCAATTAGCCCTTTCAGCCCGACTAGTAAACAACACGACCCGGACCTGAAACCACGTGAATACAATATTGATAAAGCCAAAGCATTATTAAAAGAGGCTGGATATGAAGACCGCGATGACAACGGTGTTTTAGAGAATGAGAAAGGTGAGTCTTTTGAATTTAATCTGACCTATTTTCAGGGCAATGAAGATACTAACCGCATGGTGTTATTGCTCAAAGACCTTTTTGCCAAAGCAGGCGTAAAACTGATTCCGAGCCCGCAAGAGTGGCCAGTAATGCTGGAAATGCTAACTAAAAAGAACTTCGAAGTTATTACACTGGCGTGGACGAGTGGCATCGAGACTGATATTTTCCAGATGTTTCATGGCTCACAGGCAAAAACCAACGGTGATAACTTCATCAATTACAAGAATCCCGACCTGGATAAATTAATCGATCAGGCACGTAGCACGGTTGACCCCGAAAAGCGCATGCCGCTGTGGCAAAAAGCCGAGGCCATCATGTATGACGATCAACCTTATACATTCCTATTTAGAAGGCAGACACTAGCCTTTATCGATAAACGAATCAGTAATCTAAAACTCACCAACCTAGGTTTAAATAAAGGCAGATTGCCGATGGAACAATATGTGCCGAAACCATTACAGAAATATAGCCAGTAATTAATCAGCCATGTTTGCCTATTTAATCCGCCGCTTATTGTTGATGATTCCTACGTTGTTGGGGATCACGATTTTAGTGTTTTCTGTGATGGCAGCCTCTCCTGGCGGAATTTCTGCGCAAAGCCTCGCTGGCGGCATGGATATGAAACCAGCGGAGCGTAAAGCGCTGGAGGATTATTACAATAAACGCTACGGCCTCAACGATCCGGCACCATTACAGTATTTACGCTGGATCAATAACGTTTCACCGGTTGGTTTTTTGCTTGATGAGAATAATAAATTTTCCAGATTTTCATTTAGCAAGGGTTCTGATCTAGGCCAGAGCTTTAACTATGGGCGCCCAGTCATCGAACTGATCAAAGAGCGTTTGCCGATTACACTGTTGCTGAATGTGATAACGATTCCGCTGATCTATATTATTGCAATTATTATCGGAGTCAAAGCTGCCACCGATAGAGGCGGTCGTTTTGATGTTGCATCGAATATATCAATGCTCGCGCTTTGGTCCATTCCTTCAATGCTGGCTGGCGTTCTTCTGATTGGTTTTTTTGCTAATACACAACATTGGCAGTGGTTTCCCACCGCTGGACTTAGTGAACGCGAAGCAATGGATATGCCTTTTATGCCCTCTGGCTTATCTCTTTTATCGGTAGCAAAGGTATTTATAGGAATGTCACTTGGCGTTATTTTGATGATAACTCTCGCGCTATGGCAACATCGCTCTGTTAGGGTATTGATAGCAGCAGTAATTGGTTTCGCTTTAGGGGGGTGGATGGCAATGTCCCACCCTGAAAACCTGACGATGAATTTTATTGTTCTTCCTCTTATTTCTGCAATTATTGTGGGACTGATTGCCTATACAAGCTTTGCCACATTCAGGGTTGGTGGTCTAGGATTAATCGGCGCTGGAATTGGACTGTTAATTGCTTTAAACATAATCAGTGATCCACTTGTACGCGGTTTTCTATTCGACCGCATATGGCATTTGATATTACCTGTATTAACCCTGTCTTATGGCGGCTTCGCCTTTTTAGCAAAGCTCACAAGAACCTCTATTCTGGAAAACCTGCAAGCAGATTACGCCCGCACTGCACGGGCAAAAGGTGTCAGTGAACATGACGTGTTATGGAGGCATGTATTCCGGAATAGCCTGATTCCATTAATTACGGTAACGGCTGGGTTACTCCCGAGCTTACTGGCGGGTTCAGTCATCGTCGAATCCATTTTCAGCATCAATGGCATGGGTAATTTAGTCATCGAAGCGGTTAAAAGCCGCGACCGTGAACTGGTACTGTCAATTACCCTGATCAGTGGCTTTTTAACCTTGATTGGCTATTTAATCGCTGATTTCCTCTACACCATTGTCGATCCACGTGTGTCCTATGAATAAGGTCAAAGGGGGTAACTACCATGAACGATAATACTCACTCACGGTCATCCGGATTTATGCGCCGAGTCCTTAATAAAACCTTTTCCGGCTGGGGTGCAAGAATTGGGCTGGTATGGATTATCATGCTGGCAATTATGGCGATTTTTGCGCCATTTCTCGCCAACAGTATGCCTTTGCTGGTTAGCCTGAACGGGAAAATTTCGGCACCGATACTACGCTATTTGACCATTGAGGATATTGTTGTATTACTTGCATTTTTTACACTGCTTTTATTATTACTCACCCCTGCAAGGCGCTCGCTTAAAAAGCTTTTTCTGTATTTTGTCATAGCCCTTGTCATTGTAACTGTGGCGACCCTGCAACTGGTGGTAGAGCAAGAAAACATTGTTTATGAAGATTTTCGTACCGACCTAAAAACCACGCAGTACGATTGGGTGGTGATGCCCCCTATTCCCTATGCTCCACAGGATTACTTACGCGATATCAATACCTTGCCGCTTGAAGCGCCATTGGAAAACAAAGCTTACACGCACTGGATGGGCACCGAAGAAAATGGTGGCGATGTACTTAGCAGAATGATTCATGCATCAAGAATTGCACTGGTTATTGGTCTGCTAGCTACTGGAATCGGCATGTTTATCGGGGTGATACTGGGCGGACTGATGGGCTATTTCTCAGGCGTTGTAGACATGCTCGGGATGCGTCTGGTCGAAATATTTGAATCGATTCCAACACTGTTTTTGCTCCTGACATTTGTCGCATTCTTCGGGCGAAGTATCTACATCATTATGATAATTATCGGCCTTACCAGCTGGTCGGGTTATGCGCGTTATATTCGTGCGGAATTTTTACGCCTGCGCAAACAGGATTTTGTTCAGGCAACCATTGCCAGCGGGTTACCCCTGCGCTCAATCCTGTTCAGACACATGTTGCCCAATGGTATCGCACCGTTATTGGTTGGTGCGACTTTCGGTATCGCCTCAGCCATTCTTGCAGAAGCCACTTTGAGTTTCCTGGGTTTAGGGCTTGTCGGAGCTCCCTCCTGGGGCCAAATGCTAAACCAGTCCATCCAGTCATCTACCTTTAACTGGTGGATGGCGGTTTACCCTGGCGGCGCTATATTCCTTACTGTATTTGCCTACAACCTGATTGGCGAATCCTTACGCGATGCGATAGACCCCCAGATGGCTAAAAAAGCAGGTGTGGTTGGATGAGTGCTAACGACACAGCAAAAAAACTGCTGGAGGTTAAAAACTTACAGACATGGTTGCAAACCGGCAACGAAACCATCAAAGCCGTTGATGATGTAAGTTTTAGTCTTAACAAAGGTGAAACATTCTGTCTTGTGGGTGAATCCGGAAGCGGAAAATCGATTCTGGCGCTGTCCATCATTCAGCTATTACCAGTGAAAATCAGCCATCATCCGGGCGGTAAAATCTTCTTTGACTGGCGTAAGCAAGCTAGTTTCGATAGTAAAGCCACTTATGAAACGATTGATATGTTATCCCTTGATGAAGAACAGCTGTGTGATATTCGTGGTTCACGCATCGCGATGATTTTTCAGGAGCCGATGACCTCGTTAAATCCTGTTGCCAGTGTCGGCGAGCAGATTACAGAAGCACTTCTATTACACCATCCCGAAATGTCGGATGAATCCGCCAAAGCACGTGCCCTCAAAGCGATGCAGGAAGTACAGATAAAGGATGCCGAGAGCCGTTTTGATAATTACCCGCATCAGCTCTCTGGTGGGCAACGTCAACGCATCATGATTGCAATGGCACTGGCTTGCGAACCCGATTTACTGATTGCCGATGAACCGACAACGGCGCTGGATGTGACGGTACAGGCCGAAGTTCTGAAACTCATGCGCGAGTTACAGCAGCGCAAAGGTATGAGCATTCTGTTTATAACGCATGATTTCGGTGTGGTGGCACAAATAGCAGACAAAGTCGGCGTAATGAAACAGGGGAAACTGATTGAATTCGGTGAAACCAGACAGGTTCTTGCGCAACCAAAACACGCTTACAGTCAAAAACTAATCGCTTCAGTTCCCGAAAATTTACCCAAGCGCAGCATTTCAAGTAAAAGCTCAGATGAACTTAAAACACTCATCGAAACCAAAAACCTTGATGTATTTTTCCCGATCCGCAAAGGCATCTTTCAGCGTGTGGTTGATCATGTGCGCGCGATAGATGATGTATCGGTAGATATTCATCAGGGCAAAATAGTGGCAGTTGTTGGCGAATCAGGCAGTGGTAAAACCACACTGGGGCGGGCTATTTTACAATTGCAGAAACCCACTGCGGGCAGCGTTAAAATATCCGGTCATGAGTTAGTCGGCTTGTCGCACAATGAATTAAAACCGTGGCGCAAGAAAATGCAGATTTCCTTTCAGGACCCACAATCTTCACTAAATCCTCGCATCCTTGTCGCCAAAACCATCACCGAGCCGATGCAGGTACACGGCATTGGCGCAAGCGATGAAGAACGCATCGAACTTGCGGCACAGGTGCTGGAATCAGTACAGCTGGATCGCGATTATTTATGGCGCTACCCGCATGAATTTTCCGGCGGACAACGCCAGCGCATAGGACTCGCACGCGCCCTCGCACTGAATCCCGAGTTTATAGTATGCGATGAAATCACCAGCGCACTGGATGTTTCAGTACAAGCAGAAGTACTGCAGTTGTTATTAGAAATCAGGGAAAAGCGCGACTTGACCTTGTTATTCATCACCCACAATATTTCAGTCGTAGAATACCTTTGTGATGAAACCATTGTGCTGAAAAACGGCAAAGTGGTAGAGTCGGGTTTAACCGCAGACGTCTGTGGCAATCCGCAACATGACTACACGCAAAAATTACTCGCTGCAGTTCCGCGCCTCAATATTCATTAACGAACAGAGTTCCTTATGAGCATAAAACTACTTCTCACCGGCGGTACCATAGATAAACATTACAACCAGGCCAATGGCGAACTGCACTTTACCGAAACCCACCTCAAGGAATTACTGAAACTGGGTCGTAACACCGCACCTATTGAAATTGAGCAACTGATGCTCAAAGACAGTCTGGATATGACAGACGCCGATAGACGCTCAATCTTAAAAGCCTGTCATAACGCTACGCAAGATAAAATCCTGATTACTCACGGCACCGACACCATGGTCGAAACAGCCAATATGCTAGGCAAAGAACAACTGAATAAAACCATCGTGCTAGTCGGCGCAATGATTCCCTACGTGTTTAAAGATACTGATGCCGTATTCAATTTCGGATTTGCCCTTAGCGCAGTTCAAGCCACAAAACATGGTGTCTACGTTGCCATGAATGGCATGATATTTAACTACGATAATGTGATTAAAAACCGTGAATTAGGCGTTTTTCAGACTTTATAACTATAAAAAGCCCCCCTACTTTTATGAGGTTTTGATGCGGCTATCGCCTTACCCTTCGGGCCGTCTTTCAATGAAAGACGTTGTTTCGCTTCGCTCAGCTGCAAAACCCCTCACCTAAAGGGTTAGCTATAGCAGTTGCCTAGTTTCACTCGACTTTGCACTTTCTCCTGTTCTAAGCACCTATAGAAAGCTTGATATGTACTGTACTACACACTACCTCTGATTATTATTTCGGTTGGTGTACATGATGGACATTTTATTTGAGGACTTTCTTTAGGTTTAGTCGGAACTTGAGTGCAACCAGCTACAGCAGTTAGAGATATAGCAACCAAAACTGTACAAGCATAAAAATATCCATGCTTTTTAAATATATTTTTTATTAGTTTAACCATAACTACTAGTCCTTGCTTGAGTGAGTATGAAATAACTGCCTTAAAATACTAATATTGTAACGGACCTCAGAAAACAGGTATTTCATTAATGAAATAATGTTACGACATTTTTATCAATATTATCGGGGCGTTAGCATGAAATTCTTAATATCGATTTTACTGTTTACTTTTCATTCCAGCATCTGACATCTTGGCTGTGGCTCTTCTGTCTGCTTCTTTTTTTTCAAATAAGGAAGCATATTCAGAAGCTGCCAAATACCTTGGAGTTTCCAGATCTGAAAGCGATAGACTAAGTCCTAAGCTACCCCATTCATGAAAAGATTGTGGCATATAAAAGTTATTAAACTCTTTACCATCTTCCTCTAGCCAGACTTTATACAAATCTTTAGTTATCTCCCCCATCCCTTTATGTTCTATGGCTTCTTTAAACAGCTCCAGTTTTTCATTT
>Ga0316201_10002609_pt1 | contig 12889 bp, 9 predicted proteins | sample CS6wburrow_MG_FD_204516 | JGI IMG/M metagenome (GOLD analysis project Ga0316201, IMG submission 204516) | Coastal sediment microbial communities from Delaware Bay, Delaware, United States - CS-6 worm burrow | ecosystem: Environmental > Aquatic > Marine > Coastal > Sediment | place: USA: Delaware... | reverse complement strand
ACGCTGGTATTGGGTTTTCGCTGGGCAATTCTTGTAGCTTCTACTGTGCTTTTAATTTTGACTATAATAGGCAACGAAGATTGGCAAATGCTAGGGGTAAACGGATTACTTGGCGTGTTCTTACCCGTTATCATTACATACGCAATTTTTTCATTTACGTTTCATCGCATCCCTCGAAACATATTTAGCTATATCTTTTTATGTGGTTTTTTACCAGGGGCTCTCACAATAGGAGCTAAAATGTTAGCGATGAGTGGATACTATTACCTTGAAGGATTTTACACATGGGACGTAATAGAATACAACTACACTTACATGACCTTGTTGATGATTTTTCCTGAAGCATTTTTTAACGGGTTTAGTATTACTTGTTTAGTGATTTACAAACCTGATTTAGTGCATACTTACCACGATAAATTTTATCTAGACGGTAAATAGCACTGTAGTGGCATTCCTGCAATGGTTAAGGGAACAAAATATCTTGGAGTCCGCTTAATTCAGTCTTACCTTCTTCAATCTCTTCTTTAGTTAGCCCTGATAATTCGTGGGGAAAGACCAACCATTCAGAGCTTTCATGTACAAAATAATCAGGTACTAGCGACGTTTCAGTTTTATTATTCAGAGGTTTGTAATAAGGCGTCGCAATTCTTATCTCTTTTGGTGCATTTAAACGCATAAGTGCATGAATTTGATTAATTAACGCTTCTATACTTCTCCCAGAATCAAACACATCATCTACAATAAGTAATTTGTCACCCGCGTTTGCATTTTCTACGAGGTAATGTAAGCCATGCACTTTGATTTCTTTTGCTTGTTGATTTATACCGTAATAAGACGATGTTCTTACCGCAATATGATCTGTTGGTGCATTTTTAAATTCGAAAAACTCTTGTACTGCAATTCCTATAGGAGCCCCACCTCTCCAAATTCCCACAATAAAGTCTGGTCTAAAACCATCTTCATAGACTTGTGATGCTACTCTGAATGAATCTTGTAACAATGATGATGAACTAATAAAGATTTTGCTCACATTACCCTTCCTATTTGATGCAATTTATTGCTAATAAAACTGAAATTATTCGCTACTAAAACTTATTTTTTAATACTAACAATTATTCGCTACGTAAGCTATTTGCAGGCGTAATTGCCTGCGCTTTATACGCTGGATACCAACTTGCCAATATGCACAAAACTATCGATCCAAAGGCAATAAATAGCAGTTGTGGAATTTGCACATCAATTGGTAGGCCTTGACCATTCTCACCAAAAGCTAAATTAGACCCAAATAAGTCTAATAAATCATTTATGCCCCAACACCCTATTAAGCCTAATAAAAGCCCAACAATTATGCCTTTCAAACCATTAAATACACCATTAAACAGGAATATCTTCATAATATCTTTAGGTAACATTCCTTGGGTTTGTAAGATAGCGATATCTGATTTTTTTTCTGAAACAACCATGACCAATGCCGATACTACATTAAAGGCTGCCACCGCTATTACCAATAACAACATTAAAGACATCATGTTTTTTTCCATTTTTACTGCATCAAATAATGGGCCTTGTCTATCGCGCCAATTTGAAACTCTAATATTTTGCGCTTTGATATGATTTACAATAGGTAGATAATCAAAAGCATCTTTTAAAAACAAGCGTTGATGCTGTATTTGTGAGGTTTTCTTACGAGACAAACGGGCCAAATCGTCAATATGAATGAGCATCACCTTGTCATCCATTTCTGAATTAAGATCAAAAATAAACGAAACCGAAACCAAACGTTGACTGGGAATGCGTCCTAATGGTGAATAAATACTGGCGTCTGTACTAATTAAACGAAGTTGATGTCCCAAATCTACATTCAGACTTGATGCAAGAATACGGCTAATACCAACATTAAAACTGCCTGAGCTCATACTATCCCACTGCCCGGCTACCACATTATTGGCGACGATAGAAAACGGCTTAGATGCAGCGGTATCTGTACCTTGTAGAAAAAGCCCAGAAACTTTTGTTCGAGACTGTACTATTACTTCTTTTTCGCTGTAGGGTATTTGCGCAATCACTTTATCTTGCAGGGGTTCAGGCAAGATTATTTCAGCTTCGCTTGCTATTACAATATGTGGCAATATGCCTAATATACGTTTTTTTAATTGCCCTTCTAAACCATTCATTACCGATAACACGACTATTAGTGAGGCAATACCAAGGGTAATCCCAATAATGGAAAACCGATTAATAAACGCCACAAAACTCTGTTTTGTACCAGATTGAGAGTAACGAAAAGCGATAAAAGCTGAAATTGACATGTAAAAACGTAATTACCCAATGAAAAATGGATGTTATTTACAGTTAAGTTTACTATCATTTGCCTTAGCCTGTATATGATCCCTTAAGCTGAATTTGGTTTATATTAAAAGAATCGAAAATGCATAGGTCAATTATTTGCGTAATTTGTGCTTATTATTGCGCTCTTTGCATTTAACTCTATTATTTGAAAGGAACGACCATTGTCTTCTATTGAAAAGAAAAAAGAGCAACTCAATGCATTTTATTTGATTGCTTACCCCATCAAAGCCAATGTAGTTGAGCTAACGTCGGCTCAGTCAGCCCAGAGTATGTCGGTTTTTGAGCAAGAGATGCCCTATGCGTTTCGTATAGCAGGGGAAATGGCTGAAATACAATCAAACGCATTAAAGCCACTTCGCGGTTTGGGTGAAAAAATGGAAGATTTAGTAGCTTACCTACAATTTCAAGCAAAAAAAATAGATTTAATGATGTCTTATATACTTCAACAGCAAGATGAACCAGCTAATAGGGTCAATGCAATTAAGTTTGGCGGGGGTGGGTGTGTTATTGAACATGAAAAGCCTATTGCCGAAGGGGAAGGTAAAGCAATCAAGTTATTTCTTGAAAGTGAATCTGCGGCAGTTTATGCGTATGCAGAAGCGATAGAAAGTATTGCGTTTAACGATGTTTATCAAACTAGCTATATTTTTACTCACATAAGAGAGCAAGACCAAGAACTATTAGTTAGAGCAAGTTTACACCTGCAAACCCAAGCGTTACGTGCAGTACACGACAAAAAATCATCATGAATAAATAAATTGATAACGATCAAACATCAATTTATGCTTCTTTGAGCGGTTTAATGCGCTTATCAATATGATATTATTATTGTGTGTTTATTGGTTCCAATCTCCTTCTAAATTAGAGTATTTCTGTATATATGTCGTCACTTGTTAACCCGCGATTACCTAAAACTAAGCAACAACGTAATATTACCGATCGCATAAAATGGACTAGTTTAAGCGGCAGTGCTAAGTCTTTAGCGATCGCTAAAGCCGGTCAAGCTCATGCCGGACCTTTGATTGTTGTTACTCAAGATACCGCGCAAGCTTATCAATTAGAAAAAGAAATACGTTTTTTTAGCGACAACAAAGATCTTAGCGTTAATTTATTTCCTCATTGGGAAACTTTACCTTATGATCATTTCTCTCCACATCAAGACATTGTTTCTAAACGACTAGAGACCTTATATTTGCTCAGTAAAAAGAAAGCGGGTGTATATTTGGTGCCGGTAAGTACCTTGTTGCAAAGACTCGCACCAGTAGAATATGTTGGTCAGCATTTATTATATTTAGAAAAGAAGCAAACGCTTGAGCCTACTGAATTTAGAAGAAACTTAGAAAAATCTGGCTATTTACACGTTGGCCAAGTCATGTCTCATAGTGAATTTAGTGTACGCGGGTCTATTATTGATTTGTTCCCAATGGGCAGTGACAGGCCTTTCAGAATAGATTTATTTGATAACGAAATAGATTCTATCCGGTATTTTGACCCCTCTACCCAACGCAGTCTCGATGAAGTTAATGCAATTAGGTTGTTACCTGCAAGGGAATTCCCTACCGATAAAGACGCGATTTCAGGTTTTCGCAATCGCTATTTAGACCAATTCACACAATCAGCAAACAACGATCAAGAGTCAGTATTATACCAAGTTACTAAAGGTACAATGCCTGGTGGAATAGAATATTATTTACCACTATTTTTTGAACATACAGCTACTTTGTTTGATTATTTACACGAAGACTCAATTTTAGCCTTTGCCGATGACCTTCCAAAAGCCAGTAGCCAGTTTTGGATAGACTTACAAAATCGTTATGAGCAATATCAGTTTAATTTAGCACGCCCACTGCTTCCTCCAGAGAAATTATTCTTAAGTGAACAAGAATTAAACAGCTACTTGAAACAATGGCCAAGTACGAAACTAACAACTGAACATATAGATAAATCGGCCACTTCAGTCCCATTCCATACAATGCCTTTGGTAAATATTGGTATTGACACGCTAGCGACCAATCCTTATGCCGCTATACAAGCCGAAATAAAAAAAGCTAATTCATCTAAAAAGAAAGTCATCTTCGTTGCTGAGTCTGCTGGCCATAAAGAAAGCTTGATCAACATATTGAACAAAGCCTCTATTCAAGTTGTTTCTGCTAACAGCTTCCCTGAAGCGCTTGGTATTCCCAAAGTAAATAGCATAGTAGTAGGACAAGTAGAAGATAGTTTTGATTGCGATGACAAAGCTAGTCCACTTTTACTTATTACTGAAAAGCAGCTGTTAGGCCACAAAGTTAGTCGGCGAAAGCAAAGGTCTAAAGCAAGCAGCATTGACGAAAGTGCAATTATACGCAACTTAGCAGAGTTATCGGAAGGTTCGCCGGTTGTGCATTTAGAACATGGTGTGGGACGGTTCCTAGGACTTCAAACACTTGATATTGGCGGTGTTACTACTGAATATTTAAGTATCGCTTATGCAAAGCAAGCAAAGCTTTATGTACCCGTTTCTTCGCTGCACCTTATAAGTCGCTACAGTGGCGGCGAAGCTGAAAATGCGCCCTTACATCACTTAGGCAATGATACTTGGTCAAAAGCCAAGCAAAAAGCCGCTGAAAAAGTACGTGATGTAGCCGCTCATCTATTGGATATATATGCCAAACGAGCAGCTAAACCTGGTTTTGCTTATCCAATTGATTGGATTGAATATGAGCGCTTTGCAGCCAGTTTTTCCTTTGACGAAACCCCTGATCAAGAAACCGCAATTAATGCTGTGCTGCAAGATATGGCTGGACATAACGCCATGGATAGACTGGTGTGTGGTGATGTTGGCTTTGGTAAAACCGAGGTGGCTATGCGAGCTGCATTTATATGCGCAATGCACGGTAAGCAAGTAGCTATACTTGTACCAACTACATTGCTTGCTCAACAACATTATGAAAACTTTAAAAATAGATTTTCACAATTCCCTTTCTGTATTGAAGTGGTATCTCGGTTTGTCAGTCAAAAAGATCAAAAAGTGGTCATGCAAAACTTGGAAAATGGACAAGTTGATATTGTAGTGGGCACACACAAATTACTTCAAAAAGATGTTAAATTTAAAGATCTTGGCTTAGTAATTATTGACGAAGAACACCGATTTGGTGTGAGTCAAAAAGAAAAGTTCAAAGCGCTACGTGCAGATGTAGATATTTTAACCTTAACGGCAACCCCTATACCAAGAACACTCAATATGGCACTTAGCGGCATGCGCGACTTATCTATTATTGCAACGCCACCTGCCAAACGCTTAGCAGTAAAAACGTTTGTTCAAAAGCGTCATAACGATATTATCCGAGAAGCAATAATGCGTGAAATATTACGTGGTGGGCAAGTGTACTTTTTACACAATGAAGTGAAAACTATTGACAAAACCGCAGCCGATATTGCTGAAATAGTACCTGAAGCGCGCATAGCTATTGGCCATGGCCAAATGCGAGAGCGAGAATTAGAAAACGTAATGAATGACTTTTATCACCAACGTTATAACGTGTTGGTGTGCTCTACTATAATCGAAAACGGTATTGATGTTGCCACCGCTAACACCATTATTATTGATAGAGCTGATCATTTGGGTTTGGCACAATTACATCAATTGCGTGGCCGTGTTGGACGTTCGCATCATCAGGCCTACGCCTATTTATTGACTCCACACGCAAAACGCATGACTAAAGACGCTAGCAAACGACTAGAAGCAATTGCTTCTTTAGAACATTTAGGAGCTGGATTTGCCTTAGCCACACACGATCTTGAAATAAGAGGTGCGGGTGAACTATTGGGAGATGGCCAGTCTGGTCAAATTAATTCAGTTGGTTTCAATTTGTATATGGAAATGCTTGAAAAGGCTGTAAAAGCCTTAAAAGAAGGCAAAGAACCTAGTTTAGCCGACACCTTAGGAAAACAAACTGAAGTAGACATGCGCATTCCTGCCTTACTGCCCGAAGACTATATTGGTGATGTAAACATGCGTTTAACGATGTACAAAAAACTTGCTAATTGTATCGATATGGAAGAGATTGACAACTTACAAATTGAACTTATAGACCGTTTTGGCTTGCTACCACAAGCCGCTAAAAATTTAGTGCAACAAACCGCCATAAAACTATCTGCCGCTAATATTGATATAAATAAAATTGAAGCTAACGATCAAGGTGGTACTATTGAGTTTCAGCAAGATGCGAAGATCGACCCTGGTTATTTAATTCAGCTAGTGCAAAAACAACCTAGGCTATATCGATTCGATGGACCCACTAAAATTAGATTTATACACAAAACGCCCGCTAACCACGAAAGGTTGGATTATGTAACAAACCTATTAGATTCATTGGCCAAGGAGTGTTATGCGTAACGTTTTAATTAGAGACATAATGACCTGTAGAACAAAAGTAGTGCTTACTTTCATAGTGCTTTTATTGGCGTTTAACGCTAAGGTTTTGGCACAAAGCAATACCGATCAACAATGGTGGTTTAATGTTGAACTAATTGTTTTTAAGCGCACCGTGTTGTCGACCAACAACGAAAACTTTGATAATGAGCAGTTTGAATTAGATTTTACTAATTCAAATAATTTACTTTACGTAGAAGCACTAAAACAAGCCACCCAACTAGAGTCTCTAAATTCTGCCTTGCCCTTTTGTGATGCAATACAAAATACCGATGGCATAAGTGCAACACTTAATACCAATGGTTTATTTGGCGTCACTTTTGACTTTGAATACTTGCCTGATACTAATTTTGCGCTGACAGATATTGTCGATATAACTTTGATTCAAACACCTGTAGCTATTATTAGCACTGAAGAAACATATGATATCCAAATTAATAGCCACAGCGATACAATTACGCCAACCGAGTCGAATCAATCAATAATGAGTGCCTTGTTAGCTCCCTTGATTATAGATAGGTCAATATTTGATGATGAAATTGAAAACGTAATTGATTCTCTCACAGAACTGAAGAGTCCGAGTGCGATTTCAGAAACAGATACGCAAGAAAATCATATAGATGCGTTAAACAATATTATTCTTAACCTTAGTGAACAATTGAAGCAAAACCAACAAACACTTAGTCAAATAACTTGCTTACAAACACAAGCACAGCAAGCTGTTTTGTCGGAGTCGGTGCTATCTACTATTGGCCCTAGACTTTTTAGTAAAAGCGGTCAATTTAGAGGAACTAAGCAAGTAATTTCAGAGCAAGAAATAATAATGTCTGACTACGCTAAACAAGTATTTAGGCAGCGCGACATTCAACCATTGCTGTATACTGCTTGGCGACAAAATGTTGAATTTGGTATCGAAAACGCAGAGTTTTATAGAATTCGTGCAGGTAACCTGCTAGAAACATCTAAAAAAGTTAGTTACGACACTTGGCATAAAAAATATCTGTCAAAAACAGATATTGATCCGCAAGCAGATGAATCATTATTTTTTGACGAATTAGAAAAAGCGCTAGTAACCAATGATGCGGTTGACTGGCTAACGATAGATTCATCCATTGATGACGCCGCAGACACCAGTTTTGTGACGCAAAGGAAATATGAATTAGAAGGTCAATTCAAAGTTTATCTCGATTATGTCAATCAAGTCCCTTATTTACATATAGATAGCGAATTTAACCACTATAAATTAATGCTTGACGAAGAAGGCAGTAGCTTTTTTGAAACTTTCCCTTTTAAGCAAAGACGTCGCATTATCAGTAAACAAATTCATTATTTCGATCACCCTGCTTTTGGCTTGATAGTTAGACTAGAGCGATTTACGCCACCTGCTGTTGATGAAACACTAAATGAAGATGAAGCACTATTTGAAAATGAAGCAATTGTCGATGATGAACAACTCATAGAAGATTTAAACAATAATGAACAATAAATTCGTCAAAGGTAATAGACGTGAAAATATATACTAAACAAGGCGACAAGGGTAAAACGGCTGTTTATACGAGCACGGTACTAAAGCTAGATAAAGATGATATTTTAGTGGAATGCTATGGCACTTTAGACGAACTCAATTCATATATTGGGCTATGTATTAGCGCAATAGGTAAAGCCTTAATAGATCAAAAAGACCTCTTACACAAATGTCAGCATCACATATTCGACATTGGCTTTGCATTGTCAGACAACGACAAACTAGCTGCTTCCAGTGTGCTCGACCTAGAACAAGCAATTGACAGAATTCAAGCAAAACTCCCTCCTCAAACTAGCTTTATTTTGCCAGGAGGTTGTCAGCTATCGGCGCACTTGCATGTTGCCCGCACCATAGCACGTCGCGCTGAGAGAAGACTAGTTACTGTGTCGTTACACCATAATGTAAGCGAAGTTTCACTAGCCTATATTAATAGGCTGTCTGATTATTTATTTGTATTAGCACGTTATAGTAACTTTGCGGATGGCACCTCAGAGTTTTCAATATAATTTGTGTTTTAAGGCGATTTTATGAAAGCGATTAAATGGACGTTAATAAGTATTGCAGTAATTACTATAATGCTTATTTTATTAGCCTATATAAGCCTTAGAGCAAGTTTACCCACTTTAGATGCGGATATATCAAGTTCTAATGTCAAAGCGCAAGCAACGCTTTCTAGAGACTCAATTGGTACAGCAATAATAAAAGCAAAGTCAGAATATGATGCTGCATACTTGCTCGGCTATGCTCACGCACAAGATAGATTGTTTCAAATGGACTTATTGCGTCGTCAGTCAGCGGGCGAACTTTCTGAGATTGTAGGTGCACGAGCATTGAAAATTGATAAGAAGCATCGCTTTCATCAATTTAGAAAACGCGCTAAAAACGTATTTGATGCCCTAAGCGATCATGAACAACAGTTGTTAAGGGTATATTCTAAGGGCGTTAATGCCGGCGCAAAATCACTGGCATTCAAACCATTTGAATACATTTTAACCAACAGTGAATTTGCCCTCTGGCGTCCTGAAGATAGTCTGCTTGTAAGCTATAGCATGTACATTGACTTACAATTATCACAAACAGAAATTGATTTTAGATTAACAGCCCTTAAAGAAATATATGGTGCATCAATGCATCAATTTTTTACCTTGCCCAGTACATATCAATCGGCTATCGATTATAGTGTAGTGCCAACTGATTCTATTGAAATTCCAAGCCTGCCCCCTTTTGTAAAGTCAGATGAACAATTAGCTGCCGTAAATTATTATGATTCAATTGAAGAACAAGCTGATTACGGTAGTAATAACTGGGCAGTTTCTGGGCAGTTAACGTCAACAACAAGCGCAATGCTAAGTAACGATATGCATTTAGGCTTACGTGTACCCGCTATATGGTATAGAACACAAATGAACTACCTTAACAAACAGCAAGAAGTAACAGTTACGGGTGTTTCTTTGCCTGGTGCGCCGGGAGTCGTAGTGGGTAGTAATGGTCATATAGCGTGGGGGTTTACTAATTCTAATGTAGATAATGTTGATTGGATTAAGTTAGAAGAAACGACTAAAACGACTACCATAACTGAACAAATAATAACGCCTGAAAGTGTAGAAACGTATGCATTCGAAATGAGTGAATATGGGCCTGTACGGGAGCTTAATGGTCAGCGTTATGCACTCAAATGGGTGGCTCACCAAGACTATGCCGTAAATATGCAAATGTCTAACATGGCCAAAATGAAGACTATGGAACAAGCAATTAACTTATCCAAATCGGTCAGAATTCCAGTTCAAAATATGGTAGTAGCAGATAGTAGCGGGAAAGTTGCTTATCAACTCACAGGTGCTATGAGTTCAAGAGTTCCTGTTGCTCGTCACGCAATATCTGAAGCTCAGTACAGTCAAGAATGGGGCAACGCACAGTTTGCGCCAGCGAATCATATTAATCCGGAGAATGGTAGAGTATGGAGTGCAAATGCGCGAGTGATTGGCGTCAACGAACTTACCCAATTTGGCGATGGCGGATACGCACTTGGCGCAAGACAAAAGCAAATTTTTAATCTGCTTATGCAACAAAATTCGTTCTCTGAAGACGATTTCTATAATATTCAATTGAACAATCAAGCAATGTTTTTGATGCCTTGGCACAATTTGTTAATAGAGTCATTGCGTAACAGTCCACAAAAATACGCAAACGACATTGAAATTCTAGAAAGTTGGGGTGCTTGTGCATGTCCAGATTCTGTTGGTTATACTTTAGTTAGACGTTTTAGAAGCACCGTAATCAATCAATTGCTGGGCTCAATTAATGAGCAGTTGAAAGTTCATGATTTGTCAACTTCCTACTTGTTACGCAGCATTGAACCCGCTATTTGGGCATTATTGCAGCAGCAACCTCAACAATGGCTACCCGATGAACATAGTGATTACACCACATTTTTGCTATCAGCTTATAGCAACACTAAAGAGCGCTTGATCGAAAAATACAATATTGAGTCAGATGAGCTTACCGAATTAAGATGGGGAAAAACGAATGCATTATTAGTTAAACATCCATTTTCAGCGACTTTAGGACCGTTTAATGGCTTGATAGACATGACGATAGTAGAGGCATTTGGTGACAGTTATATGCCTGCAGTACAAGCAAATTCTTTTGGTGCATCACAGCGACTCATTGTACGCCCAGGCAACGAAGACAAGGCTATCTTAACTATTCCTGGGGGGCAATCAGGGCATTTTCTATCGCCCTTTTACCGAACAGGCTTTGACGACTATGCGTCTCAGGCTAAAACACCACTTTTACCTTTAGCGCAACAACATGAAATAGTATTTACTCCTATAAACTGAACATAAAAATATGTTCGCATTAAGAGCGTTTATTGTAATGGGGTTTATTATGCTGGCATTTATTGGCTAATGGACGTTTGTGACTTCATGTAGACTTGCCATTGCCGTTTGGCTTCTTGTAGCGCATCGCCGTCAAACTTTTGCTGTTTAAGTTCGCCAGCAACCGATTCAATGAGGGCATCGCGTTGCGCGACTAAGCGTGACGATCGTTCATGTAAATCTTCAAACGCTGGATACGCCCTATAGACTTCATCTACATCTTCAAAGGCTACAAATGCACGCTCAAAAGCCGCTTGGTAATTAGATTTCATTCCTTGAAAGGCCAAATACTTTAGCCCTTGCTCACCTTTTAGTAGGCTTCTTTCACTTTGCGCTAGGTTTACTTCATCTGCGGCTTGTAATAACGTTTCTTGCCATTCTAAAAGAAGCTTTTCATCATTATTAGTCGCGGCTAACGACAAAGCTTGTTTTACATCACTAGCGTTTAGTAATTCATATAAAGTCAGTAAGGGTAATTCTTGGCTGCTAAGTAACTCATTTGAAGATAAATCTGAACTGGCTACCAGACCTACTTCACTATGCGGGTCAATTGACTCCTTACTTGAATCAGTACAGCCACAAACTAAAAAAGCGTACAATATGATTGCACGCTTTTTATAATCTAGGCTTATGCCCAATAGTAGCTACTTTTTAGCAGGGATATTCTCTACCCTACTTTTTAGTTTTTGGCCGGGCCTAAATGTCACGACTCGCCTAGCTTTTATAGGGATATCTTCACCCGTTTTAGGGTTTCTGCCAGGACGTTCATTTTTTGTACGCAAATCAAAATTACCAAAGCCAGACAGTTTTACCTGTTCACCAGACTCTAAACACGTTTTGATTTCTTCAAAAAATAACTCAACGAGGTCTTTTGCATCTTTCTTGTTTAGGCCTAATTTTTCGAACAAATGTTCGGCCATGTCTGCTTTGGTTAACGCCATATGTTTAATCTCTTAATGCTGCACTAAAATTGTCTCGCAAATGTCTAAGTACTTTATCGACAGTATCTTGAATTTCTTGATCTTCTAGAGTTTTTTCAACACTTTGTAACCAGATAGATAAAGCGAGGCTTTTTTCATCATCATCAATACCACTTCCAGTGTACACGTCAAACAAGTTTAAGCCAACTAGCTCAGATATTCCAATTTTTTCGATACTTTTTAGTAATTTACCTGTTTCTATGCTGTTATTAACAGTAATTGCTAAATCTCGTCTTATAGCCGGAAACTTAGAAATAACACGCGCAGAAGGCAAATTTCGTTGCTCAATACTGGCTAAATTCAGTTCAAACGCGAAAGTACGTCCATTTAGACCCAATGGCTTCTCAAACTGCGGGTGAATAGCCCCAATCACACCAATTTCAACGCCATCCACTTTAATTGATGCACATTGACCGGGATGAAAAACATCATTTTGAGTCAACACAAATTCTGCTTCAGTTTTACCGGCTGACAAACTAATAATTTCTTCGACTATCGCTTTAGCGTCATAAAAATCTCTAGGTTTATTCGAAATTGTCCAATGTTCATTATGAGTGTTCCCCGACAACACGCCAGACAACTTAGTTACTTGTTCAACACCATTTTCAGCGTCATCGTTAGCATGAAAGACTAAGCCTGCCTCAAAATAGGCTAAGTTTTGTTGTTGACGCTTTTGGTTGTGAGACAAAGCTTGCAACAATCCTGGTAATAAACTCACCCGCATAACCGACATGTCGGCACT
>Ga0316201_10002608_pt1 | contig 12892 bp, 10 predicted proteins | sample CS6wburrow_MG_FD_204516 | JGI IMG/M metagenome (GOLD analysis project Ga0316201, IMG submission 204516) | Coastal sediment microbial communities from Delaware Bay, Delaware, United States - CS-6 worm burrow | ecosystem: Environmental > Aquatic > Marine > Coastal > Sediment | place: USA... | reverse complement strand
TAAATTTCTCGTCGTTTCGATCATCTCTTTGACCGCTTCATTCAACCCTTTCAAGAGCGCCGTGGCCATCAGGCTCTGGCCTACACTAAACTCATCGATCTCAGAAACCCCTCTGAACAGTTTGATCAATCCGAAATCCAACCCATGCCCCACCGCTACGCGCAGCCTCAATTTGTGGGCGATTTTGACGGTATCGACCAGGCGGTCCAACTCCCGGCTCTGAGTAGCCGGGGAGCTTGCCGAGCGAAGCCTGCCGGCGTGAATTTGGACCCAGTCCGCCCGAAGTTGGTGGGTCAGTTTGGCCTGCTCGGGCTCGGCGCTGACACATACGCCAACAGAAATCCCATTCGACTGCAGGGTGTCCACCGTTTCGAAAACAGATTTGCTATGGACAATCAGGTCTAGACCATTTCCTGAGGGGGCTTCGCCGAGCGAGGGCATCAGGATTACCCGCTGTGGTTTGATTTCCAGAGCATATCCCACCATTTCCGATGTCGGTGCCATGTGCATGATGAAGCGGCCATGGATGGTATTGCGCAGGAGGCGCAGGTCTCTTTCCTGGATTGGCTGATGGTCCTCCCGCATGTGCACCGCGATCCCATCTGCCCCGGCCAATTGTGCGATCACTGCTGCTGCGACCGGGTCCGGACTGTCCGATTGCATGCGGTGCCGCATACTGGCGACGTGATCGACAACCACCGTCAGACTAGCCATGGGGGGTCCTCCTCGTTGAGTGGGTTTGAAATCGTAAAAGGCCTATGGGCGGTTTCCCTCCCGGGAGTTATTCAATCAAGTCCAGCAGCTCTTTGCTCTTGGCTTCCATGACACGGGCATCACGCTCAGATTGGACATGGTCATACCCGAACAAATGCAACACGCCGTGAATCAGCAGTTGGTTAAATCGTACGCCAACGGCAATATCTGCATTTTCCGCCTCCCTGGTGCAGGTATCCATGGAAATCACCACATCACCCAGCAGTTCTGGGTGAATATCCGCATGATCCCCCTCGCGCATCGGGAAGGAGATGACATTGGTCGGACCTGTGTGCTGAAGATAAGATGCGTTGAGTTCGGCAATACGGACATCGTCTACGATAACAACCGAAAGTTCACCTTCAGGGCAGTCCAAGGCGTTTAAGATGCCCTGGGCTGTCTTCCGGACCGCGTTTATTTCTACTGGGCAGTTTTTCAGCTGATTGTCGATCAGGATTGCCATATTTGCCCCTGCTGTTTTCCCGTCGCGTTGATTCACCATATTCGATACGGTGATGGTGAATCCCGGTCAGTATTTTATTAAAGCTTTTGGCGATGCTATGAAGATCTTTCAACGTCAGCTCGCAGTCATCCAATTGGCCGTCTGAAAAAATTTTATTGACCAGGTTTTGCACCAGGCCCTGGATCCTCGCCGGTGTTGGATTGTCCAATGTACGCGAAGCGGCCTCGACCACGTCGGCCAGCATGACCAGGCCCGCCTCCCTGGTCTGCGGCTTGGGGCCGGGGTAACGGTAATCGTCCGCTTTTACCGCTTCCTGCCCTTTCAACCACCTGGCTTTATCGTAGAAATAGGTGATCAGGCTGGTGCCGTGGTGCTGCTGGATGGTATCGATAATGACCTGTCCCAGCTTGTTGGACCTGGCAATTTCAATCCCATCCTTGACATGGGCGATGAGAATGAGGCCGGACATCGAAGGGGCCAGCTTGTCGTGTTTGTTTTTACCGGTTCTCTGGTTTTCGATGAAATAGAGTGGTTTCTTTACCTTGCCAATGTCATGGTAGTATCCGCAGACTTTCGCCAGCAGCGGGTTGGCTCCGATGTCTGCAGCGGCTGCTTCGACAAGTGATCCGACGATAACGGAATGGTGGTAGGTGCCGGGTGCTTTCAGCATGAGCTGTCTCAGGATCGGGCGATCCAGATTGGCCAGTTCAAGCAAGGTGATATCGGTGGTATAGTGAAAGGCCATCTCCATGACCGGGGCGATTCCAACGGTAATGATGGCACTGGCGATACCCCCGGAGAATGCCATGGCCAAGTCGGTTAGCAGTTTCAAACCGGCGTAATTTGAACTGAAAAAGCTTACCGATGCCGCCAGTACAATGTTGATCAACCCCAGTCTCGCGCCGGCTGTAATAAACACCTTGCGCTCCCGGCAATGCTGCACCCAGTGGGCCCCCATGGTACTGCTGATAAAGAAGTAAATGAAGAGTTCGACACGATTGCCCAACAGGATGGCGACCCCTGCCGAGCTGATCAAGGCAAACGGCAAGGCGACCTCAAACCCAAGGAAAATGCACACCAGCATACTTCCCGCAGCGGCTGGTGCAGCATAGGCGATGGAGGATGCTGAAATGGAGAAGGGCATCTGGGTTGCCGCAACAGCCGTAAATATATCGGACATTTTCGCGATGCCGAACACCATGCTTAATACCAGAACTAAAAAGAGGGTGTTTTTATTGGAATTCAAATATTTAAAGCGCTGATGAGTGAAAAGCAGCGTATAGATCACGACAATCAATACCGCCATCACCAGAGCCGCTCCCAGCCCTGCCGATGCGATATGGGCGTTTTTCGTCTGTTGTTGGATGACGTTGATTTTCAGCAGGTGATCGTCTGTGATGCGTTCGCCTTCACGGACCAGCATCTCCCCGGCTTTGATCTGGTACATGACGGACTTTACCCCGTCAACGGCTTGATCTTTGCGTTTCTCAGTTTCATTTCGGTTCAAGGTGATATTGGGATGGAGCAATTGTTGACAAAAATCAACGATGAGATTGACGAGGTTGTAATTGAGGTCTTCCACCAGGGGCTCAGCGATGATTCGAACCATGGTTTTGGCTTGATCGGGTCCGTAGAATTGCCGCAGGGCAAGCACCGATTTTTCGGTCTGGCTGGCCACATTGCGCAGCGTAATGCCTTTTTCGATCTCTTTGAGCAGAACCTCCTTGTTGGACACCACCCCGTTAGCATGAATCACCTGGAGGATTTGTGTGATCCGTTCCGGAATGACTTCGGAGAACGCCTGGTCGATCAATATTTTGAAGGCACCATCGCTGACCTCGATCCCCAGGGCATTTTCGAAGGCCTCTTTTTTAGCCCACCATTCATTATTTCGTTTTTGGTCGATGCTTTCGGCGGTCACCATCGCGCTGCCGTTGCCAAGGGCGGCGCCTTGGGTTGCGTCGGCGTTGGCCATCACATTGCGCATCTCCCTGAACGCGCGGATGACGGATGCATTAATCTGCCGGTTGATACGGGAATCCTGGTCATAGACCGTGAGGGATTGGTCCACGGCCTGGCGCCGGCTCGCCTCAGTGGCGGCTCGGTCTTCGATGAAAAAATCCTGGGGGGCTTTAATGCTGCGTTCGGCAATGTCGCCCACTTTATAACGGTATCGCTGAACCACCAAATTTGGATAGAGCAGAATGACGAAAAGCGATATGACGGCCGCCAGCAATATCCATTTGGCCTGCTGCGCCATCATGCCGGCACGGTGGGGTCTTTTGTTGTGGTCATCGGATCCCATGGTTTTCACACTGCCGCCGTATCGGTTTGCTGGGGATCTGCCCCGTTGCCTGGGGGAGTTCGGTTAGATGCTGCGGATTCGTAGGCTTGAATGATGCTTTGCACCAGCTTATGCCGAACCACATCCTGCTGGCTGAACAAAACAAATTCAATACCCTTGATATGATTGAGGATGTCCTTGGCTTCAATCAGTCCTGACAGCTTGTGGGCAGGCAGATCGACCTGCGTGATATCTCCGGTGATGACCGCTTTCGAATGGAAGCCAATTCGGGTCAGAAACATTTTCATCTGCTCCGAGGTGGTATTCTGGGCTTCATCAAGAATTACAAAAGCGTCGTTCAAGGTCCGGCCACGCATAAATGCGATCGGCGCAACTTCGATTACCCCCTGGTGCATCAGATTGGAAACTTTTTCAAAACGCATCATATCGTGAAGCGCATCGTAGAGGGGCCGCAGGTAGGGGTCGACCTTGTCGGTCAAGTCTCCCGGCAGAAAGCCCAAAGTTTCGCCGGCTTCGACGGCCGGCCGGGTTAAAATGATACGGTCGACAATGCCCTTCGAGAGCGAAGAAACTGCCATGGCCATGGCCAGGTATGTCTTGCCCGTGCCTGCGGGGCCAATACCGAATACAATGTCATGGTGGCGCATGGCATCGATATAGGCTTTCTGGGCAAGGCTTTTAGGGGCGATCGCTTGTTTTTTCGCGGTGATAAATACCGTATCCATAAAGACATCCTTCAGCTGAACCCGATCGTCGCTCCGGAGAAGGCGGATGGCGTAATCGATATCTTGGGCATACAGCGGATAGCGGTCTTTCAGGAGACTGTACAACTGGGTCATCAGGTTCTGGGCCAGGCGGACGGCAATGGCATCGCCTTGGAGATGTGCGCTGCTGCCTCTGGCCTGGATATCTATATCCAGCGCCCCGGCAATTTGAAGCAGGTGGTGGTTGTGTTCACCAAAAAGCTGGCGGGAAAGCTCAAGATCCTTGAATGTCATTTTTGACTGGTTTTGGCTACCGTCCATCATAGCGCCTGTGCACGTGTTGGAACTGCATTCATAAACGTTGCCGCTCGACTTGCCTGCGAAGGGCCTGCGGCAGCCTACATGAAGAAAATATCCAACTTTTCGGCGGAATGCAAATACCAATTCGAAACCATACCGCCTCAGACATCCTTTGGCGGGCAGGACTCGGAAACTCCTTGACGATCAGGGGCTCGCTTTGTTAACTACCACAGTCCTTCGGGTCGCCCTGCTGCGCTGTGCGATCTCCGGTGCTGTCTGGTGCTAGGGTCGTTCTTACATTAGGTGGGCCATGAATCTTCTCGATTATGTGTTGGTTACCATCCTGGGATACTGCCTGGTCCGCGGCATATTTCGGGGGTTGATCAAAGAGCTCTCATCCATCGTCGGAGTACTGGGCGGCTTTTATGCTGCTTACACCTATTATCCGCTGGTTGCCGCCCAGCTGTCGCGCTGGATCACCAACACCGGCTATCTCAACACGGTAAGCTTTCTCTTGATTTTTACGGTGCTCTACCTACTGGTCAGTATCGCTGGGGTCATCATCAAATACTTCATGAACATAGCGTTCCTGGGATGGCTGGATCGCTTTTCGGGGGCGCTTTTTGGAGGTCTCAAAGGCTGCCTCATCACTGCGGTGGTGATTCTTGCCTTAACGACATTCCTGCCACCTAAAGCTGTGGTCATCGAGAAATCCCGGGTGGCCGAGAATACCATGCAGTTCAGCGCTTTCCTTGTCAAAGTGACACCAAAAGAGATGAAAGAGAGCTTCAGCGCCAAGATGAAAGAAATGAATCGCGCATGGGTTCGCCAGTAGACTTCAAGGATCAGCCAACCATCGAGCGCCTTCGGGACCTCATATCCGCCCTCAGAGGAGACAAGGGATGCCCCTGGGATCGCAAGCAAACACCGTCATCTTTGGCCATCTACCTGATCGAGGAAATGTATGAACTGGTTGAGGCGATTGAGGCCGACGATACCGAGGCGATATGTGAGGAACTCGGGGACGTGCTGTTCCAGCTCTTTTTCCTGGTGACCCTCTACCAGGAGGCCGGCCGGTTTTCCCTTGAAGTTGTTTTGAAGCAGATCATCGAAAAGATGGTTCGGCGACATCCCCACGTTTTCGGCAAAGCGCGGGTCGGCGGCGCCGACGCGGTCAAAGCCCAATGGCGAAGGATAAAAGCACAGGAGAAATCATCCCCGGATCAATCGATTCTGGACTCCGTACCCTCCGGCACACCGGCTTTGATGCGGGCATTCCGGATTTCCGAGCGGGCGGCAGGGATTGGGTTCGACTGGCCTGATCTTGGTGGCGTCATCCAGCAAGTTGAAGCGGAATGGCAAGAATTCAAGGACGAACTCGATATGCCGGAGCCGCAGGAGCCAAAACGATCCAACCAGGTGATGGAGTTCGGAGACCTCCTGTTCAGCATGATCAATGTGGCGCGCCTGGCCAAGATTCATCCGGAAACCGCCCTGTCGCGATCGACCCAAAAATTTATTCGGCGGTTCAGGCAGATGGAGATGCTGGCCCGTGAATCAGAGCGGTCTCTCGAAGATGTTCCCAGGGATGAGTTGGAAATGCTCTGGGAAAGGACAAAAAAGACCGAATGACAAACCGGCCTGCGGCCGGTTTGTCAGTTAAAAAAGAGGATGACGCGGGGGATGGTTTAGGTTTATGCTACGGTGTTCACGGGTGTCTGAGAAGGCGGGATCCTCAATATCAGGTCGCCGTTTTTATCATATTTCTCAAATACAACGTGACGCTCCTCCAGCAAATACTTGCTCGATCCCTCTTCTTTCCTGGGATCCTGCGTTTCAGTGTGGGCGCTCTGTTCCGATCCTTCCACCGGCCGGGCGTCCCTTACCTCCTTGGCTTTTTGCTGGCTGGACTCCCTGTCGTGGATGGCACCGCTGGGATCGACCTTGGTTGCAATCCGTAGCGCGCTTTCGCTAATATTGTTGATCATGGTGGTCCCCCTTTCTGCTGCAGCCCGTATTTTTTCGACACGGGCCTTGACCTCCTATCCGCACCTCTGCGAATAGCTGCTGCAGTTCACTCCTTTTCATTTTGATGGTCTCCAGCCACTCCGGTTTCGGTGTCGTCTCCCGGGCGCTGGGCCAATGGGTTCAGCCGCTGAAGCGGCAGTTTATTGGTTATTTTTTGGTTATGTTCATCGATCACATTGTAAGAGAATTCAGTTTCGATGCGCCGATCCTCAGATTGGTGAGGGGCCTTGCTCGACGTCAGCTTTTCATTGATGACGGATTCGAATCGAGGCGACGCGTCGAGCCGGGTGATGCGGTCCACGATATCCGTTGATATTTTATCAAAAATCGACTGCCGCTGACCATCTCGGGATAGGTTGATCCGGTCGCTGCTGGCTGCCGGAGAGGGGTCCCTGGAATTGCCTGCGCTGGCAGGCTGACTGAGTTGCTTGCGATAGACGTTCAACACATTATGGATCTGATAACCGTGAATATACATTTTCGGTTCCTCCGGGGTCTCTATCGGTAGTGGCGCAGGCAACTTTAGGAAAAAACGCGCTTTTTTCCCTGTTTTTTTCCAAATATTTGAATTTATTGGTTTAAATTTTTTTTCAGGCCGACCGGAAAATGGTGCAGGGCTCAAAAGGGCACCGGACAGGCCAATCCGGCAGCTGGCAGGTCGTGCGAAACTGGTCTAAAGAGTAGCGGTGGTTGTCGAATGCCACCGCCGGCAGTCGTGTGATGGGAAACCAGCGGGCATCTGATCCGTCGTCACCCGGGACCGGTCGTCCCCGGTACTGGTTGACCAGGTAGTCCACCATCAATGTGGAGTGATATTGAGAATCTTTGATCCAACGGGTCGCTGCAATAGGGGCAATTGCAGTTGGGTTCCATGGTGTGGCGCCGGGGTATCGAAATAGAACGGGAGGGTGCGCATTAGTTGGGAAACGCACCACTCCCGATGGTTTGGTGAACAATACCCGGCTCGTGAGATCACTGGCGATCAGTCGTCAAAATCACCCTCCGGGCCTTTGTCCGAATCAATGGTTTTGGCTCGCTCGGTGATCTTTTCAGGGGTCCAATCTTGGGCCGAAGCGATGCGTTTCGCTTTGGGGCCGGGATCGTGACCGCCCGCTTCCAGGACTGCCGCTATTGCCAGCGCGGCTGTATCCTTAGCGTTGAATACATCCACCATCATGGCGTAGACAAAGCGCTCTACCCGGTTGACCATGCGCTCACGGACCGCCCTTGGCTGGCTCATCAACTTGCTTTCGAATGGCCGATTGAGTTTTTTATAATTGCCGCCTTTCCATCCCTGGGCATCCGCATAGGCGCGCATTTCCGCCCACATTGCTTCAGTAACGCCCTCCCCCTGGACTTTGATGAACTCCCCGTCGTCATCCAGCAGGGCGTTGCCATAGTCATTGACTTCCAAACCCCAGGAGATCATCTGCAGTGCTGTGGCGACATTAGCTTTGGTGGTTCGGGTTTGAGTCGCAATTTGTCGCAGGCGGTCCGAGTTGTTGCCCGATGTGCCATGCTGGGCTCCGGAAACGTTGTAAGGGGCCAGGGCCTCATGGATATCCGCTGTCAGCTCGACCTGAATGCCCTGTCCGCTGGCTTCGATGCCATGGGTTGTCCCATTGTTCAGGGCAATCCAGTTGGGGAAAATGCCGTGGGCGTTGAGTCCTTGGATCAGGAATAGGGCTTCCTCTCTGGTGGAGAGGCCCAGTTTCCCCTTGATTTCACCAACTTCCGTTTCCAGACCGGACCACTCGGGCACCACCGGCTGAAGTTCGATATTGGCCAGCAGGTTCAGATCGTCGGGCATGTGGGATGCATCGATGGCGATGGAGGTAATGCCGGCATCGAACATGGTCGGGATTTCTGTCTTGGCGGCATCAATGTCCGATTGGCTTTTGATGCCGTAGTGGTCGGCATGCAGGGCCACCGGGATGGTAATGCCCAGCTCGTTGCAGAAGGCGTCCACTTTGCGGGCCATGTTCCAGAAATTCGTGTCGCAATAGGCAGAGGCGCCGCCCTCCGACTTGGCGATCTCGATGATCAGGGTGGAATTTGCACGCTGGGCGGCCAGCAGGGCCCCCCGGATTACGAAATTATTGCGTCCATTGGCGGCCATGCAAATGGCATTTCCTTTTGCCAGCATGGCCAGGTCGATGATTTTGCCGCTGACCAGCAATGCCCTGGAATTAGGGAAAAGGGTTTGAATATTCGGTGGACGCCCAATCTTGAGCGCTTGGCTGTAATTGGCGTCAGTATTATTTGGCATGCGACCTCCTTGTTTGGTTGCCATCTCTCCGGCTATTGTTGTTTTGTTTCCGCAGCCTCGACGCGGCGATTATAGGCATCCAACTCTGACTTGAAGGCCTCGGATTTTGCCTGGTATGCCTTGAAACGGGTATTGAAGCTGACCACTTTCTGATTGACTGCCTTGACCTGGTCCGGTGTGACCGCCTGCTTCTGTTCCTCTCTAAGTTTGCTGTTTTCTTCCGCAAGAAGGTTGTACTCTTGGTCCAGTTCGTCCCTTATGCTCTGAAGCCGATCCCCTTCCTGCCGAATGGCCTCAAGGGTGCCCGGAGCGCTTTTCCCATTCGATGGGGATTGCGCTTCGGTTTGTGGTGCCGGCGCCGGACTTTCACCGCTCCCCTCGTAGGCTTTGGCCTCTTCCCGTTTGTCTGCCGGTATCTTGCTCAGGTCATCCGTAAAGATCACATTGCCATGAACATCCGTGTACCGGTAAAATTCAGCTGCCGCGGGTGTGTGGATCAACAACGCGATGGCCAGCAGGCTCAGAAACGATGCTGTCTTCATACATGCCTCTCCTTAGGGGAACGCTCCGCCCCGTTAACGATAAATGCAAGGTTGTCCATGGTTCGGTTGCGTTGTAGTATGGAAGCGCAAAATTAGAGTTAATATAATGTTTTATGGGCTGCCGTGTCAACAATGGCCCCCATCCTTTTTTCAGGAGGATTAAAGGTTTGACAATATTTGATTTTGGTGTAGATTGTGCCCTCACGACACACGGCTGTAAGGTGCCGCCGCACTGCTGGGTCTGGCGCCGCAAACCAATATTCATGCGTTCTATCTTCTGATGCCATGCCCATGATAAGAATTCACAACACATTTGGATTGATTCTGACGGCGGTTATCCTTGTCGGCTGTGCTTCAGCCCCTGTCTCCGAAACCGATGTGCCGGGAGTGGCTGACGACCCCGGCGGATTACTGATTCAACAAGCGGAGCAGTTCTACCAGGGCGGGCAATCCGAAAAAGCCCTCGATGGATTCAGCCAATACCTGCGGCAGTTTCCCAAAAACCGCTGGGCCGATCTCGCCCTGCTCCGGCTCGGTGCCATATTCACCGATATGGAAATCCCCGATGCAGCTGAGGCGTTTTTCAAGCGGTTATTGGCCGAGTTCCCGGATAGTCCGCACGCTGAAGCGGCTCAGTTGGCCATAATCGATGGGTTGATGTCCAGCAATCAGACGATGGCCGCAGCCTCGAGGGCCCAAGCGGCTCTTGACACCGCGACACCGGAAATGCGCCGACAGCTCTGGCTGCGACTGTTACAGATGGCCAGCACCGACGGAATGACGCCAGAAGCAGCTCTATACACCTATCGACTTTATATCGACGCCGAAAATGACGACAAGATACAGTGGGCAGAGCGTCTTGATGCGGCAATCGAACTGTTGGACGCCGAAGCTGTGGAAACGGTGTGGGACAGGATGATCGATCCTTACGCCCGCAGTCTTCTGATGTATCGGTACGCTGTCCTACAGGTTATTGTGGAAAACTACGACACTGCCTTGGAGGTGCTGGATGCCTTTCGCCACACCTACCCGACGCACCCGTATGCCGAGCAAGCGGCCCAGGTCATCGAATCCCTGGAGCAGCGGCTCCGCTTCACCCCCCACACCGTCGGATGCCTGCTGCCGTTGAGCGGCCCCTACAAGCTATACGGCCAGCGGATTCTCAATGGCATAGAGCTCGCCCTGAGCCTGTTCGGTGGAGCCGAGTCATCAACGCCGATCCGGCTGGTCATCGAAGATTCAGAGGCTGATGCGGACGCTTCCATCAGGGGCGTGAAACGGTTGGTGAATGCAGGGGCCGGTGCTATTCTCGGCCCCATCGTCTCCGCTCCTGCGGCGGTAGAAGAGGCCCAACGGCTTCATATTCCGATGATCCCATTCACCCAGAAACCTGGCATCGCCGCTTCCGGGGATTTTATCTTCCGCCACTTTATTACCCCGCAAAGCCAGGTCAAAGCATTGGTCAGCTATTTCATCAATGCCGTGGGGCTTCGTGATTTTGCCGTTCTCTATCCCGGTGAGGCTTACGGGCAAACGTTCATGGCGCTGTTTCTCGACGAGGTTGCCAGGCAAGGCGGCCGCATGATGGCCATCGAGCGATACGATACCCAGCAAACCGATTTCGCCGAATCAATCCGCAAGCTGGTGGGTATCCATTATACCATTCCAAAAGAGCTCAAGCAGACATCGGCCGTTCGGCTGGAGGATGCGCCGTATTTCAGCACCACCACCGGGAAAGTCCGAAATATAGAAGACTTGCTGCCGGACCCCATGACACGCCTGACCGGCCTGTTCTTTCAGGATCCCGACCAGGACCGTATCAAGGGGCCCGCCATTGGACGGAAACAGGAGCAGGAGAGCTTCAATCCCATCGTCGATTTCGACGTGCTCTTCATTCCAGATGCACCCAAGACGGCTGGACTGATTTTGCCGCAGCTGGCGTACCACGATATCAAGGATGTTTATCTGGCCGGAACCAATTTATGGCACTCGCCCCAATTGATCCAAATGTCCCGGAAATATGCCCAGAGCGCCGTCATGGCTGATGGATTTTTCAAAGACGGGCCCTCGCCCGTTGTCCGTCGATTTGTTTCTGCTTATCAAGATCTGTTCGGCACTGATCCCGGCATTATCGAAGCGTTCGCTTTCGACACCGCATGGATTCTCTTTAACGCCATGGCCCGACCCGGCATGCAGTACAGGCATGTCCTGAGAGACAGCTTGCTGCAAACCTATGAACCTGTCGGGGTCACCGGGCCTACTGCCTTTGACGGAGACGGAGAGGCCATCAAAAGCCTCAGTCTACTGCGGGTCAAAGGCGACAGGTTCATCGAAATTCAGCAATGATGAATCCCGGGTATTCGGCATACAAGTGGTTGACCTGCGCGGCCGCGCCTGTGGTGCTGCCGCTGGTCTGCCTGCACCATCTTTTCCGGGGTGACGATTTCAGTCGTTTTTACCAGCGCCTGGGCATCTATCCGGAGGCCCTGAAGCGCAGCTTACCGCCACGGCCGCGGATTTGGATGCATGCCGTATCGGTGGGAGAGATCGGTGTGGCGGCGCCCATCGTCAAGGCTCTAGTGCGCCGTCTGCCGAACAGCGGGATCGTGATTTCCACGATGAAAGAGCAGGGGCTGTCCCGCGCCCTGCATCAGTTTGGTGCGGATATTCCGTGCTTTTTTGCGCCGCTGGATATCCTTGGTCCCACTCGACGGGCCTTAAATTTCGTCAGGCCCGATGTGCTGGTCTGCCTAGAGACTGAAATTTGGCCCAATATGCTCCTGGGCGCCCGGCGAATGGGTGTCCGCACGGCCATTGTCAATGGACGCATTTCCGTGCGAACCGTCACGGGCTACCGTCGATTTGCATCCTTGTTGCGGCAAACCCTTGCCAGCGTGGATGCGTTCAGCATGATCAGCTCACAGGATGCGGCCCGAATTGCGTCCATCGGCGCACCTCCCCGGCGCATCACGATCAATGGGAACGCCAAATTCGACAGCCCGGATCCCATGAAAGGGAGAGGCACCCGGAAAGGGCTCATGTCGCTGCTGGGGATTGACCGAAATACCGCCGTGTGGGTGGCCGGCAGCACCCGTTATGCCGAAGAGCCGATTCTGCTGGATGCTTTTCACCGCGTTCGTAAACGGTTCCCCGACGCCCTGATGGTCATCGCCCCCCGTCATCTGGAGCGGGTCGGCCAGATCGTCCGTTGGGTCGCCAGTCATGGACTGACGGCGCAACTGCGGTCTGAAATCGATGGCGTCGACAGGAACAGAACCGCACCTGTCCTGATCTTGGATACAATGGGGGAACTTTCTGACATCTACAGTGTAGCAAGCTGTGTGTTTTGCGGGGGAAGTCTGGTACCCAAAGGGGGGCAGAACATTCTAGAACCGGCCATGTGGGGAAAGCCCACGCTGCACGGCCCCTCCATGGAAGATTTCGCCGACGCCGTCCAGATTGTTCACCGTGCCGGGGGGGGGGTGCTGGTGAAGGATGCCGCTGAGGTTGCTGCAGCAGTGGAGCGCT
>Ga0316201_10002607_pt1 | contig 12894 bp, 11 predicted proteins | sample CS6wburrow_MG_FD_204516 | JGI IMG/M metagenome (GOLD analysis project Ga0316201, IMG submission 204516) | Coastal sediment microbial communities from Delaware Bay, Delaware, United States - CS-6 worm burrow | ecosystem: Environmental > Aquatic > Marine > Coastal > Sediment | place: USA... | reverse complement strand
ATACCCGGCACACGGGTCGATTGCTAATGTCTATCAACGCGAAACCGGCACTTTTGGCACTTCACGATCACAACGAAGAGCGCGTCGTACACAGAGTCATTGAAGCATTGGAAGATGGCAAAAATGTGGCCCTCGTAAGCGACGCTGGAACGCCGCTGGTCAGTGACCCGGGGTACCGGCTTGTGCGGGCTGCCCACGAGCACGGTATCAGGGTTGTCCCACTGCCGGGTCCGAGCGCAGTAACCGCGGCGCTTTCGGTTGCCGGGCTGCCAACAGACCGGTTTTGTTTTGAAGGCTTTGCACCATCAAAGCGCGCTGCGCGCAGGGCTTGGCTTGGCGAGCTGGCGACGGAAGCACGGACAATCGTGATGTACGAATCAGTGCACCGAATCGCTGAATGCCTCGCGGATCTCACCGAGATTTTTGGCCCTGATCGAAAGGCGTTTATTGGCCGTGAACTGACCAAGCTTCATGAACAATGCGTTCAGCAAACGCTCGGTGAGCTCCAGCGAATGGTCAACGACGGCGTCATCGTCAGTAAAGGCGAATTCGTCATTATTGTCTCCGGTGCCGAGGCAAGTAAGGAATCAGATATCGACGTCGATCGCATGCTCCGCCTGTTGGGCAAGCACCTCGGCGCGAAAGAGTCAGCGCGTATCACGGCCGAGTTGACCGGACAAAAAAAGAACGCGCTCTATGAGCGCATTCTGTTGTTGAAAGCTGACGCTGACGACTCATAACCAGCGGCGCACGTTGTTCACGTAGCGCGGGTACTCCTGCGAAAAGGCCTGAGCGAGTTTCTGCTCTTCGTAAGGGCAAAACACAAAGTCAATTATCAGAAAGAAGAACAATGCGGCGACGTAGTAACTCAGGCCGCCTGTGCCGAGCGCCACGCCGAGCAGCATCAGGACGATTCCCAAGTACATCGGGTTACGTGTCAGCCGGTAAATATCCTCTGTTATCAGTGTCGATGTCGCAGCTGTCGGGCAGATTGCCGTTTCACGTTGACGAAACAGCCACCACGCGCGGAGCATGATGCCAAAACCCAGTGCGGCGGTGATCGCGCCACCAGTCATTGATACTGGCAGCGACGGCCAGAGAGCCGGCGTTGCCAGTGGCACGGCAGTTGCGGCCAGCAACAGGCACATGGCGATTCGCGGTGGTTTGTAACTCAACATTCGTGGGCACCCGTGTACTGGTCTATTCATGATGTGTCTCCTGCGTCATTCGGTTTAGCAAGGTCTCGAGCGTCCGTTTTGTCGTTGCCAGGTCGGCGATCTCGACGTCTGCAAAAAGATCGTCGAGCAGGGCGCTCTCGTTGGTGCGAATTTTCGCGAAGGTGTCGCGCCCGGGTTCGCTCAGTTGAAGCAGGGGAGAGCGCTTGTGGCGCGGGTTCTCGCCGCTGCGCAGCAATCCCTGTTCCAGCAGGTGGTTAACGGTCACTTGCACGTGCTGGCGAGATACCTGGTAGCGGCGAGCGATATCCGGAACAGACAGTTGCTCACCAGGAAACAGGAATTCCATGACGGCCCGGTCCGCCGCCGTCAGCCCGAAATCTCTCAAATAGGCGTCGGCACGTTCGGCCATCGCGCGAAAGAGGCGGCGGACCAGCCAGGTTACTTTGTAGGCATCGTTAGTTGAATTCACAGTGCAGGGCCACATTGACAATCTAGTTGTCATTATAATTATTGACAACTAGATTGTCAATTTGTTTTTGCAGGAGGGGCCTCCTGCCCGAACTGATTCGCGGCCAAAGCCGCTCCTGCGCTAAAGATCATGTAGAATCCGCGACCGAGAAAGCCGGAGTCGGCCAGACAATCGCTGTAGTTCGCTATGGAGGAAAGTCCGGGCTCCTTCGGACAGGGCGCCAGGTAACGCCTGGGGGGCGTGAGCCCATGGAAAGTGCCACAGAAAATATACCGCCAGCCTTAGTCTTCGGACCTTTGCTGGTAAGGGTGAAAAGGTGCGGTAAGAGCGCACCGCGCGACTGGTAACAGCTCGCGGCACGGTAAACCCCGCCTGGAGCAAGACCAAATAGGGGAGTAGGGCCTCGGCCCGCCGTCGGTTCCGAACGGACTCCCGGGTAGGTTGCTTGAGGTAGTCGGTGACGACTATCCCAGATGAATGGTTGTCGATGACAGAACCCGGCTTATTGCTGGCTCCGGCTTTCTCACCTTTCTCGGTACCCTTTCTCGGTACCAGTTACCTTTTATCCAGTCTAAAAGCGTCAGTTATCTTTAGACTGGATAAAAGGTAACTGGTACCTGTTTGCGATCGCGCAAATCCCGGTTGCACCCTCCTGCTAACGGCTCCTGTCGCAGAGTCGCGACCCGTTTCTCAGGGTTTCTCTAGGAAGTAGCTGTAAGCATTTGATTTGACTCGCGCGAAGCCTGCCACAATTCGCCTTTTTTGGGCCACCGTTTTGCCCCTAAGTCACTGTAGAACAAGAACTAATTACTAATCGTTGTTGACGGTCACAAGGACTGCCAGCTACAGTGTTGAAAAGTGGATAAAAGTGGGAGGAAAGGGGCAGCCAGCCCATATTTCGCGCCAGAAGAGCGAAATCGGCGGCAATCCGAAAAGTCGTGTTTCGAGGGGCCACCAAAGTCAGTCTTGACGCCAAGGGGCGTATGGCAATACCGACCCGGTATCGGGAGCGGCTTGCTACCCGTTGTGATGGCCAGATCATCGTTACTGTCGATAAGGATCACTGTCTCCTGGTTTATCCCTTGCCCGACTGGGAAGAACTCGAGCGCAAGCTCGTTCGTCTTCCCAGCATGAACAAAGCTGCGCGTCGTCTTGTGCGAATTATGGTCGGTTATGCGACCGAGGTCGACATGGATGGCAGCGGGCGGATTCTCGTCTCGAAAGAGCTCCGGGAATTCGCAAGTCTCGATCGTCAGGCAATGCTGATCGGACAGGGCAACAAATTTGAGTTATGGGATGAAGCGACCTGGAATGAAAAACGTGATGCATGGCTCAACGAGGAAGATGACGGCGAGTTGCCGCCAGACCTCGAGTCAATCGCGTTCTAGGTTGTTGTTCAAAACATGAGCAGCAACGCGCATGTGCCGGTGCTGCTGGGGCCGGTCCTTGAAGGGCTGAAAATAGAACCAGACGGATGTTACGTCGACGGAACGTTCGGGCGCGGGGGACACAGTAGGGAAATTCTGAAGCAGCTTGGAAATGACGGCCGCCTAATTGCCATCGATCGTGATCCGCAAGCCATCGCTTCAGTACCGACAAGCCTTACTGAAGATCTACGTTTTGAACTGGTCAGGGGCGAACTTGCGCAACTTGAGACGATCATTGGTGAAAGAAACCTTGTCGGGGATATCGACGGTCTCCTCTTCGACCTGGGTGTCTCGTCACCACAATTGGATGAAGCCGACCGGGGCTTCAGCTTCATGCGCGATGGCCCTCTCGATATGCGAATGGACCCGGATTCAGGCACGTCGGCCAGCGACTGGTTGGCGGCTGTGGAAGAACGAGAATTGAAGCAGGTATTACGCAAGTATGGCGAGGAAAACAACGCGGGCCGCATAGCGCGCGCGATTGTTATTGCGCGTAACGAGGCGCCGATCTCGCGTACCGCTCAGTTGGCACGCATTGTCGAGGAAGCCTCGCCACAACGTGGCAAGAAGATCCATCCGGCAACGAAGACATTCCAGGCAATTCGCATTGCGATCAACGGTGAGCTCGAGCAGCTTGAGTCCGCTCTCGCGCAGTCAGTAAATGTGATGAAGAAAGGCGCACGTCTTTGTGTCATCAGTTTTCATTCGCTCGAAGATCGAATCGTCAAACGTTTCATGCGGGACGCATCGCGCGAGCCAGAACAGTATCGCGGCATGCCGAACGTGCCCGAGGAATTTCAGCCAAAGCTCCGCCTGGTTGGAAGAGCCATCAGCGCAACCGACGAAGAAACTGTGGCCAACCGACGCGCACGCAGCGCGCACCTGCGAATCGCGGAGAGGACCTGATGCAAATGAAGCAACAGCCTTTCCTGCTCGTGTTCGTATTTGCGGTTGTCTGCGTATTGAGCGCGATAGCGCTGGTGTACACGAAGCACGAATCTCGCAAGTTGTTCGTGGAGTTAGAAGGGCTCACGCACCAGCGCGATGAATTGAACATCGAGTGGGGCCAGTTGCAGATCGAGCAGAGCACCTGGGCCCAGCATGCACGTATCGAACAGGTCGCAACGGACGATCTCTCGCTGGTGCGACCCGAAGCCACGGAAATATTTGTAATTGAACGTCCATGACACGCGGCGCAGAAACAAAACAACAGACTGCACGACGCTTCATCGGCAGAGTGACGCTGGTAACGGTGTTCTTCGGACTCATGGCCGCCACACTGGTAGCGCGCGCCGTTTATTTGCAGGTGCTTGACAAGGACTTCCTGAACCAGCAGGCCGATACGCGGCATCTGCGCACTGAGAAGATCTCGGCACACCGCGGCACGATTTATGACCGTAACGGCGAACCGCTTGCTATCAGTACGCCGGTCGATTCGATCTGGGCGAACCCGAAGCAGTTCGCCCCGGCTGTTGACAGTGTTCCCAAGCTTGCACACGCGCTCGGTGTTGATTCCCAGATGCTCATGCGCCGCATTACGCGCAGCATGGACAAGGAATTCCTCTACCTGAAAAGGCACCTGAACCCCGAACAGGCAAAAGAGGTGCTTGACCTCAAGTTGCCTGGAATCAACGTGCAACGCGAATACCGCCGTTACTACCCGGCATCGGAAGTCACGGGCCACCTCGTCGGCTTTACGGACATAGACGATGAGGGCCAGGAAGGCCTCGAGCTCGCCTTCAATCACTGGCTTGCTGGTGAGTCGGGCGCGAAACGCGTACTCAAGGATCGCCTGGGGCGCTCGATCGAAAACGTCGCGAGCATACGGCCGCCACATCATGGCAAGGACCTGCGGACCAGCATCGATCTGCGTCTGCAGTATCTTGCCTATCGCACGCTCAAAGCTGCGATCAAGACCCACAATGCCCGTTCGGGTTCGATCGTCGTGCTTGACGTCAAGACCGGCGAAGTGCTGGCGATGGTCAATCAACCCACCTACAACCCGAATGACCGTTCGCAATTCGCGGCCGAACGTTATCGTAATCGTGCGATTACTGACATCTTCGAGCCAGGCTCGAGCCTCAAGCCACTCGTGGTTGCGGCGGCGCTCGAGAGTGGCCAGTACCGGCCTTCGAGCATCATTGATACTGCACCGGGTTTTATCGTCGTTGGTCCGAAAAAGATTGAAGATACGCGCAATCTGGGCCGCATCAGCCTGACGACAATTCTCGCGCGCTCATCGAACGTTGGTATCACCAAGCTCGCCATGACACTGCAGCCTGATCAGCTTTGGGACACGATGACTCACTTTGGTCTCGGCGAACTAACTACGAGCGGCTTCCCGGGTGAGTCGGCAGGCATGCTCACCCACTACAGTAACTGGCGCCCGATTAGCCAGGCGACGCTGGCTTACGGTTACGGTGTTTCCATGACGCCGCTGCAGCTGGCGCAGGCGTACGCCGCAATTGGCGATCACGGCAACCTGCGCCCGATCTCGCTGGTCGCTCTTGATCAGCCGGCAGAGGGGGAGCAAGTGATCAGCGCGGATACGGCGAACTCTGTGCGCCGCATGCTCGAGGAGGTTGTACGACCGGGCGGCACCGGTACCAAGGCGGCCATCGAAGGCTATCGCGTAGCAGGCAAGACCGGCACGGCCTGGAAATTTGCGAGCGGCGGCTACTCGGAAGACAAATACATTTCGATTTTTGCAGGTATGGCGCCGGCGAGTAATCCACGCCTCGCCACAGTCGTCGTAATTGATGAGCCGGGCGGCGAGCTCTACTACGGTAGTGACGTGGCGGCTCCAGTGTTCGCCGACGTAATGTCAGAGTCGTTGCGGCTCCTTGCTGTTGCGCCCGACGCCATGCCGGCACGTGACCCTGGAAACGTCGTGCAGGCGATGGCGACCGCGCCGGAGAGCCGATGAGCATGCCGGCCGAACACATGATTCCAGCACCGACACTTGCCGAACTGCTGCAAGGCTACGCGGATGCACCGGAGCTTCCGGTACATGGCATCGCGAGTGATAGTCGAACGCTGCAGGACGGCTTCCTGTTCCTTGCTGTGCAGGGTCTGAGCAATCACGGGCTCGATTACCTCGAGCAGGCAAAACAAGCTGGCGTTTGCGCCGTCGCGTGGGACGCGTCAACCGGCAGCGAGCCAGCCGACATTGGTGTGCCCATGATTGCCGTCGACGGGCTCGCCGGGAAACTCGGTGAGATTGCGAATCGTTTTTACGGCCGGCCTTCCGAACATTTGAACGTTGTCGGGATTACGGGAACCAACGGCAAGACAACGGTTGCCTGGATGATCGCGCAGGCCGGCGAGTTGCTTGACGAGCGCTGCGCCTATCTTGGTACGTTGGGCTACGGCGTCGATTCTGTCGTCGGCGCCGAAGGTATGACGACTCCGCCGGCTGTCGAATTGCATGGTCGCCTGGCTAATTTTGTCGATCAGGGTGCGAAGCACGCTGCGATCGAAGTGTCGTCGCATGCGCTCTCGCAGGGACGCGTCGACGGCGTACGCTTTGACACGGCCATATTTACGAACCTGACGCGTGACCACCTCGATTACCACAAAGACATGCGCGAGTATTTTGAAAGCAAGGCGCGCCTGTTCCTCGATTGCGATCCACAGGACCGCATAATAAATCTCGATTCAGAATACGGTGCACAGCTGGCCGAACAATGTGGTCAGGATGTTGTCACCGTGTCGACCCAATTCGACCGTGTTGCGAATGGTCGACCCTACGTGTTCGTCCGTTCGGTCATGGCGACAGGGCAGGGCTCGGATATTGCGTTCACCAGTTCGTGGGGAGGCGGTCGTTTTGCGCTGCAGCTCCCGGGCGACTTCAATGTGGCCAATGCCGTTCTGGTGCTGGCCCTGCTGCTCAAGAAAGGTGTGCCGCTGCCAACGGCCTGTGATGTCATGTCGCGGGTCAGCGCGCCACCGGGAAGGATGCAGCGTGTGGCCATGGATGGCCCCGCTGTTTTCGTTGACTACGCACATACGCCGAATGCGCTCGAAGCCGCATTGCGTGCATTGCGTGCTCACTGTCGTGGCGAGCTGTGGGTTGTGTTTGGCTGCGGCGGTGATCGCGATGCCGGCAAGCGCCCGCAGATGGGCAAGGCAGCAGAGCGTTACGCAGATCGTGTCGTCATCACCAATGACAATCCGCGCAGCGAAGACGCCCATGCGATTGTCGACGACATCCTCACGGGGTTCATGAACAAGGAACAGGCAACGATCATCGAGGATCGTGCCGCTGCCATTGCGTGGGCGATAGACCAGGCGGCCGACGCCGACGTCGTACTGGTCGCCGGCAAGGGTCACGAGGACTACCAGGAATGGAACGGAAAGCGTGTGCCATTCCTCGACTATGCAGTCGCCGAAAAAGCGCTTGCCGCGAAGGAGGGCGCGCGATGATCGAAACGCTCTCACAGGCAGCAGAGGCCATGCAGGGCGTGCTGCACGGCGATGATCGTCGCTTCGAGGGTGTAAGCACCGATACCCGCAGCATTCACGACAACGAATTGTTCTTCGCCCTGCAAGGTCCGAATTTCGACGGGCGCGACTATCTCGGAGTTGCCAGGACAAACGGCGCTGCCGGTGCAGTCGTATCCAGGCTTGTTGATGAAGACATTGCGCAAATTGAGGTAGACGACTCGACAGCAGCGCTGGGGCGCTTCGGTGCCGCGTGGCGCGACCAACATGAAGCAACCGTTATCGGCGTAACCGGCAGCAACGGCAAGACGACGCTCAAGGAACTGCTTGCCGCATGCCTGGCACAGCAGGCGCCTACGCTCGCCACACACGGCAATCTTAATAACGACATTGGTATGCCGTTGATGCTCGCACGTATCGATGACTCGCATCGTTACGCCGTGCTGGAGATGGGTGCGAATCACGCCGGCGAAATCGCCTACCTGACATCACTCGCAAATCCCGACGTTGTCGTGATTACGAACGCCGGCGCGGCACATCTCGAGGGCTTCGGTTCAATCGAAGGTGTTGCTATCGCGAAAGGCGAGATCCTGCAGAACCAGAAGCGACCGCAGGTGGCCGTACTCAACGCTGACGACAAGTACTTCGAGTACTGGTCCTCGCTCGTCAGCGACATTCGCAGTCTCAGCTTCGGTTTCGGCGATGCGGCCGACGTACGAGCAGAGGAAGTCGTCGCGAGCGCAAGCGGCACGAATTTCAAACTTCATCTTGTCGACGAGAGCATTGCAATCAGGTTACCGCTTGTCGGCGTGCACAACGTGCGCAATGCCTGCGCTGCAGCCGCCGTGGCGCATTCACTCGGAATATCAATCGACACGATTCGCGCTGCGCTCGAGGGCGTCAGTCCTGTCCGCGGCCGCCTCGAGCCTGTGCGCGGCGTGCATGGCGCAACTCTCTTTGACGATAGCTACAACGCGAACCCGCTGTCCGTTATTGCAGCTGCAGAATTTTTGGCGGCTCTCCCTGGAGAGGGCTGGTTGGTACTAGGGGATATGAAAGAACTCGGGGACGGTGCGGCGGAGCTGCATCGCGAGGTTGGAGAAGCCGCGCGGGCAAGCGGTGTTAACCGCTTGTTCGCGTACGGCGACCTTGCGAGAAGTTCGGTCGAGGGCTTTGGAGAGAACGCTCGCTGGTACGCGTCCCTCGACACACTCGTCGACGAACTCAGTGAAGAGCTGACGTCAGACATCAGCGTCCTCGTTAAGGGCTCCCGCTCGATGCGCATGGAGCGCGTCGTCGACGCGTTGCGTGAGCCTGCAACGGTGAGAAGGGAGGCCTGACCATGTTGCTCTACCTCACACAGTATCTCGCACAATTTGAGTCGGGTTTCAACGTGTTCAACTACCTGACAATGCGCGCAATCATGGGTGCACTAACTGCACTCATCATTTCGTTCATTATCGGGCCGCGCATGATCAAGCGCCTGCAGGTGAACCAACTCGGCCAGCCGGTGCGCGAAGAAGGCCCGGAAACGCACCTGCTCAAGGCCGGCACGCCGACGATGGGTGGCGCGCTGATTCTCGCGGCCATCTCGATAAGCACCGTGCTCTGGGCAGACCTCGAAAACGTGTACGTCTGGATCGTACTGTTCGTCACGCTGTCTTTCGGTGTTATCGGTTATGTCGATGACTACAAGAAGCTCATCCTGCAGAATCCTGCCGGCATCTCGGCGAAGCAAAAGCTCTTCTGGCAGTCTAGTGCGGCCCTGATTGCCGCCATTGCCCTGTACGTTACGGCGACGGACGAGGTGCAGACCTCGCTGTTGATTCCGTATTTCAAGGACTTGGCCATCCCCCTGGGTATGTTCCAAGTCGTCGTGACGTACTTTTTTATTGTCGGCTTCAGTAACGCCGTGAACCTTACTGATGGCCTCGACGGTCTCGCGATAATGCCGACCGTCCTCGTCGGCGGTGCGCTCGGCATCTTCGCATACGTGACGGGCAACGTTAATTTTTCGAATTACCTCGATATTCCCTACGTGGCGGGCACTGGCGAGATTCTCGTCTTCTGCACGGCACTTGCCGGTGCCGGCCTCGGGTTTCTGTGGTTCAACACCTACCCGGCGCAGGTCTTCATGGGTGACATCGGCGCCTTGTCACTCGGCGCGGCGCTGGGTGCCGTAGCTGTAGTGGTGCGTCAGGAAATCGTGCTCGCCATTATGGGTGGCGTATTCGTTGTCGAAACGCTCTCGGTCATCATCCAGGTTGCATCATTCAAGCTAACCGGCAAGCGCGTATTTCGTATGGCGCCGTTGCATCACCACTTCGAACTAAAGGGCTGGGCCGAGCCGAAGGTCATCGTCCGGTTCTGGATTATTACGGTCATCCTGGTGCTGATCGGTCTGGCGAGTCTGAAGATACGATGAGCACAGCCAAGGCGACAGGAAACAAGGATATGGTCGTGGGGCTCGGCGCCACGGGACTGTCGATTGCGCGCTACCTCAAGCGCAATGACAGCAATGCCATTTTCTTTGATAGCCGCAAGGAGCCGCCCGGACTCGACAAGCTGCTCGAGATATTTCCGGATGCAGAACTGCGGCTCGGCGATGACACGCTGCCGAGGAGCGTGAATCGCATTTTCGCGTCCCCGGGGATTTCGGACAGCCACCCACTGCTCAAGAAAGCGCGCAAGAAGAAACTCGAGGTCGTATCCGACATCGAACTGTTCGCGCGTGAAACCAGCAAACCGTATGTGGCCGTTACCGGCTCGAATGGGAAGAGCACTGTCACGACGCTGCTGTACCACATGTGTCGTGCGGATGGTCGTAACGTGCTTGCAGGTGGCAACCTGGGCGAGCCGGCGCTTGACCTGCTCGACCAGGACTTGCCGGATATCTATGTGCTCGAGTTGTCGAGCTTCCAGTTGCAGCGCACTCAGAACCTGCCGGCGGAGGTAGCGTTGTTGCTGAATGTGTCACCTGACCATCTGGACTGGCACGCCGATGAGAGCGAATACCGCGCTGCGAAATACCGTATTTTTAAGGATGTCGATGCAGCGGTGATCAACCGCGCCGATGAAGAAGCGGCAGACAAGGCCGGACATTGTGGACGCGTCGTGAGTTTCGGGCTCGACGCGCCTGACGCCGATCAGTACGGCGTTCGCGAGGAAGACGGCGAGAAGTATCTCGCGTGCGGTGACACATTGCTGGTGTCAGTTCGCGACCTCGCGCTCTATGGCGTTCACAACCAGCTCAATGCTCTGGCCGCGCTGGCTGCTGGTGATCTTATCGGTCTCGATATGGTCGCAATGCTGCAGGTACTCGTTGAATTCCCGGGCCTGCCACATCGCATGCAATTCGTCGCACGTATCGGTGCCGTCGACTACATTAACGACTCCAAGGCTACTAACGTCGCCGCTGCCGTCGCATCTATTGACTCGGTTGAGGGCATGCTGGTTCTCGTCGCAGGCGGCGATGGTAAGGGCGGCGATTTCGGCGACCTCGCCGATGCCGTTGAGGGCAAGCTGCGCGGCGCCGTGCTGATTGGCAAAGACGCGGAAAAGATTGCCCATGCACTCGACACCGTTATGCCCGTGCACTTCGCAGAAAACATGGAGTCGGCCGTTCATATGGCGGCGACCTGCGCTGAGTCTGACGACACGGTTCTGCTAGCCCCGGCATGTGCAAGTCTTGATCAGTATGACAATTACATGGCGCGCGGTGATGCGTTCTGTATGGCCGTGGAGGCATTGCGGAGATGACGGCAAGAACTCGTCTCATGCCTTTCCCGGCACGGCTTCGGACTGAACTGCAGATCGACCCTGTCCTGCTGACGATCGTGCTTACCTTGCTGCTCGGTGGTTTCGTGATTCTCGCGTCCGCATCGATCTCTATTTCTGACAATGTCGCAGGTAATCCTTTCTTCTACGTCCAGCGACAACTGCTTGCGGCGACGATTGGAGCGGCCGCAGGTGGCGTCTGCCTGTTTATCCCGATGCGGGTTTGGCAAAGCCTCGGGCCGCTGATGTTGCTCGTAGGCCTGGCGTTGCTCATCGTTGTCCTGATTCCCGGCATCGGTTACGAGGTGAACGGCAGCACGCGTTGGGTGCGTGTGGGCTTTATGAACCTGCAGGTCTCGGAGCCAGCGCGCCTGTGCTTCCTCATGTACCTGGCCGGCTATCTCGTCCGCCGCAACAAGGCGTTGCGCGAAGAGTTCACAGGATTCTTGCACCCCATGCTCGTGTTGACCCTGGCCTGCGTGTTACTGCTCAAGGAACCGGACTTCGGCGCCGCGATTGTGCTGCTCGCGACCGCCTTGACGATGCTGTTCGTTGCCGGCGCGCGTATTCGTGACTTCGTCGTATTTTTCTCGACCGCGGTACTGGCCATGGTCGCGCTCGCGATTACGTCGCCGTATCGTATGAAGCGTCTGACCGGCTTCCTTGATCCCTGGGCCGACCCCTTCGATTCGGGCTTCCAGCTTACGCAGTCACTGATCGCGATCGGTCGTGGCGAGTGGTTTGGTGTTGGCCTCGGTGACAGTGTGCAGAAGCTGTTCTACCTCCCCGAGGCACATACCGACTTTGTATTTGCCGTGTTCGCCGAAGAATTCGGCCTGCTCGGTTCACTGGTTCTGATCGCGCTGTTTTTGGCACTCCTCTGGCGCATTTTCAAACTCGGCATCCGCGCAGCGGATGCCGAGCGTTTCTTCGAGGCCTACATTGCAATCGGCCTGGGCACCTGGCTCGGTCTGCAAGCCTTCATCAACGTCGGCGTGAATATGGGGCTTCTACCTACCAAGGGCCTGACGCTGCCGCTGATCAGTTATGGCCGCAGCAGCCTGATTATCACGATGATCTGCGTTGGTCTTCTGCTGCGCATCCACCACGAGCTCGCAGTCGACTCGAAGCCCGTCAACCGCAAACGAGGTCGCAAGAAGAAATGAGTACGCGACCAATACTTGTAATGGCTGGTGGCACCGGTGGACACGTCTACCCCGCATTGGCCGTGGCGCTTGCGCTGCAGGCGCAGTCACGTGATGTCGTGTGGCTTGGTACACACCGCGGTCTCGAGTCACGCGTCGTACCTGAGGCAGGCATTGATATCGAATGGGTAAGCATCAAGGGGCTGCGGCGCAAAGGCGTGCTGGCGATCCTGGTCGCACCATTGCAAATCGGCTGGGCACTCTTGCAGTCGCTCGCCGTCATTCTTCGTCGTCGTCCCGCTGCGGTGCTCGGCATGGGTGGTTTTGTCAGTGGACCGGGCGGTGTTGCCGCCTGGCTGACGCGCCGTCCCCTTGTCATTCACGAGCAAAATGCCGCAGCGGGCATGACCAACCGTCTTCTGGCGCGTTTTGCCCGGGTTGTGCTGCAAGCCTTA
>Ga0316201_10002606_pt1 | contig 12898 bp, 7 predicted proteins | sample CS6wburrow_MG_FD_204516 | JGI IMG/M metagenome (GOLD analysis project Ga0316201, IMG submission 204516) | Coastal sediment microbial communities from Delaware Bay, Delaware, United States - CS-6 worm burrow | ecosystem: Environmental > Aquatic > Marine > Coastal > Sediment | place: USA: Delaware... | reverse complement strand
ACAACCTTTTACAATGTTATCAGTAACTTTTGCTCGCACCCGTACGACTCCGTTTTCACTTTTAATCTCGGTAATATCGCCATCCTTAATTTTATTCAAATAGGCATCAACAGGATTGATTTCTAAAACAGGCGTTGGATAATGTGTTTTTAATCGCGATACTTTCCCAGTTTTAGTCATGGTATGCCATTGGTCGCGCACCCTACCTGTGGTTAACACCAACGGGTATGTTTCATTGGGCTGTAGGGATGTGTTTTCAATACTTTTTGCCACATTGAAAATCGCTTTTTGCGATGGCGTATAGAATTTTTTATCTTCAAAAAGTCGAGGTGTTCCTAAATGCCTATACTCTGGTACCGGCCATTGGAAAGTGCCTTCGTTTTTTAATCTATCGTAATTTAAAAAGGATACATCTATATTTGTTCCTTTAGTCATAGACGCATACTCATCATATATTTCTTCGGCACTGTTGAAATTAAAGCCTCGGAAACCCATACGTTGGGCAAAATCGCAAAAAATTTCAACATCTGGTCTCGCTTCTCCCGGAGCGTTGATTTCTTTTGGCAAATAGGAGATACGACGCTCCGAATTTGTCATCGTTCCTTCTTTTTCTAACCATCCGGCAGCAGGAAGTACTAAATCGGCATAAGCCACGGTATCCGATTTATGTGATATCTCTTGAACCACCACAAATTTTGCATTTTTCATGGCACGCTCAATACGATGCGTATTTGGTAGACTCACTAATGGGTTGGTACATGCAATCCAAATGGCCTTTAATTTCCCGGATTCTAAAGCATCAAACATTTCGGTAGCCGTTAAACCGGGTGTTGGTGAAATTTTATCGACACCCCAAAACTGTGCTACTTCCCTGCGATGTTCTTCATTCTGTAAATCTTTATGAACCGCTAATAAATTCGCCATACCTCCTACTTCGCGTCCACCCATGGCATTAGGCTGTCCCGTTAATGAAAACGGACCCGCGCCCGGTTTACCAACTTGCCCAGTAATAAGTGATAAGTTTAATAAAGCAGTGTTTTTATCGGTTCCAACCACGCTTTGATTAAGCCCCATGGCCCACATACTTATAAAACCTTTTGAAAGCCCAATTATATCAGCGGCTTTTCGAATATCGGTTTCCTCAACCCCACATATTCTCGAAGCCTCTTTAATTGATGTTGAAAATATTTGTTCTTTATAATCTGTAAATCCTTCCGTGTGATTTTTAATAAAGTCTTCATCAATCAAACCTCGTTTATACAAACATCTAGCGATGGCATTATAAAGAACCACATCGGTTCCCGGAATTAATTGAAGGTGTAAATCGGCAAAATTTGCGGAGTCGGTTTTACGAGGATCGACTACAATAATTTTAACATCAGGATTTTTCTCTTTATGCTGCTCGATGCGTCTGAAAAGTATGGGATGGCACCATGCCGGGTTTGCGCCTGTAATTAAGAAAGAATCGGCTAACTCAATGTCTTCATACGACACCGGAACACTATCTTCACCAAACGTTTTTTTATATCCAACCACAGCCGAACTCATGCATAAACGAGAGTTGGTATCAATATTATTGGTTCCTAAAAAGCCTTTGGTAAGTTTGTTAGCTATGTAATATTCTTCTGTTAAACTTTGCCCGGACACGTAAAATGCAACACTATCCGGACCATGTTTTTTTATAATAGATTTAAAAACGCTTGCGGCTCTATCTAAAGCATCGTCCCAACTAACACGCTCTCGAGGGTGTGAACGACTCCATCGCATTTCTGGATATAAAATTCTATCGGAAGTATCGTTAACTACGTAGTGTAAGTTCATGCCTTTAGAACAAAGCATGCCTTTGTTTACCGGGTGGTCTTTATCGCCTTCAACAAGAACCTTATCATTAGTGTCTTTTTTTACAATAATACCGCAACCAACCCCACAATACGAACACGTAGTTTTTACTTCCTTTTTTATCATTTACATTCGTGATTTATACGAATTAAGCTAATTAAATTATATGAAACAAGTTGCTAATCCATTATTACAAATACACTAAAAAAGCTTGTTTAATTTTTTTAATATGAAAAAATTAGCCCTTAATAATCGGCTTTTACTGAAATTAGTTCTCCTGAATTTTCATTTAAATTAAATTCTACAACAGATTCTTCTTTAGTTGAAAAACGAATAGCAAGAGCCAATACTCCGGCTAAAACAACAACGAAACCAATGATAAAATAACCACTTGATACTGCACTTGATGCTGCGGCAGATTGTGCCGATTTCACAACTTCGTCGCCCAATCCTTGATTAGCAACTATGGCTGCTTTTTCAGCGACTGCCGACTTCGATTTAAGTAATAATGCTGCTAAAAAAGCTCCTACATTTCCACCTGCGCCTACGATTCCAGAAACAGAACCTATTGCTTTATTATTGATAAATGGCACGACCGAGAATGTAGCGCCTTCTGCCATTTGTACTGTTAAACTAAATAGAATTAAAAGCGCAATTCCTAAAATCATGCTTGTGGTTACAGAAAAAGTTACCAGCATAATGCCTTCCAACGATAAGATAGCAGCAAGAAACAAAACACGCCCTCTCAAGCCTTTTAGTTTTCCAAATTTATCTCCAAAATAACCACCAAGTGTTCTTGCAAAAATATTCATTAAAGCAAATGATAATACAATATTACCTGCCGTAACTCTTTCTAATTGAAAGGTGTTTTGAAGATAATCGTCCATCGTTCCATACACGGTAAGTTCTATACCAAAGCATGCTGCATATACAATAAAAAGTATCCAAGTTCTGTAATCTTTAATAACGGTTAAAAAGCCAACTTGATCTTTTTTTGTTGTAACCATTTCGCCAGAAGCTCTTAATTCTTTAAAATTACCTTCTGGGGTATCTTGAGTAAAAAAGTAATATACTAAGCCCATTAAGAAACAAACCACACCGGCAACAACCATAGAATACCTCCATGCTTCGGCATCAGCAACTCCAAAACTCACCACAGCTGCAGCAATTAATGGCATCCCTAAACGGTTAGCACCACCACCTAAATTGCCCCATCCAGCTGATGTTGCATTGGCTGTACCAACCACATTAGGAGCAAACATTAAAGATGTATGGACTTGTGTAATAACAAACGATGCACCTATAAAACCAATAAACAAACGACAAATTAAAAACTGAAGCGGTGTTTGTACCAACCCGCAAGCAATAACAGGAATAGCACCTAAAATTAGTAACCAAGTATAACATAATCGCGGCCCGTATTTATCACATAATTTACCTATTAGTAGTCTCGCGAAAACAGTACCAGTAACTGCTAAAATAATGGAGTTCCATTTTTGAGCAGGAGTTAGTCCTAAATCCCGAACAACATCGGGCATAAAAGGTACAATACCAAACCATGCGAAAAAGCACATAAAGAATGATATAGAAGTAATCCAAAAAGTACGTATTGGAACTGATTTAAAATTAAATAAACTTAATCTTGTAGCCTTGAGTGATTGTGTAGTTTTCATAATAAGTATTCTTATACGTACAAAAATAAGTATTTATACTTATTTTAAGATGCAAAAAATACGTATTATCAATTTATTACAAAATTGATAATTTCTAAAACTCCTTTTTAGGAATCTATTAAAAAAAGAACAAGAATTATTTGATTTTACTCGAATTTGGAAAAATAAAAGAAAGCTTTTAAACTAAATAAGTCCGTATTCTTTAGACTTATTACTAAGTTCCATTAGGTTTTTAACGTCTAATTTTTTCATTAAATTAAAACGGTGTACTTCTGCAGTGCGCTTGCTAATTTGAAGTTCATCAGCAATATCCTTATTGTTTTTTAACTGTAAAACAAGATTTAATATCTGTTTTTCCCGTTTCGTAAGATTAAAAGGGTCTTCAATTTGCTCTTTTTCTTGAGTCGTGGAAGAAGCAATATTACCTTTCACGAAATTATTCATAATAATGGCAGAAATATCGCCTGTAAAATACTTACCTCCCGAAGCTACTTTATGAATCGCTTTTAAAAACTCTTCTTTACTTGCTCCTTTAAGTAAATAGCCATCTGCGCCTGTTTGAATTGCTTTTACTACGTATTCTTCGGAATCGTGCATAGAAAGCACTAAGGTCCTAACGTCTGAATAGTTTTTATTAATTTCTGCAACAACTTCAATACCATTAAGTTCTGGCATGCGAATATCAACGATTAACAAATGTGGTTTGTTCTTTTTTATAACTTCAAGCGCCTCTTTCCCGTTTGATGCTTCATCAATAACGTGAATGCCTTCTTGATCTTCTAATAGTGCTTTAATACCGTCTCTTACCAGAACATGGTCATCTGCTAAAACTACATTTATAATGCTCATTTCTTAAGTTAATTTGCACAAATTTAATAAAATATTACGTAAAAATACTTAATTACTTAAAGGGATGTTCAAAGTAACTCGGGTTCCTTTTCCTATTTCAGAATTTAAAAACAAACGTCCATCAATATATTTAATACGTTCACGCATAAAAGTCATACCCATACCACCATCTCCATTTTTAACATTTTTAATCTTATTTGGGTCGAAACCTTTACCATTATCATCTATAACAATACTAAGTATATTTTCGCTATGCGATAACGACACTAATATATGTGTAGAATCAGCATACTTAATAGCATTATTTATGGCTTCTTGTGTAATACGATAAATATTTATTTCTACTAAGGAATCTAAACGCTGGTTGAAATCTGTTTTATTAAAAAGTACAATATTCTTACTTGTAAGTTTAGCTAATTCCTGAGTTAACTTGGTTATTGCTGGTACAATACCATGGTCTGATAACTCAGGCGGGGTTAAATTAAAAGTCGCAGTTCTAACTCCTTTTATAATGTTTGAAGTTAATTCCTTTAGGTGTTCAATTTTAGCGGCCGTTTTATTTATATCCTTAATATCGATACTTTCTAAATTGAATTTTAAACCTGTAAGCATTTGCCCAATACCATCGTGAACATCTTTTGCTATTCGATTTTGTTCCTTTTCCTGATTTTCAATGATCTGGCTGGAAATTACCTTTTGCTGGTTCATTTTCTCTTCAAAACTTTCCTTCGTTAAATGCACAATTTCTAATTGAGCCGCTTTTCGAGCCGTTATCTCTGATGCGATTATAAGAAGTTCCGATTTATCGTCAGTTGGATTAAAAGGAATTATTGACATTTCTAACCAAATATCCTTATTGTCTTTGTTGGTTGCCTTCACTTCCCCTTGCCAACCTGTTTTTTTATGATGCGCAATTAAATTATCAATAATCGACTGTTCGTTTTCATTTATGGATAAAACATGAGCAAAATTGCTAGTCGTACTAAATTTAGTAAATTTAAAAAGGCGCGAAAACTTCTTTCCCATGTGAACTAAATTCCCATTGGGTGTTATCCTAGCAAAGAGTAGAGTTTCGTCCATAGCATGACTTAACGCCCGCAATTCTTTGATAGATTTTTCTTTTGATATGCTTAACTCATCAGCATCAAATGCCATTTTTTTAGCTTTCTTTTCGGCTATCAGCAATTTGGATAATGTTGTTCTTACTGATTTTGCTGTAGGCCAAAAAATAAACAAGAATTCGCCTAATAAAATAAGAATTGTAAATGCTGTTAACAGTAATTCTAACTTACGCAGCCAACTTACTTTGGCATCGGCCTCTAAATCGTATTGATTTACAATTTGATCCATCACCAATAGAAAATGGTCTTCGTTTTCCTTAACACTCTCTATATCTTCTATAAATGCCGACAGTGGAAATGGTGGGGTGTTTTCAATTTTTTCAATAATAGATTTTGAAGCGCCACTAATGGTATTAAAAATTGGATTTAAAACTTCAAAGTTTTCTTTAATAATGGTACTGTTTTTACCAGGTAATCCTAAATTATCATTCCCGTTTTGAAGCGCAAAATGCGATAACTCCCAAACTTTTAATGTTTGCTTAATTTTTTCTTTAAGATATAGACGTTGTTCCGGTGTGTTTTCAGTTGAAAGTGAGACAATTTCTTTTGTTAATTTCTGACTTAACATACGCTGCCTACCAGCAACATTAATAACCGAAGAATCACTCTGCTGGTCGTTTAAGTGATTGCGAATCAATACTTGACTCAAAATAACTGAAAGCGCAATAGTACTTAACGCGATAATGTACAAACGGCTTAATCTATCAAAAGTGCGTTGATCTAATGAATTACCGTTTTTCGTCATTGTTTGTTATCGAATTTAAGAAATAGCCTGCTTGATAAGTGCTAAACTCTTCTCTGAATATTTAATTTTTAAGGCTTCTGCATGTCCATCTTCCGACATTTTAATCCATGTTTTTTGAAGAATATCAATAATCTTTCCATCGTCGTGTTTAGCTGCAAATTCTTCAAAATAGTAATCTAAAAACACCAAACAAATCACATCTTCAATAGTTTGGCTTTCTTCATTCTTTTTAATGAGCTTTTTATTAATTAAAAAAGATACACGCTCAATATATTCAGCGTCGTAACCCACTTCCTTTAAAATATCTGCCGTTATTTCTGCATGCATTTTTTTAAGTGTTTCACGCCATTTTAAATACCCTACTCTGTCCATTGAGTATTCATCTCTGGCTATTTTCCAACGGCAAATATGTTGCGCTCTGGCTGCAATTTGAAGTGCTCTTGAAGCATCCGGTTTAAACTGCAACAACTTTTGAGACATGCGTTGTGCATATAATAATTCCTTCGGAAAATCTAAACCATGGCTCTGGTATGCATTTGGGTCTTCCGAATTTTTTTTATCGATTAATGCAATGGCAATTTCAAATCGTGTTGGCTTCATTTTTTCTGTGTATTGGTGTTAATCTGAAAAGCCAATATACACATTTCCGCCTTCAATTTTAACAGGATATACTGCTATTTTTAAATCATCGCCACCTAAATTAATCCCATCTTCTAACGAAAAATTCTTTTTATGCATGGGACAAGCTACTTTCGCAATACCATCTTTATCGCCAATCATCCCTAAAGACAAAACCATTTCCATTTTATGCGGACATAGATTTTGACAGGCATACCATTTGTCCGTTCTCGCAAAATTATATACTGCAATTTGCTTGGTTTTGTACTTTATACACGCACCACTATTCTCCGGAAAATCGCTTACCGCTCCCACATCAAACCAGGTTTTAACATCGGTATCACTTACAGTTTTATATTGATTTAAAATATCTTGCATAACTAATTTTTTTTGTTGATCTGTTTATCTGTTGATTTGTGTAATTGTTACAAACGATTAAACGCATCAACAATTAAACAAATCAACTTAATTTAACTCCAAGCCTTAGGCATTTTCTGGTCACGCATTGGTACAAATACTAAGTTATCATCGGTATCATCCGAATTCACGAAATGTTTGAAACGTTTTGCCATATTCGGGTCTTCAATTGCTTGTTTCCACTCACACTCATATTTATTTACCAGCCCTTGCATTTCTAAATCCAAATCTTCTGCAATTCCCAAAGAATCTTCTATAACTACTTTCTTTAAGTACTCAATACCACCTTCTAATTTATCTAACCAAGGAGCTGTTCTTACTAAAGGTCCGGCAGTACGTATATAGAACATTAAAAACCTATCTAAGTATTTAATAGCTGTAGCGTCGTCTAACTGTTCGGCAAAAAGAACAGCATGTTTTGGTGTGGCTCCACCGTTTCCACAAACGTATAAATTCCAGCCACCATCAACAGCTATCAATCCAAAATCTTTTCCTCTAGCTTCTGCACATTCTCTGATACAACCGGAAACACCACCTTTTAACTTATGCGGCGAACGTAAACCTTTGTAACGGTCTTCAATTTCAATCGCAAAGGTGACACTTTCGTGCATTCCAAAACGACACCATGTAGAACCTACACAACTTTTTACGGTTCTTAAGGATTTCCCATAAGCATGGCCACTTTCAAAACCAGCATCAATTAATTCTTTCCAAATAAGAGGTAATTCGTGTAACTGTGCACCGAATAAATCGATACGTTGGCCACCCGTTATCTTGGTATATAAATCGTATTTTTTAGCAACTTCACCAATAACAATTAATTTATCGGGTGTAATTTCACCACCAGCAATTCTTGGTACAACAGAATAGGTTCCATTACGTTGAATGTTTGCCAAAAACCGATCATTAGTATCCTGAATGGCCACCTGTTTGTTTGGCGTTTCCATGGTAATAGTAGCAAAAATAGAGGCTACTAAAGGTTTACATATTTCGCAACCATGACCTTCACCAAATAAGTTTAGCGTTTCATCATAATCTTTTACTTGATTCACTTTTATAAGGTCGTATAACTCTTGTCTGTTAAAACTAAAGTGCTCACAAATAGTTTCCTTAACCTCTTTACCTAAAGATTTTAAAGTTTCATTTACTAAATCTGCCACCATAGGTTTACAACCACCACAACCAGTTGTTGCTTTGGTTTTTGCAATTACATCGCCTAAATTTTGGCAATCACCTTCTGTTATAGCACAGCAAATATCCCCTTTTGTAATACTTTCACAAGAACAAACCTGTGCTGCATCAGGAATATCCATGACGCTTCCAAACGAAGAACCACCTTCACCTCTACTCCCTAAAATCAACTCTTCTGCATCTTCAGGAATCGGCAATCCGTTTAAATAGATTTGGTGAAACATGTTATAATCAGACGCATCACCTACTAAAATACCTCCTAAGAGGCTTTTACCATCATGACTTATATTGATACGCTTATATAAATTCTTGGTTTTATTTTCATAAATAATGGAATAGCCTTTTTCCACAGGCATAAAAGGCTCGCCGTAACTCGCCACATCAACACCAATTAATTTAAGTTTGGTCGACATATCGATGTCACTTTCCATTAAAACCTCTGTATTTCCTATAATTTGGTTTACTGCAACTCCAGCCATATCGTACCCTGGAGCCACCAAACCGTAAATCATTTGGTTATATAAAGCTACCTCTCCAATGGCGTAAATCTCTGGATCCGATGTTTGCATTCTGTCATTTACAACAATACCCCCACGCGTTCCCATTTCTAAAAAACAAGTTTTAGCTAACTCGTCACGAGGTCTGATTCCTGCCGAAATAACAAGCATTTCAACATCAATTTTATCGTACTCTCCAAACTCCATACCCGTAATACTTTTATCACCCAGTATTTTATTGGTGGCTTTAGACAAATGCACATGAATCCCTAAAGATTCTATTTTTTCTTGTAAAACTTTACTAGCTCTGGTATCTAATTGACGTGGCATTAACTTAGATGCAAACTCAACCACATGGGGCTCAAAACCCATATCCATAACCGCCTTAGCTGCCTCTAAACCTAATAACCCGCCACCTAATACAGCAGCTTTTACTGTTTCTTTCTTACCTTTTTTAAGTTTATCTGCGTATGAAAGCATGGCTTCCAGGTCTTCAATCGTTCTATAAACAAAAATCCCTTTTTTCTCCACACCCGGAATATTCGGCACAAAAGGTGCAGAACCTGTTGCAAGAACTAAGTAGTCGTATTTATAATTGATATCTTTTGAAGTAGTCACTTTTTTAGAAACGCGATGAATGGCTGTGATACGTTCGTCAGTTACTAATTCAATGCCGTGCTCTTCATACCATGTTCTAGGTGCCATTTCTAGCGCTTTCGCATCTTGACTTTGAAAAAACTCACTTAAATGAACCCGATCGTATGCTGGTCGGGGTTCTTCGCCAAAAACAGTTACCTGAAATTTTTTATCTTTTGCGAGGGTTAGAAATTTTTCACAAAACTTATAGCCCACCATGCCGTTACCTACAACAATAATTTTTTTCATCAATCAGATTTTTAATTATTTTACAAAAGCTAAAATATAAGCTACGTAATATAATTACAAATCTAAGTATTTATACGTATTTTTGTATGTGAAATTTGAATTAATTATGAATGAAATTTGAATTATTGACGATTTCACAAATTGAAATGAATAAAACTAAGTATTATATAAAATTTTGATGTTAGAATTAGGAAAGTATGAATAATTCTAAGTATGAAGTTCTTTCGCTTCCACCGTAATAATTACGCTTTTTGAAGCTGGCGTTTTTGCGGTATGTGCAAAACTATCCAAAGGAACTAAAACATTTGTTTCTGGAAAATACGTAGCGCAGCAGTTTTTAGGGATATCGTAACCTACTACTTTAAAATTATGAGCTTCTCTAACAATGCCATTGAATTCCGATTTTAAATTCACAACTTGGTGTTCTTTTAAACCTCGAGCATTCATATCGTCGCGATTCATAAATATAATTCGTCGTTCGTTAAAAATCCCTCTGTATCTATCATCTAAACCGTAAATAGTGGTATTAAATTGATCGTGACTACGAATGGTCATCATAATTAACTCGTTATCTTTAAGTTTCCATTTTGGTAACTTATTTATTGAAAAAATTGCTTTTCCTGTTTTGGTTTTGAATTGCCTAACGCGAGCCCCATTTGGTAAATAAAAACCTGATGGTTGTTTTAATTTGGTGTTATAATCTGTAAAGCCTTCAACAACTTCTGCTATATCATTTCTTACTAAATTATAATCGTCTTTATATTGAAGCCAGTTAATTTTGGTTCGACCTTGCAAAGTGGCATTCGCAATACCACAGACTACAGCAACTTCGCTTATTAAAGCATCGGAACATGGTTCTAAGACCCCTTTAGTTGAAGAAACAATACCCATGGAATTTTCAACGCTTTGAGTTTGAACTCCTGATTTTTGATAATCTTTTTCTGAGCGCCCCAAACAAGGTAAAATCAAAGCTTCTTTACCAGTAACTAAATGCGAGCGATTTAATTTTGTACTTACGTGAACTGTTAAACTACAATTAGCTAAAGCTTGAGCAGCATATAAAGTATCCGGAACCGCCGAAATAAAATTACCTCCCATACCAAAAAACACTTTCGCTTTTTTCTCATACATCGCTTTTATAGCATCAATAACCGAAAAACCATGTTTTGCACTTGGTTTAAAGCCATATTTAGCTTCAATTTTATCTAAAAAGGCTTGAGGTGCCGATTCCCAAATACCTACTGTTCTATCGCCTTGTACGTTGGAATGTCCACGAACTGGACAGGTGCCAGCTCCTTCTTTACCAATACTTCCTTTTAATAATAACAGGTTTACCAATTCTCGAATATTGTCTACCGCATTTTGGTGTTGCGTTAAACCCATGGCCCAACAAATAATAATTTTATTATTGTTTAAAATTAGATTGAAAACATCATTAAAAATCCCCAATGAAACACCTGAAGCTTCTAAACATGCTTCAAAATTGTATGTTTTTAAATCAGAAATAAAATCGTCATAACCATGTGTAAATTCTTTGATAAAGTCCTTATCAAACACATTACTATCCCGTTCTTCTTTTTCAAGCAATTTAATAAGTAACGCTTTTATAAAAGCAACATCTCCATTTATAGTTATTGGTACAAAAACATCGGCGAGTTTCGTACCTCCGGTAAGTAATTTTAATGGATTCTGCGGATTTGTAAATTTTATTAATCCAGCTTCGGGAAGTGGGTTTATCGCAATAATTTTACCGCCATTATTTTTACATTTTTCTAAGGCGGTTAACATTCTTGGGTGATTCGTGGCTGGATTTTGTCCAATAACCATCACCACTTCGGCTTTATATAAATCATCTAAAGTAACCGAACCTTTTCCTATACCTAAAGTTTCAGAGAGAGCGCTCCCACTCGCTTCATGACACATATTAGAGCAATCTGGCAAGTTCGATGTGCCAAATTCACGTACAAATAATTGGTATAAAAAAGCCGCTTCGTTAGTAGTTCTTCCGGATGTATAAAACACAGCTTCATCAGGAGAATTTAAAGCATTTAAATGAGTTCCTACTTTATTAAAAGCTTCATCCCAAGAAATGTATTTATAATGTGTTGCACCTACTGGTAAAAACAGGGGTTCTGATAAACGACCCGATTTACCAATTTCAAAATCGGACCAACTAGCAAGCTCATCAACCGAATGATTTGCAAAAAAATCTGTTCCAATGGTTTTGTTTTGAGCTTCTTCTGCCATGGCTTTGATACCATTCTCACAGAATTCGCCTAATGAGGAACGCTCATCATCCGGATCGGGCCATGCGCAACCTGGACAATCAAAACCACCTTTTTGATTGATGTTTTTAGATATTTTAAAAGCATCGGCAGGTTTTAAATATTTAGACACATGTCCCAAAGCCGCTATGATAGACCTAAAACCCACACTGTTTTTAGGTGGTGTTTTAGTTTTTATATCTAAAAAACTTTCTGGCGTTTTAGCTTTATCTTGTGGAGGTGTTCCCATTGTTAGTCGTTAAGATTTAATCCTCTATATAATTTGTAATCTTCTTCGGTGTCTAAATCTATATTTTTATTAGGTGGGGTTAAAACTTTCACATTTGATTCGTTTTTTTTTAGCAGGTATTTTGCTCCAAAGTCATCATGCAATTGTATTAGTTCATCAAAATAAGATTTATCGAAAAGAGCTGGAACACCATAAGTCCCTTTTTTATAAGAGGTTGCAATAATCTGATTTTTATTTGGCTTGAAATCATGAATCAAAAGTTCTAAAAAATTACTTGTTATGAAAGGTTGGTCCGCCAACATAATAAGAACACCATCCACATTGGATCTAATATTTTTAATATAATTTATGCCTTTAGATATAGATGTACCTAAACCCATTTCCCAATCCTTATTATTCAAACTTGTAACTGAATAATGCTTTATTTCATTATACACTTGAACATAATTAGCACCTAAAACCACAACAACTTCTTTATGAGGTATTTTTAATGCTGTTTGTACGGCATGACCAATTAAAGATGCATTACCCCACTGAAGCAATTGCTTG
>Ga0316201_10002605_pt1 | contig 12901 bp, 8 predicted proteins | sample CS6wburrow_MG_FD_204516 | JGI IMG/M metagenome (GOLD analysis project Ga0316201, IMG submission 204516) | Coastal sediment microbial communities from Delaware Bay, Delaware, United States - CS-6 worm burrow | ecosystem: Environmental > Aquatic > Marine > Coastal > Sediment | place: USA: Delaware... | reverse complement strand
GACCATGTGCGGAATCGTTGGTCATGTAGGTGACGAGCAGGCCACACCGATCCTGCTCGATGGGCTTCGGCGGCTCGAATACAGGGGTTACGATTCGGCGGGCCTCGCCGTTCACGCCAAAGACGGCATCGAGATCGTTCGCGCGGTCGGAAAGCTTCGAAACCTCGAAAAGGCGCTTCTCAAGGAGGGGCTTCCCGGCACCGTTGGGATCGGGCATACCCGCTGGGCGACGCACGGCCGCCCCTCGGAGGTCAATGCGCATCCGCACGTCGCCGGCCCGGTTGCCGTCGTCCACAACGGAATCATCGAGAACCACCTGGAGCTGCGCGCCGAGCTCGAAGCCGGCGGCTTCACGATGAGCAGCGACACCGATACCGAGATCATCGCGCACCTGATCCACCGTGAAATCAAGGCGGGACACGAGCTAGTGACCGCAATTCGCCGTGCGCTCGGACACGTCGAGGGGGCGTACGCGATCGCGGTGCTTTCGGAGAAGGAACCGGGCCGCATCGTGGTCGCCAAGAACGCGAGCCCTCTCGTGATTGGGGTGTCCGAAGGTGCGACTTACTGCGCCAGCGACATACCAGCGCTTCTTCCGTACACGAACCAGATGGTGTTCATGGAAGACGGCGAAATCGCCGTGCTCGAGGCGGAGGGTTTCACGCTCACCAAGCTCGACGGCACCGAGGTGAGCCGGCGCCCACGCAGCATCTCCTGGTCGCCGGTGATGGCCGAGAAGGACGGCTACAAGCACTTCATGCTCAAGGAGATCTTCGAGCAACCCCGCGCCCTCGAGGACACCTTGCGGGGCAGACTCGACCGCGAGAACGCCGACATCGCGACCCCCGAGATCGGCCTCAGCGACGCGGACGCCCGGAGCATTCGACGGGTGATCTTACTCGCCTGCGGCACCAGCCATCACGCGACGATCGCGGGCCGGTACTGGATCGAAGAGCTCGCCAAGGTGCCGGCCATCACCGAGCTCGCAAGCGAGTTTCGAGGTCGGAACGCGGTCATCGGCGAAGGCGACCTGGTCATCGCGGTCAGTCAATCGGGCGAAACCATCGATACGCTGATGGCGGCCAAAGAGGCCAAGGAGCGCGGAGCCAAGGTGTTGGCCATTGCCAACGTCAACGGAAGCGCGATTCCCCGAATGGCCGACGCGAGCTTCTACACGCACGCCGGACCAGAGATCGGCGTTGCCTCGACCAAATGCTTCATCACCCAGTTGGCCAACCTGTTGATGTTCAGCATTTGGCTCGGCCGGCGTCGCGGTGCAATCGACGACGCGCACGCCAGCGAGCTCGTCGAAGGGCTGGCGCGGATTCCCCAAGTGATCAGTGAGCGGCTCCGGATGACGCATCTGACGATCAGCGACATCGTTCGAGACTTCGCCGATGCCCGAGACGTCCTGTTCCTCGGCCGCGGCCTCAGCTACCCGATGGCGCTCGAGGGCGCCCTCAAGCTGAAAGAGATTTCCTATGTGCACGCGGAGGGCTACGCCGCGGGCGAGATGAAACACGGGCCCATCGCGCTTCTCGATGCGCGCGTGCCGGTGATCGTGCTCATGCCGAAGGACACACACTACGAACGCGTCTCGAGTAACCTGCAAGAAGCACGTGCGCGCGAGGCGAGGATCCTAGGCGTGACCGTCGAAGGCGACACACAGGGGCAGGCACTTTGCGAGCGTTTCGTCGAGGTTGCGGAAACACACGAAGCGCTCAGCCCGTTCGTGATGGTCGTACCTCTACAGCTCTACGCGTACTGCGTGGCCGACCACAAAGGCACCGACGTGGATCAGCCCCGCAACCTCGCCAAGACCGTCACCGTGGAGTGAGGCGCCGGATGAAGATTGGCCTCGTCACCACAGGCTTCCCACGCTTCGAGGGCGATTGCAGCGGCGCATTTCTCCTGACCGTGGCGCGAGCGATCGTCGAGCAGGGTCATACGGTTCGCGTCCTGGCCCCGGAGCCGCGTGGCGACGGCCCAGCCCCGAGCTGGCCCGGTATCGAGGTGCGCTGGGTCCCCTACGCGCGACCCCGAGCCCTTCAGCAGTCCTTCTACGGGAGCGGGGCGCCCGACAACTTGCGTTTGCGGCCCGCGCGGTGGCTCGGTGCGCTGGCCTTCACGGGGGCACTCTACCGTGCATCGAGGCGCGAGCTCGCGGACTGCGATGCCCTGCTCAGCTCCTGGTGCATACCAAGCGGTTGGGTCGCGTCGCGAACCGCTAGAGGACGCCCGCATCTTTGTCTCTGCCACGCAACCGACGTCCGCTGGCTTGCGAAGATGCCGCGGGGCCGAGCGGTTGCGCGCGAGATCGCTGACGGAGCCAGCTCGATCTGGTTTCTGAGCGAGGGACTCCGTGAGCGCTTCTTGGAAACGGCGCGAGTCGATCTGAGTCGGGTTCGCAGCCACGTAGGCCCCATGCCGATTGAGCCGCCCCGGGAGCTCGGAGAACCCCGTCCGGCGCTGCGCCGCCGCCTCGGCATCGAAGGCTTCACGTTGCTCTTTTTGGGGCGCCTCGTCCCGGTCAAAGGCCTCGCGGAGCTTCTCCACGCCCTCGCTGCGTTCCCCAGGCCGCTCAGCATCCGGATCGCCGGGGACGGTCCGGAACGCGACGAGCTCCGTGCGCTGGCGCACCGCCTTCGAGTCGATGCGACCTTCGAAGGCTGGGTCGCAGGTGACCGAAAAGAAGCGCTCTTTCGGGCGTGCGACGCGATCGTGGTACCCTCGAGGCCGCTCGACGGTCTCCCTACGGTCCTCTTCGAGGCCCAGGCTCGGGCGCTTCCGATCATCGCCACCGAAGCCGCTGCGATCCCGACGCGAATGCGGAGTCACCCGGACGTCGAGCTCGTCCCCGCAAACGATCGCATCGCCCTGCGGCAGGCGATCCTACGCGCGCATGACCGCAGCGCCGGAGCGCCTTCGCTCAGGGCTTGACCTTCTGGGTACCTCTTGGCGCCCGGTAGCTGAAGCGCTTGTCGGGAACGTCTCGGTTGAACTTGATCTTCGAGAAGTCGAAGCGGTTGCGGTTCCCCTCGGAGTCGATGATCAGGACGCGCTGCACGATGCCAGCGCGCTTCCCGTCGGTCGTCAACGTCCGCACGTAGAACACCAACTGCTCGTAGTTCGGTGTTGGCCGGCGCGGGATGAGCTGCAGCACATAGCCGCCTTTGAACTTCTCGTTGTCATGCTCGAGGAGGCGGACTTCAAAATCCTTTTCGAGGTTGCCGCTGCCGGTCAGAAACGAGAACGCGGATGGGAGTTGATCCTGGTCGAGCGAACGCTCGATGAGCTGGCCGCTCTTCTCGCCTTCGTCGGGCGGCTGGTAGATCAGCAGCGTCTTCCCGTTGCTCACGAATACCTGTGCGTTGGGCTGCGCATAGTCCCAGCGCATCATCCCGGGCTTTTTGAAGACGACCTTTCCCTTCGCCCGATCGTAGCGGTCGTACAGCCGGGTATAGCGAGTCTGCTCGAACTCCGCGTTCAGGGTCTTGGTCTGGTCGTAGAACGATTGAACCAAGCCAACGACGACAGCGGGGTCGAGCGGTTTTGCGTCCTCGGCGCCGGTGCCGCCGGGCCGTGAAACCAGCACGAAACAAAAACTCAAAACCCAAAGAAGTCGCGTGACCATCAAGTTCTAGAACGCTCCCAGTGGCGCAGTATTCACCCAGAGGGGGCGGACACAAGGCAAGGGCAAATCCCCCATCTGGTATTGATCATTCCCCGCAACGACCGTACCATTGAGGCAAGACGGATTCGAGCGCCCCCGTGTCGCTAGATCAGCGTCCGAGGCGTTCTCGTTGATGTCTTTTGATGTCTTTTGATGTCTTGCTCATGTCTTGGCTTGAAAACCCAGTCGACACCTCGGAGGTGACATGTCCAAGCACCCTGCTCGAACCATCCCGCCGGAGCGACAGAAGTCGCACCTAGAGAAAAAGCATGCTGAGCTCTCGGAGCGCGTTGCAGCGCTCGACAGCCGAATCAGCCTCACGCCGGCCGAGGAGCTCGAGCTCCATCAACTCAAAAAACAAAAGCTTTATGCCAAAGACGCCCTGCGCGAGGTTGGCTAACCGCCAGCAAGGCGCCTGAGAGCCTCTGCGCTTCTCGCAATCTTCCCGAACGAACGGCCCGCTCCTTCAGCTTTGTCCTGGGGGCGGGTCTTTTTCGTTGCCACACGGCGGGTGGTTAAAAGCAAAATGGGCCACCAGGCGGTGACCCATTTCAAACGAAAGAATCGATGCTACACTCAAAAAGCTAGGGCAAGTAAGTTAAGCCGAAATTTCCCAATGTTTTGTAAAAAGAGCGACCCAACGCCGTGCGGATGCCGGGCAAGCTGGAAAGTGCACGGCGAAGGGTCATAAGCAAGCGAGCGATTACTTTGCAATCGCGATGCCAACTCGCATGCCGCCCAAAACCCGGGGTTTTCTTCGCCGACGGACTTATCAGTAGGACATTTCTGTCATAGACCCGCACCCGATTGTCGTGGTCCGCACAACCTCGAGCTCGAGCAGCCCGATAAGCACACATTCCCCTACTACGCAGGTTGAAGTACGCGGGCTCTCCCGCGTATGATCTCAGCAACGGTGCAGGCCGGACCCAATGCCCAAGTGCAATAGCTGCGAAGAAGAGGTGCTCAGAACGGATGCGTTCTGCGGCACGTGTGGCGAGCCGGTTCCTGGCGGAAAGCCGGTGGTGCCGATCTCTCGTGAATTCAAGCTTAGCGATGCGCGGAGCGAGCCCGAAAGCCCACGCGCGACGCGGCCCCCTCAGGCAGGGGCACCGACGTCGGCCCGGGCCGTCGCGGTCGTTGCGCTCTCCGACCCGGAGGTCGCCGAACCAGAGAGCCTCACCGTCAGCCGCACGGCCATTCGCGAGCGCGAACCACAGAGCGAGCCCGCTCCGGTCTTGCCCCTTCACCGCAAGAAGAACGGGACCGAGAGCCAGCACCAGGTGGTGCCCGCCGCGACCGAATCGCGCAGCGACCCAGCACCGACCTCCGCGCCTTCGAGTGAGACGGGCGCGAGCATTCCGAACGTGCCAATTCCCCCGGCGCCTCCCATCCTGGCCTCGGATCTACTTCGTGAACAGATGCGGCCGTCGAGCCCGGGCGAAAAAGCGCTTCGTGTGACGGCCGTCGTCCTCAGCGCTCTCGGCGCGCTGGCGGTGCTGCTCACCGGTGGCATCCATCCGCTGACGTTCGTCTCCCTGGCCTTGCTGATCATGACCGCGACCTTGGCTCTCACGCCGATGTCGTATCGGGGGCGAGCGATGGCGATCTTCTCGGCCGGTGCGGTCGCGACCGGGGTCGCGCTGTGGCAACAAACGCTCAAGGGGATCGCGCCGGAGGGCGTGATCTTGGCCAGCGCCACAATCCTTCTGAGCGGGAGTCTGCTGTTTAGGGCGTACTATCGCGGCGCGCGCCTCGCGCGAGTGGCGGTGACGGTGGGCGTCCTCGCCTTGGGCGCTTGGTTTTTTGCCTCCGGGGGACACGAAAGCCTCATCATGCTGGACGGCCATTGGCAATCCTGGGCGCCCGCGGTCACGCATTTGGGCTTCGGCCTGTTGGCCCTGCTCTCCCTCATGGCCTTCATGGACAGCAGCACCAGGGGCGGCTCGCATGTCTGGGCGGTGGCCCTGCTCGTGCTTTATTCGATGCACATCGGTCTTCTCGTTGCGGGCGGGCTCTGGCCAGTCGACCACGGACCGGCGAGCATCGAAGGTCCGACAATCGCCGCAATCGTGGCCGGTATGGTCGGCACCATCGTCGCGGGCTTGGCGCTTGCGCAGATGCTCGTCGCCGCTCACAAGGCCGGCTCGAACCGGGTCCATGAGCAGGGCGCGATGGACCGCTGAGCTCAGGGGACTTTGCGCGGCCAGGACGCCAAGAGGATGACCGCGCAGGTGCGGCCCTTTTCGTCCTCGGCTTTGCCGTAGCCGGCGTCTGTGAATCGCGGGTCGGTCACGGTCATGCGATGACTCGGACTGTCTTCGATCGCGTGCAGCGCTTCGCGCATGGTGGCCGCCCGAGCCACCGCCTCTCCGACGACGCGCGCCTCGATGCCACGCTTGAGCAGGCGAGCCTCGGGGTCGCCGTTGGGATCGAGCTCGTGACCAAGTCGGCCCGAATTACAGACCCTTTGCGCGTGGCTGGTCGCCTCTTGACTGAGTAGTCGGTTCGAACGCAGCGACCGAGCGCCTGCCGAACGCCGTAGCTGCATGAGCCATGACTCGGGCGACTGAGAACCGCTCCGCGTCGTCGGCCCCTCGGGCATCTTCCCTACCCAACGCTCGGCGACGGGTCGAGGTCCATTGGGGCCCGTCGCAACCAGTTGGACGAAGAGCGGACGCCCCCACTCGACCGGAACGGAGATCGTCGAGCCGAACTCGCCACCGTCCACCGCGATGCGGCGCGAAGAGCCGGTCGAATCTCGAACGACCAGGTACGGATCTCGGAAATCCTCGATCACCTCGGCGTGAAGATAGTTGCGTCCTGCCTCCGAAAGCGCGCCCGCACGCACCGCAGCGACGAGTACGATGCGCTCCCCTGAACGGGCGCGGCCACAGATCAGCGGCGCATCGGAGGTCTTTTTCAGATCTTCGAGCCAGACTTTGAAGCTGTCGAACTCGCCGGTGACACCGAACTTGGCATAGACCGGATTCGCGTCGACCCCGGCTTCACGCGCGGCCTTGATCAGCTCGGGCGAAGGAGGGATGTGTTGAAGCTCCGCCAGATAACGGGCGACGCCCTCGAGCTTCTTGTCCTTGATGCACAAGCGCTCGGGCTTCGCTTCGGCGGCAGGCTCACTTTCGGCGGGAGCTTCGTCGTTCTTGTCGGCGCCGGCCGTCGCGTGGAATGCGAGCAGCGTGGCACAAAGGAGGGTGATTTTGCGCAGCATCGTTTTGAGTCACGTCCGGTAGTCGGCGTTGATCCGAACGTACTCGTGACCGAGGTCGCAGGTCCAATAATGACCGAGTCCGCGCCCGGAACCGACGACGACAGAGATCTGGTATTCCTTGCGCTTCATCGTCGCAGCCGCTTTCAGCTCGGTTTTGGGGGTCATGATGGGCGTTCCCTGCCGGAAGATCGAAACCCGCCCGATCTGTACTGATAGGTGATCAGGATTGAAACGTACGCCTGCGCGGCCCGCGGCAGCGACGATCCTGCCCCAGTTCGGGTCGCAGCCGTGGAGTGCGGTCTTGACGAGCTGGGAGCCGGCGATGGTCCTGGCGATCTGCACCGCATTGGCGTCGGTTTGGGCTCCGTGAACCTCGATCCGCACGAGGTGCTCGGCGCCCTCCCCGTCGGCGACGATCTTTTTCGCGAGCGATTCGAGGACCTCGGTGAGCGCCCCCAGGAAGCGCCGGCCCGCGACGCTCTTCTCTTCTACTGTTCGACCGGTCGCCGCGCCCGATGCAAGCGCATAGATCGAATCGTTGGTGCTGGTGTCGCCGTCGACGGTGGCACGGTTGAAGCTGAGCTCGGTCGCTTGCCGCAAGAGCTTCGAGAGCGTCGCCCGACGAATGGGAATGTCGGTGGTCACGAACGCGAGGGTCGTCGCCATGTTTGGATGAATCATCCCGGCGCCCTTGGCGATGCCCAGAACGCGGCATGTCGTTCGGCCGACTTTGACCTCGGCTTGCGCGACCTTGGGTCCGCGATCGGTCGTCAAAATGGAGCGGGCGAACCGCGATGCGCCAGCCTCCGAAAGATCCTCCACGAGATGAGGAATCGACTTTTCGATCTTCTCGCGTGGTAGCTGCACGCCAATGACGCCGGTCGAGGCTGGAACGACGAGCGAGCTCGCGACGCGAAGCGAACGGGCCGCGGTACGGGTCAACGCCAGCGCCGTTTGCTGACCCTGCTTTCCAGTACAGGCATTCGCATTTCCGCTATTGACCAGGACCGCTTGGCAAAGCCCGCTCTTCAATCGGCGCTCGCTGAGCGTCACCGGAGCAGCGCGCACCCGATTCCTCGTGAAGACGCCCGAGGCGACGGCGGGTTCGTCGGCAACGATCAAACCCAAATCCAAGGCATCGCCTGCTTTGACCCCGCCGTGTACACCAGCGAAGCGAAACCCCGTCACCCGTCCGCTCATGGCGTGCCTCTTACCAGAAGCTGCTTACTGCGGCGAGGCTGCTGCCTGGTCTTCGCGGTAGTGACAGTTCTTGTACTTCTTGCCGCTGCCGCAATAGCAGGGGTCGTTGCGACCGAGCTTGGGGCGGTCACGCTTGACGGTTGCCGCCTGTGCGGGGCCCTGCTGAGCGAGTGCAGCTTCGGCACCGGGGCCGCCTGCACGCCTGCCCCTTCTGGCGGCCGCACGGCGAGCTTGCCTGCTCGGGCCGGACTGCTGCGCGCCTCCACCGCCCTGTTCCCCACCTGCCTGATGGCTCGTGCGAATCTGTCGCTGGCGCTTTTCGGTGGCCTGGCGTCGCTGCTCCTCGAGCTGCCTCAGCTCCTCTTCGCCCGCACGCTCGACGGTGAACATCCCGAGGGTGACCGACGACTTCACGCTCTGCACCATCTCCAGGTACATGTCGAAGCCCTCGCGCTGGTATTCCTTCTTCGGGTCGCGCTGCCCGTAGCCGCGCAGGCCAATCCCATCGCGCAGGTGATCCATCCCTTGGAGGTGGTCCATCCATTGCTTGTCGATGTCCTGCAGGTACAGGTCGCGAAACAGGCGAAGGAAGTTCTCGGTGCCGAACTCGTGCTCTTTTCGGTCGAGCACCGCTGACGCGTCTGCATAAAGCTTTCGAAGAAGCTCGTCGCGGTCGCTGATCTCGTGGATGCCCGTCGCACTGATTGCGAACTGGTCTTTGAACGCGCGCTCGAGGCCTTCGAGGTTCCAGTCTTCGTAGTGCTTGCCGGGCGGACACGCGTGGTCGACCATCGTGACGACGATCTCGTCTACCAGATCGAGCAGGCGCTCCTTCTGCTCGCTCAGGGACATCCCAACCGCTTGCTCGACGCGCTTGTAGGCGCCGACGGGGTCGTTTCGAAACTCCTCGAGCGGCACCACACAGCCGAACCAGAGATAGATGTCCTTCTCGAGGTACTCGACTCGCACGTCGGTGAGCGAGGCGAGATCGGACTCGTTGGCTCGCTTCCGATGCCCGGGGAGCTCGGCTTCCGTGAGGCCGGCATCCGGAAGCGGATACGAATGGAACTTCACGATGTTCTCGAGCACCTTGGTGACTCTGGAGAGGAGCGCCATGTCGATCTGTTCGACCAGGGGCTCTGGTTCCACACCGGCCTTGCGCTGCTCGTCGGACGGAACGGTTCGGTACTCGCCGCGCAAGACCTGCTTTCGCAGCGCGTACATGCTCTTGCGCTGCTGGTTCATGACATCGTCGTACTCGAGCAGGTTTTTTCGGACGTCGAAGTTGCGTTCCTCAACCTTCTTTTGGGCGTTCTCGACGGCGCGGGTCACCCAGCGATGCTCGATCGGAATGTCTTCTTCCATGCCAAGCCGGTCCATCATGGACTGCACTCGCTCGCCAGCGAAGATCCGCATCAGGTCGTCTTCGAGTGAGAGGAAGAAGCGCGAGGCGCCCGCATCACCTTGACGGCCGGAGCGGCCTCGGAGCTGGTTGTCGATGCGGCGCGATTCGTGACGCTCGGTGCCGATGATTCGGAGGCCGCCAGCGGCTTTGACCGCCTTCGCGTCCTCCTTGCACTTGGCGATGAAGTGCTCGGTGGCCTTCGCGATCTCGGCGTCTCGGCGTTCGGGGTCGGCGAGCAGCTCTTGCGGGGCTTTCTCGAGCACCTCGATCCGGGCGAGCATCTCCGGATTGCCGCCAAGCACGATGTCGGTGCCTCGACCGGCCATGTTGGTCGCAACCGTCACCGCGCCGGGGGTACCGGCCTGCGCAACAACATAGGCTTCGCGCTCGTGCTGCTTGGCATTGAGGACGTTGTGCGGCACGCCTTTACGGTCGAGAAAGTGCGCGACCGCATCGGACTTCTCGACACTCGTCGTACCGACCAGCACGGGCTGCCCTGCCTTGTGCGACACCTCGATCTCATCGCAGAGCGCGCGAAACTTCTCGCGCTCTGTCTTGTAGATCAGGTCTTCTTCATCAGCTCGAGCGATCGGTTTGTTGGTCGGGATGACGACGACGTCGAGCTCGTAAATGTTGTGAAACTCGGTCGCCTCGGTGTCGGCGGTACCCGTCATGCCGGAGAGTTTCTTGTAGAGACGGAAGAGGTTCTGGAACGAGATCGTCGCAAGGGTGAGGTTCTCGCTCTGGATCAAGACGCGCTCTTTGGCTTCCACCGCTTGATGCAGACCGTCCGACCATCGCCGTCCAGCGAGCACGCGGCCGGTGAACTCGTCGATGATCATGACTTTGCCGTCTTCGGAAACCATGTAGTGCTGGTCCCGGTGATAGAGGGCATGGGCGCGCAAACATTGTTGCAAGATGTGCAGGGTCTCGAGGTTGGCCGGGTCGTAAAGGTTTCCGTCGCCGCCTAGAAGTCCTCGCCCGCCCAGCAGCTCCTGGGCGCGCTCCATCCCGTCTTCGGTGAGCGTTACGCTGCGGTTCTTCTCATCGAGGTCGAAGTGTTCCTCTTGACGAAGCCGAGGGATGACCTCGTTGATCAACTCGTATTTCTCACTCGCGGTCTCGCCGGGGCCGCTGATGATCAGTGGCGTGCGTGCCTCGTCGATCAGAATCGAGTCGACCTCATCGACGATGGCGAAGTTCAGCTCACGCTGCGCGTAGTCGTAGATGCTGAACTTCATGTTATCGCGCATGTAGTCGAAGCCGAACTCGTTGTTCTGGCCGTAGGTGATGTCGCAATTGTACGCGCGCTTCTTGACGGGATTGCTCTGCCCGGGGACGACGACGCCGGTGCTCAGACCCAGGAATCCGTAGAGCTTGCCCATCCACTCGGCGTCACGACTCGCGAGGTAGTCGTTGACGGTCACGACGTGAACGCCCTTGCCTTCGAGCCCGTTCAGGTAGCAGGCGAGCGTGGCGACGAGCGTCTTGCCTTCGCCTGTTTTCATTTCGGCGATCTTGCCCTGGTGCAGGACGATGCCGCCCACTAGCTGAACGTCGTAGTGGCGCATTCCGAGGACGCGCTTGCCGGCCTCCCGTGCTACCGCGAAAGAGGGAACGAGCAAATCATCGAGCGGAGCGCCGTTGTCGAGTTGCTGCCTGAACTCGGCGGTCTTACCGCGTAGCTGAGCATCCGACAGCTTCTGCATCTCGCCTTCGAGCGCCGAAATGGCAGCAACCGTGGGTCGCATGCGTTTCACCTCGCGCTCGTGCTTGGTGCCGAGGACCTTCTTCAGGACGGAATTGAACACGGCTGCAATCTAGGTCGGCCGGGCGAGCGGCGCAAACGACAGTCAAAACCAACGCTTAGAGAGCGCGAGCACCGCCATCAGCACGAAGACCAAGAGCACGAACGCCCAAAGACCGCGGCCAGAGGAAGGCATTTGCGGAGCAGGCGAGGCCCCGTCGCCGAGCGCATCGAGCAGGTGGCGCGCGCGCGCTTGTGCAAGAAGCTCGACCCGCAGCAAGACCGCCGCCACGATCAAACCGATGAGAAAGATCAGCGCGGCCGCCAGCCAACGCCGGCGTTCTTGCGCGAGCTCGACGGCTTGGTCGACGCCCAACCGGGAGCTCATCCCAGACCCCACCGCTACGACGTCGAAGCTCGGCACCGCAAACAAGGCCGCAATCGCGTCGTCGACCGACGCTTCGGGAAGTGCGCCATCGAGGACCGCCAGGGCAAGTGGATCGAGCCCTCGCCGATCGGCATCTGCGAGGACGGACGTCGCCGCAGCCCGTGCCCGTTCGGGGCCGGCCGGGTCGGCGACCACGAAGCTCGAGACGCCAGCGGTGTTGTCCGAAAAGAGATCGGCGCGAATCTGCAGGCGCCAAACGCCCGGACCTGGAGAGACGAAGTACGGGCTTTCGGGGCCGAGCGAGAGCGCCCGGACCCAGCGGCGGCCTTGAAAGACGTCGATGAGAACGGCCCGCGGCTCTCCAAGCTGCTGCCAGTCCACGTGGATACGGTCTCCTCTCGCCGAGGTTCGAGCGACGATACCGCCGGGAACCAGGGGAAGCCGCACTTCACGTGCTCCAAGCAAGGCGCCCTTCGGGTCCAGCGCTTCGACGTCGACGCGGCCTTCGCTGCCTGACACGACGATCGGAAAACGCACGAATCCGTGGGAAGGCTGAGCTGAGCTCGGCTCCACTTGCACTCCCGCTAGGGATCGCAGCCGCACGCGCACGTCTTGCCCGCCGACCCAGACGGAAAGCACGCAGCGAAGCTCGGGAACACAGGCGCCCTCCTCGACGCGAGGGTCGAGCAGCTCGACGGCGGGCCCCGAATTCGACGCGCGAATCGGTCCGAGCTCGTACGCCTGAAACGCCGTGACTGTACGCCCGCTCGGCAAGCGGGACTCAATGGATTCGCCAACGTACAGAGTCCGCTTCACAGACACCTCTTGCCCGTCGATCTCGGCCGTCGCCAGCAACGACAGCGGTCCGCCGAGCCCGCTCGGGATGGAAAGCTGCCCCTCCCTTCCGTGAACGAGCGACAGGGCGAGCTCGGTGCTGGCGAGCGGCATCCCCGCTGCATTCCGAAGCTCGACGACGACCGGCGGAGAAGCGACAACCGTGTAGCCCGCGTCGTCTTCAGCGAGTTGCCATGCGCGCAGGCCGATCGTCGTGCCGGGACGCGCCACGACGGGTGCGCTGAAACGAAGATCAGGAATCGGCGACGGGGCGCCGGAGATCCAAAGCGCCGCGAGGATGGGCGTGGCGAGCAGAGGCGACAGTCGAATGGCCAACGAAAATCGGTCGATTTGTGGGTCCTGCTTCGCCATGGGGATGGACAAACTCTGGATGTTACCTTAGGAGACCTGGTGTAGAGAGCACGAAT
>Ga0316201_10002604_pt1 | contig 12903 bp, 10 predicted proteins | sample CS6wburrow_MG_FD_204516 | JGI IMG/M metagenome (GOLD analysis project Ga0316201, IMG submission 204516) | Coastal sediment microbial communities from Delaware Bay, Delaware, United States - CS-6 worm burrow | ecosystem: Environmental > Aquatic > Marine > Coastal > Sediment | place: USA... | reverse complement strand
CCTGGGTTTGGCTGGCTCTGTTCTGCGCGACGTTCGTTCTTATTGCAGGCTCTTTTTTGTGGCATGTCGAGTACGCGCGCAAAGAGACCGTTCGCGGCTGGCTGGTGGTTGAGCCAGGGGTCGTGCGGCTGGCACACAGCGATTTCGCGACTGTAGCCAGTATTGACCGAGTGGCAGGCGATCCTATCCGACAAGGCGACGCTATTGTGCGGCTTACGTCGAAAGTGACGCTGGGTGATGGCACTGACGCTGTTCTGCTGGCGCTCCGGAACCTTGAAGAGCAGCAAGCTGGTGTAGATGGCCGGGCCGGACTCGCACGCGAGCAATTCGGTGCGGATCACCGGGCGCTCGAAGCTCAGCTACTGAGGCTCGACCGAGAAATCGATGCCCTTGATAGCCAGCAGCGAGAGCAGGGCGGGCGGGTGCAACGTAGTGCGAAGCGCCTTCAGGACCTGGAGTCGACCCTCAAACGCGGTGCGATTGCGAAAGTAGACGTGGCCCGGCAGCGGGACGAGGTGGCGATGATGCAGCAGTCCGTCGCACGTCTTCGTCAGGAGAGAAATGCGCTCGGGCGTAAGCGCAACGAACTGCTCGCGACGCAGGAGCGACTCGGAATCGAACTCGAACGGCGGCTTGCACTACTCGACACGGAACGCGGCGAATTGCAGCAACGCATCGCCCGGCACGAACAACAGCGATCGCTCAGCGTGCGATCACCAGTCAACGGGACGCTTGCGACGGTCGACGTCGTGGCCGGTAGCTCGCTTCGCCCACAGCAGTTGTTGGCGACGGTAGTGCCCGAGAATGCCTCACTGGTTGCAGATGTTTATGTCCCGTCACGTGCCGTGGGCATGGTGCGCCCCGGGCAGACTGTCCGGCTGCGCTATGACGCATTTCCTCACCAGCAATTCGGAACGGCCCGAGGTGAGGTTGCCGCGGTCGCCGGGTTCGTTTCTTTACCCGGCGACATGCCGGTGGTGTCCGGGTTGCGGGAGGCCGCATACAAAGTTCGTATTCATGTTACCGATGACCATGTTGAAGACGCGCAGGGTCGCTATGCTTTACGTCCCGGCATGGCGTTGGCCGCGGAGATCGTGCTGGAAAGTCGTAGCCTGGCTGACTGGTTCCTGGCTCCAATGCGCGCGCGCCTCTGAATGCAGCACCGATCGATACCATGGTTGAATGTGTCGGGCCGAGCGCGCCTGCCCGTCATTCGGCAGTCAACGGTCGCCGACTGCGGTCTGGCCTGCATCGCCATGGTCGCGGCCTATTTTGGGAATAACGCAGACCTGGCCAGCCTGCGTCGCCGCTTTGGCGGTTCGCTGACCGGGACAAATCTCGTTTCGTTGATACGAATAGCTGCAGCATTGCATTTGTCTGCGCGAGCGCTGCGATGCCGCCTGTCGGAACTTACGCGTTTGCGGCAACCCTCCATTTTGCACTGGGGGTTTAATCACTTTGTTGTGCTCAGAAAAGTGACAAGCACGCGACTGCTGATTCACGATCCGGCGGGTGGCGCGCTCAGCGTGTCTTTTGCAGAGGCGGATGCGAAATTCACTGGAGTGGTTCTCGAGTTTGTTCCGACTGACGAGTTTGTACAGCGAAAGCCGGCGCGCCGACTGAAGCTTAGCGATCTTGTGATCATCGACCGGAGTTTCTTCCGGTCAGTTTCGAGCGCACTGGTGCTTGCCGTCTTGTCGGAGCTGCTGCTGCTGTTCATGCCGCTCTATCTGCAAACCGTCATCGACCAGGTCCTTACACGCGGCGACTACCTGCTGCTGTATACGCTAGCGCTCGGCATTGCGGTGATCGCGTTTTTTCAGCTCGTCGCAAGCGTTCTGCGACAACTGACGTTTCAATTTCTGTCGCAAGCGACAGTGTTCAGTCTTGCATCGCGCGTGCTGCGGCACCTGTTGCGCCTGCCGGTATCCTGGTTTCGCGCGAGGCGAACTGGCGACATTCAGCAGCGCCTGCGCTCGCTGGCGGGGATTCAGGCATTCATGACCGAATCGTTGCCAGCACTGGTGCTCGATTGCATATTCCTTGTCATCGTTGTGGTTCTGATGGTCGTCTATTCGCCCGCGCTCGCGCTCCTTGTAGGCGCTGCGGCCGGCGCGTACCTGCTCTGGAGAATGTTGATATTTCCCGCCATGCTTGAACAGACGAGCAAAGTTGTGCGCGCAGATGCTGCGAGCCAATCGCACTTGCTTGAGTCTTTGCGCAGCATACAGTCGATCAAGATGTGCGCAGGTGAATCCTGTCGAACCACGGACTGGCAGAATCTATTTGTGCGTCGTATCAACACGCAAATACGCGCGGGTAATCTGGCGATTGCGGATGGCGCCGTGCATCAAGCGCTGTTCCAGGGGCTGCACATTGGGCTCGTATTTCTGCTTGCGCAGCAGGTACATCGCGGCGAGATGTCGGTCGGCACTCTTTCCGCATTCGTCGCCTATGCCGCGATGTTTGTGACAAGAGCGGGCGGCATCGTTAACCGTATCTTCGAGTATCGCCTCCTGCAGGTGCCGTTGGATCGCCTGGCAGACATCGTATTCAATGAGGTTGAAGCGCCCAAAAGCGAGCCGGGGGGTCGGCCCAGGCTCGCAGGAAATGTATTGGCGGGAAAACTGAGCTTTACGCACCAGGGCTCGGATACACCACTGCTGAGCGATGTATCGGTCAACATCGCGCGCGGCGAACTAATTGCCATTTGCGGACGTTCGGGCAGCGGTAAGAGTACGTTGCTGCGTTTGTTGGCCGGGATCGAGCAACCTTCATCCGGCGCACTCTGTTATGACGGCAAGCCTGTTGGCAAATGGCCGCAAGCATCCATGCGACGCAGTATTGCCACCGTCTTCCATGACGATGCCCTGATGTCAGGGTCCATCGCTGAAAATATCGCGCTCTTTGACCCGGCACGCAGCGACAAGCGCATACGCAAGGTGGCAGGCCTTGCAGCCGTAGACAATGCTATCGAAGCGCTGCCGATGGGCTACGAAACGCCAATCGGCGATCTTGGGTCGGCCCTGTCGACGGGGCAGGTGCAACGCATACTGTTTGCCCGTGCGCTGTACCGTCGTCCCACCCTGCTCCTGCTGGACGAGTTTACGAGTGGCCTCGACGCCGACACAGAGAGCCTCGTGCTGCGATCGTTAGCGCGCTTCCCGGCCACGCGCATAGTCGTCTCCCACAGCCCGGCCGTGTTGCGGGCGGCAGATCGGGTCTTCGAGCTCCGTGCCGGCAAGCTGACGTTGAGCTGAAGCTGAAGCACTAGTCCCGATACGCCGGCGGCTTGTCCGTCTGTAAATAACGATCGCGCAGCAAGGTCTGACGGCTTTCCATTGGCACCGCCTCACCATTGATGAACACGGCGTCCGGGTAGTTCGTGAGTTCAAGCGGATCGCCGGGCCAGATCACAACATCGGCGGCTTTACCGGCTTCGAGACTACCGGTCGTCGCCGCCATGCCGAAAATCTCGGCGGGCGTGAGCGTAATGGCGCGCAGCGCCGCATCCCAATCGAGACCGAAAGCAACCGCATTACCCGCCGACTGCGTCATGTTGCGAGCGTTATGCGTCTGCGCGTCAGAGTCCGCAATGGCGACTTTGACACCGGCATTGATGAGGATAGACGCAGTGCCCAGCCGCGCGTTGATGCGATCGAAATTGCCGGGCAGGTTGGCTGTCGGACCTACAATGACCGGAATGCGCGCTGCCGCAAGTTCGCTGGCCAGCATCCAGGCTTCCGAGCCACCAATAATAATGGCGCTGATGCCGTACTCGTTGACCAGATCAATCAGTACTTCGATGTCGCTGGCGCGGTCGATGCTCACGATCAGCGGCGTGTTGCCGTTGATGACGCCCTGCAGCGCATCGAGGTCCGCCATGCTGTGCGTGTAGGCGCGGCGCATACCGCGTTCAAAGTCGCCTTTGTTTTCGCGATAGTCGAGTGCGTCATTCAACGAATTGCGCAGCGTCAGCCACGCACCTGTACGCGTTCCGCCAGAGAGCGACGCACCACCTTCACCGAGCACGACGACCATCGCTGCAGCCCGCTGGTCCAGAAAATCACCATCGCCAAGGTTCACAATGGCGGCGAGGCCGGCGAGGATGTGTCCTTTGCCGGTCTCGTCGGGATATCCGGGCGCCGGAGCAACAACCGCACGTGTCACACCCTCAATGCGGTTAATCGCAACGAGCGTCGAACGTGGATTGTAGGCGTCCGCGATATCGAAACCGGCGGTAAACTGCTCGCCCCGCTGTGAGTAGTCGAGCGGACCTGCCGAGAAGCCAACCTCCACCAGGCCGAGCTGGCCGAACGGGGAGAAGAGTCCGGGCGTAACGACCTTGCCACTCGCATCAATGGTCTCGGCGTCCTGCGGCACATCGACATCGGAGCCGACAGCCGCAATGCGTCCATCAACGATCAGAACCGTAGCGTTTTCGATGGTGCCCTGAGGCCCAACGGTGTGAACCTTGCCGCCAACAATGGCCGTTGTGGCGGCGGAGGCCGGCAGCGCGAGAGCGAGGAGGGCGAGTCCGGTAATAAGACGGCTCATTGTGCACCTCCAGCGGCAGCTGCGGTGCCGAGCGTGAAATCAGTAACCGGGTTGACGGCATCGTTGCCGCGTTCGAAGGCGAGCGCACCATCTATGTAGACGCGTTCGGCCCTGGTGTAAACGCTGAACGGGTTGCCATCCCAGACGACGACATCAGCCATCTTGCCGGCCTCCAGCGTACCCGTCTGGTCGGCAATGCCGAGTGACTTGGCGGCGTTGGCCGTGATCCAGCGAATCGCACTCTCTGGCGGTATGTCCATGCCCACGCGCGCTGCAGCGCCCATGACTTTCGCCGTTTCCTGGTTGAGGCGTTGAATGCCCGTTTCCGAATCCGAATGAATGATCGCGCAGGCACCCGCTTTATCGACGATAGCTGCGTTTTCACGAATTCCATCGAAGGCTTCCATCTTGAAGCCCCACCAGTCGGCCCACATTGCGGAGCAGGTGTCCGCTTCCGCCAGCAGGTCGGCGATTTTGTAGGACTCGACGGCGTGGTGGAAGGTACCAACCTTGTAGCCGAACTCTTCTGCAATCTCGAGCATGACTGACATCTCGTCAGCACGGTAACAATGGTTGTGCACGAGAATCTCGCCTTCGAGCACACCCATCAGTGTTTCGAGCTGCAGGTCGCGTTTGGGTTTTTCGCCCTGGCCCTTCTCTGCGGCCTTGATCTTGTCGCGATACTCGGCTGCATCGATCCAGGCCGCGCGGTAACCCGCCACGTTACCCATGCGGGTTGCTGGCGCCTGGCTACGGCCGCCGTAAACGCGCTTGGGGTTTTCGCCGCAGGCCATCTTGAGACCATACGGCGCGCCCGGGAATTTCATGTCCATGACATTCCGGCCCGGGACGTTCTTGAGCGTCACGCCGCGGCCACCGATCAGGTTGGCGGAACCCGGCAGGATCTGCATGGCCGTTACGCCACCGGCGAGCGCTGTCGTGAAGCCCGGGTCGTTCGGCCAGACACTGTGTTCTGCCCAGACCTGGGCCGTAACCGGTGCCGTCGCCTCGTTGCCATCGGAGTGAGACTGCGTTCCGGGTGAGGCATACACGCCGAGATGCGAGTGCACGTCGATGACGCCCGGGGTTACCCACTTGCCCTCGGCATCGATAACTTCCGCACCCGTTGCGCTCAGGCCTGTGCCGATTTCGGCGATCTTGCCGTCGGCCAGTAACAGGTCGGCATTGTCGAGTCGTTCACCGGTCCCGGTAAGAATGGTGGCGCCCGTGATGAGCGTGGTTCGGGCTGCAAGGCCCTCGTAGCGGCTGTCGAAAGGTATCGAGCCGTTGAGGCCGTTGTCGTCGGCCGGCTTATCACAGCCCGCTGCCAACAGGACGAGAGTCGCTAGTGCGACTGATGATAATTTCACTGGAACCCCCCAAATCAGGTCTCGGTTTTTCGGCAAGCATAGCAAGAACCGCTATGATGTGGCGCTATGAGCAGGATCCTACTCGTATTCATGGCGTCTCTTGCGCTGGCAGCCTGTAGCAAGGAGATCGAGGTCCATCAACCCGAAATGCAGCGCCATACGCTGCAGCATGACGGGATCACGCGCGAGTATTTCGTATTTCTGCCAAGCAGTTATGCCGGGCAGCAGGAACTCCCCGCTGCTATTTTCATGCACGGCTACGGCGGTACCGCTACGGGTACTGAGGCCGAAGTAACCCAGGGACTGAACCAGTACGCCGAGGAATACGGCTACGTCATGGTGTATCCGCAGGGCACCTGGTTCATGTCGAGTGCAGATGGTGGCGAACCCTGGGAAGTGACATCGTGGAATCACATCTCGGACGGATTCGACAGTGGGCCTGACGGCCCTATCTGTACTCCGGACCGCAACCAGGTGCCATGCCCGCCGGAGTGCGGTAACTGTGGCAAATGTGGCTGGAGCTCCTGCAACGACGATGTCGGCTTCCTGCGGGCACTGGTTGCTGAGATCACCGGCAGTTGGAGCGTCGATGCCAGCCGCCTGCATATCACCGGATTCAGTAACGGTGCGATGATGGCTAATCGCATTGCATGCGAGGCCTCGGAGTTATTCGCGTCGGTTGCGCTGGTCGGAGGACGCCTCGAGCCGGGCTTCGAGTGCACGCCAACGAAGCGTCTGCCGTTATTGCAGATTAATGGCGGTGCAGACGAGACGGTCCCCGCGGACGGTCGCGTCAGTTCGGGTGGGTGGTTCTTTGCGAGCACGACGTCGATCACGCGTCACTGGAATGGGGGCCGGTCCTGTGGCGTGGAGCTTGAAGACTGGTCATCCCCCGTCATTGCGGGCAAGAACGTGCAGTGCACGATTGCCTGTGGGGCTACCCGCGAGCCTTCCATTGACTGCCTGTGGCCGAAAGGCAACCATCGCTGGCCAGGCACGGCAGACTTTCGCGGAAGCAACGGCTATTGTGTGACTGAGCTTCAGGCGGCCAGCATGCCGGACCAGACGATTTGCATCGCGCCGGAAGAAAGCACTGATTTCTGGGGATCTCGATTACTGTTCGAGTTCTTCAGCGCTCACCAGGGAGAAGAATAGTGAAACCCTTCGTCGAAACGGAGACGCTCTAGTTGGATATCGGCGCCCTCGATAGCCTGCGAATCGTGCTCGACCCGATCGGACAGGCCGGTGTCGCGCTGGCGCTGGTCCTGGTCATGTTCAGTGTTGCATTGGGATTGCGCGTAGATGACTTTGCATTTCTGCGTGAAAAGCCCCTGTTGTTCGCGGGTGGCGTGATATCGCAGGTCGTGATCCTGCCGCTCGTGACGTTTTTGCTCATTCTGGTGTTGCGGCCGGCAGCATCGATTGCGCTTGGCATGATTGTCGTCGCGTGTTGCCCGGGCGGCGCTGTTTCGAATTTGCTGACTTACCTGTCGCGCGGCAATGTCGCCGTGTCTGTGGCGTTGACGGCAACATCGAGTCTGCTGGCGGCCATTCTGACGCCGACGTCAATTCTGTTCTGGTCGCAGGCGTATGAACCGACGGCAACGCTACTGCGAACGCTCGAAGTCAATCCGCTGATTTTCATCGGGCAGACAACGTTGCTGCTGGCCGTACCGCTGGTGCTCGGTATGGTGTTAGCGGCCAGGGCGCCGGATGTTGCTGCGCGCATCAAACAACGCACGACGGTGTTGGGCGTATCGGTCCTTGTGGGCGTAATCATCTACGGCATCGTCTATTTCTTTCCCGTCCTGTTCCCGGCGCTGCCCTTGCTCGGCGGTATCGTCGTCCTGCATAACACGCTGGCATTCGCGACGGGCGCCCTGGCCGGAAGGGCGTTGTCACGCTTGTCTGCGACGCGGCGAGCACTGACTTTCGAGATCGGCATTCAGAATTCGGGCCTGGCGCTCGTCATTCTGCTGAGCCAGTTGAAAGGACTGGGCGGCGCGGCGGCGATAGCCGCCGTCTGGGGCGTGTGGCACCTTATTGCAGGCGGTTTGCTGGCGGTGTTTTTCCGGCAGCTGGATGTCATTCGAGGCGAGCCCGGCTACGTCAGGTCAGACTAGACACCGATACTCCAGAACGCGCGCCAAGTTGCTTTACACCTGATTTCAGAATGCCCTGATGGTACCGTAGCGCCTGCCAATTTCGTTGACCAGCAAGGAAACCCGCTTGAGCACTGATGATCCTCAAATCAACCTGGACGAATTTCGACGTGCCTTGGGTTGTTTCGCAACCGGCGTCGCCGTTGTCACTACAGTTGACGCCGATGGCGATTGGGCTGGCATGACCGTCAGTAGCTTTAACTCGGTGTCCATGGATCCGCCACTTGTGCTCTGGAGCATTGCCAACAACTCTGCTAATTACGACACGTTCATGGGCGCGGAGTATTTCGCGGTCAACGTGTTGACGATCGGACAGCAGGAGCTGTCATCGCGGTTCGCCAGCAGACGCACCGACAAGTTTGATGGTCTCGAATGTCGTGAAGGCCTGCACGGGGCACCGATACTCCCGGAGTATGCCGCGTGCTTCGAGTGTCGCACTGAGGTGCGCCACGACGGTGGCGATCATAAGATCATCGTCGGTCGTGTGCTGCGCCTTGAGGATCGCGACGAAGACCCGCTGATTTTCTACCGCGGTCACTTTCATCGTAAGGGTGAGCCGAACTCGGGCGACAGGTAGTTTTTGCTGGACGCTGACCGACTAGTTGGCGCGGGTCTTCCACATCTGGCGGCCCAGTGAGACAACCAGGTCGATGAGTGATCCGGAGACAAAGGCCTGGAACAGCGCGAAGCTCCTGCTCTCGGCCAGTTCGACCACAGGCGTGGCGGAATAGAAGGCAGATCCGGTCGCCGCAATAATAATCACAAACGCGGCAATAGCGGATGCGCGGCCGATCGTCGGTCGAAACGTCCACCAGATAGCCATGCCGACCGGCAGGCGATGCAATATGACCGCCGCGGGCAGGTGCTCGCCATGACCGGGAATCAGCGCGATGCCATCGATGATGGCGTGCAAGGCAAGTGCCATCGCGGCCAGTATGGTCATGGCGAAGTGAGTCGTTCCTGTAGCAACGTGCAGGACACGCTGCATGACCAGCGGGAACGCGATCCCGGCTGCCAGAAAAGCAATCGCGAGCAGACCGCCTGTCTCGACAGACTCAGGAATAATATGCACACCAATAATCCAGGCCACGGCGACGATGATGAATGCATCCAGACCATGTCTGATTGCACGATTTCGCCGACCGAGGGCATAGATGAACGGCCCTAGCAGGAGCGCGAGTGTGCTGAACAGAAAATTCATGTTAAGAATAGTCTCATGATTCGGTCCGAACTGGCGCTTCTGATTTTGCTGTTGGTGATGCCATCGGCTGCGCTCGCGCATGGTGGCGTCGTCGAAGAAGACGATATCTGCGTCATCAAGGTTAACTACCTGCGCGCCCATTTCAAAATCTACCAGCCACGCGTCAGTGGCCACGAGCAGTTCTGCGAAGATCTGCCGGCCGCGGCTGAGAGTCTCTTCGTCATGGAGTACATGCACGACGCGCTGCAAACGATGCCAATCGATTTTCGCATTATCAGGGACGTGACCGGAAAAGGCCGATTCGCCCAGATGGAGCACGTCGCGGCCATCGAAGACCTCGATGCGGTGACGATATTTCACAAAGATTCCACGCAGGAACCGGATGTGTACATGGTTACTCACACGTTTGCCGAAGAGGGTGATTTCATCGGCATCGTTTCGGCGCAGCATCCCGAGACTGGCGCTGTCTACGCGGCCGTTTTCCCGTTCGAAGTTGGATTTACCGGCTGGGGATACTGGCCGGGACTCATCGCACTACTCGTGCTGGTTCAGGCGCACTATCTCGTCATGAGCGGCCGGCTCCGACGATGGTTCGGTAAGTCTGCGCCGGCTCTGCTGTTGCTCGGGGTTGCCGCGCTTCACCTTCCGCAGGCGGCGCAAGCATCGGAGTTCGTGGTCACGTATTCGACACCCGATGGTCCGCCCGAGATCAATCGCATGCACAGCTGGGTCCTGCATGTCGAAACCGACCAGGGAGCGCCAGTCGAAGGCGCTGAGATTGAGGTCGACGGCGGTATGCCGGCTCACGACCACGGCTTGCCGACCAAACCGCGCGTCACTGAAGAACTGGGCGGAGGAGACTACCGTCTCGATGGCGTGCGTTTTCACATGAGCGGCTATTGGGAGATGGTTATCACGATCAGGAGCGACGACTCAGAAGAAACCGTCGTGGTGTCGTTAACCCTGTGAGAATCCGCCCCATTACATTTGCTGTTCTTGCTCTAACGATTGCGACGGTCGTATGGCTCGTATCGCGCTGGGATTATCAGCCGCGAGGCTGGTCAGAAGAGGACATCGCTGTTCTCGAGTCTCTCTGGCTCGAATCGCTTCCGGACCTGCCGCCGGATCCCACTAACGCTGTCGCGGACGATCCACGCGCTGTCGAATTTGGTCGCCGCCTGTTCTTTGAAACCCGCTTCAGCGCCAATGGTGCTATTTCCTGTGCGACCTGTCACCAGCCCGAGCGACACTTTACTGATGGTCTGCCGAAGGGCGTTGCGATCGGTATTTCGAAACGTAATACCCCCAGCATCGTTGGCACGGCCTACAGCCCCTGGTTGTACTGGGATGGGCGCCGGGACAGTCTGTGGTCGCAAGCCCTGTCGCCGCTCGAAGATTCCAATGAGCACGCCGTCAACAGGCTCACGACTATCGCGATCGTTGTCGAAGACAAGGACCACTGGCGCATGTACAAGGCGCTGTTCGGCGAAGCGTCGAGTGTCGACACGATGTTCTCAAATATTGGCAAGGCCATTGCCGCCTTCGAGCGCACGATCATGCCGACGCCATCCCGCTTCGATCGCTATGTGGCGGCTGTCGTTGCCGGAGACGAAGCACAGCAGATGGCTTTATTTACCGATGAAGAAGTCCGTGGTCTGCGGTTGTTCATTGGTGAAGCCAATTGCACGCAGTGCCACAACGGGCCGCTCCTCACCAACAACGAGTTTCACAATACAGGTCTGATCAATGTCGAGGGTGAGGTGCCTGACAAGGGTCGCATCGTCGGCATTCGGGAGGTGCTGGAGCAGCCATTCAACTGCAGGGGTGCACATAGCGACGATCCCGCCAGGGAATGTGCCGAACTGGACTTCGCGCGTACGGGTACGGAGCTGATCGGTGCCTTTCGAACGCCGTCGCTACGCAATCTCGAGAATACGGCGCCTTACGGCCATCAGGGCCAGGTCGCCACGTTGGCGGATATGCTGGCGCACTACAATAAGGCGCCGGACGCCATGATCGGCCATAACGAGGCCAAGCCACTGGGCCTTAGTAAGCGTGAACTGACTTATCTGGAGGCATTCCTCAGAACGCTGGCTGCGCCATCCAGCTTTAGCGATCGCTGAGCGTCTAGTTCGCGAGCATGTAAAACTGCCAGAGGTCCTTCTGGCTCATACGCATGAAGGGCTTCATGGCGAGCAGTCCCGTCGTACCGATACTAGACTCGAGGAACTTCAGTTCCTCGAGCTTGGCCTTCGTTTCTTCCCCGGCCTTATCCATAAAGCCCTGTTCACGCATCATCAGCAGACCCTTCGCACGGATTGAGAGCTCCGTATGCAGTCTCAGGTAGCAGAGCAGGTCAACCACGATGGGTCCCTCGAATTTTTCTTTCAATGAGTGCAGGTACATACCGACATTGGACGTTGAAAACTCACCGGAGTTGATGATCTGAAGTAGTTCAGTGTCTGCATCGAAACCAAGGCCCAGCCAGTCTGAAACGGATCGTTCGCTTTGCTGGAAAACGACTGTCAGCAGAACTGGCAGAGATGCGAGGATGATCAGTGTGTTGATGATCGGCGCGAAAAAGAAATGGTTATAAACAGAATGGGCAATGGTTGCGACGAGGAATCCCGGCAACAGGAGGATGCTGCCCTTCGTCGGATTCTGGCCCATCAATGTATGCGACACGATGGCGAAGATCGCAGTTGCACCGCCGTGCATGATGGCGGTGCCGAAGCCGCGAACGATCCACGTGCCGAGCTGCATGCCGGGTGCTACCTGCAGGTAATACAGGTTCTCAAAGATGGCGAATCCGGCGCCGACCGCAAAGCCGAAGATCGCTGCATCGACAAGAAATCCGACCCGGTTGTTACGGATCAGGGCAATGATAATGATCGCTTTGAGGGATTCCTCGATAAACGGGGCAACATATCGGGTCAGCGACACGAACTCGATATCGAGCAGCCGTGCCGCACCGACATTAAACGGGTAGCTGAGGACGCCCGCGAGACAGCCGAGCCCGATTACAGAAAGGACCCAGCGGATTGGAATAAGCTTGTAGCTGTCCAGGTAAATGAGTGCTGCCAGGAAACAGCATACGGGCAGCAGGCCAAGCAAGGCATGGATTACATAGCTTTCCGTCACAATATCTTCAGCGACAACATGAACTCCTCATCATCGGGAATTATGCTGCTACCGAAGCCTTTCGCATAGCCCGCCGACAGGGTCATATTCAGGCGCGACAGGATAGTGAAGCGAAAGTCGATCTGAAAACCTGCGCTCTGTACTTCTTGACGGACGGTGCTGTCGTCGAGGTTCGTTGTCAGGGCACTCACGAAAACGGCAGGCCGCGCCCAGCTCAGGTAGAAGCCCGGAGTGCCGACCCGCGTGAATCGCATGGGGGGCAGGTTCCACTCGAGCATTGCGCGGTGGAAATTGCGACCTGGCACAGCATTGATCTCAAAGCCCGGCATCGAAATGGCGTCGCGGTAGCGTTTGACCGAGCTGCGATCCACATAGTTGTTGCCGAAGCCGCCGAAGTAGAAATTCGCAAACACGTCCGTAGCCTCACCAAACGCTCCGCCGGCTGAGTTGCGCAGCCAGATGGAGGAGTGTT
>Ga0316201_10002603_pt1 | contig 12903 bp, 9 predicted proteins | sample CS6wburrow_MG_FD_204516 | JGI IMG/M metagenome (GOLD analysis project Ga0316201, IMG submission 204516) | Coastal sediment microbial communities from Delaware Bay, Delaware, United States - CS-6 worm burrow | ecosystem: Environmental > Aquatic > Marine > Coastal > Sediment | place: USA: Delaware... | reverse complement strand
CCATGGTCATCCTGCCGATCATGAACATGAAGTCCGGGTCGAGCTCGACGGACTTGCCCAGGATCACCTTCGCAAGCGGAAGGTCGGCCACCGTATCCATGTCTTCCATGCCCATGTTGATTCGAGCGCCGAGCGACGCGCCCGCCCAGAGCAGAATGGCCGCGTCCTCTTTCTCGAGGAACACCGAGTTCAGCCAAGATTCCAAGCTGTCGACCCCACCTTTGAGCGCCTCGTCGAAGCCGGGATCCCGGAGGCGCAGGAAGTGCTTCGACAGATCCCAAGCGCGCGTGTACATCACCAAGGCCCGACGGCGGAGGTACTCGGCCTCTTCCCAGTCGTCCTCGATATCGGCAACCTCGACCCGGTCCTCAATCCACCCGGTGCCATAGCCGACGTACGCGCCAACCAGGGACAGGCCGATCGTCTCGTTGTCGGGAACGACCCGCAAGAGTCCCTCCAACTGAATGATGCTGGCCGGAAACGACTTTCCGACGAGGTCGTAGTCCCAGTGCTGCTCGACCCCCGGAGCCGCACGCCCAAAGAGCGCCGCGGTCGAATCCGCCGCAAGCTTCTCGGTATCACAACCCGTCAGAGCCACGAGCCCGACCGCAAACATAGCTATGCCTAGACGGCTACAAGCGCGCATGGCCGGCCAGTGAACCGGAAACCCCCTACAAACACAAGCCAAATCGTTCCATTGCAAGGACGCCAAATGGACGACCGGAGAACGGCTCGCGCCGGGTGCGGCAGGGAGGACATCGGGTGGGGGTGGGCGGGCGGTGTAACTAGACCAGACCACCCAACCAGCCACCCCGACCCCCACAGCCCCGCGCCCGGGTTCTCTTCGAGCCCTTTTGACAGTTGGATGACACCGCGGTAGGTCGGCGCGCAGAGTCATGACCCCCGGTGAATGCAGAGAAAAACTCCAAGACCTCGTACAGCGCATGCAAGCGCTGGGGAGGTATCTTTGACCTCGATGGCATTCGCCACGAAATCGACCGCCTAACCAACCTCAGCGGCTCCGAGGGCTTCTGGGACGACCAGAAGCGGGCTCAGAAAATGATGCGGGATCGCGCATCCGCCGAGGAAACTCTCAAGAATTTCGAGAGAGTAGACGGCGAAACGAACGATCTACTCGAGCTATTGGACCTGGCGGCGAGCGAGGGCGACGAGGGGGTGGTAGCAGACGTCGCCGAGCAGCTCCCCAGCATCGAGGCAGAGGTCCGGGGCCTCGAGCTCAAGCGGATGCTCACCAAGGACGACGATACCGATGCGATCGTCACCATCAATCCGGGAGCCGGGGGAACCGAGGCCCAGGACTGGGCGGACATCCTGTTGCGGATGTACCTCCGCTGGTGCGAGCGCCGCGGCTTCAAGACGGAGCTTCTCAGCAAACAGCCGGGCGACGAAGCTGGGATCAAGGACGCGACCTTCGTGGCTCGCGGCCCCAACGCCTACGGATACCTCCGGGCCGAGAACGGTGTTCACAGGCTGATCCGCATCAGCCCCTTCGACGCCAACAAGCGCCGGCACACCTCGTTCGCGGGCGTGAGCGTCGTGCCCGACCTCGGCGACGATCTAACCGAAGGCGAGATCGAAATCCGGGACGAAGACCTGGAAATCAGCACCATGCGCTCGGGCGGCGCCGGCGGCCAGCACGTCAACCGAACCGAATCGGCCGTCCGAATGAAGCACATCCCGACCGGCTTCACCGTCCGCTGCGAGGCGGAGCGCAGCCAGCATCAGAACCGCGAGACCGCCTTGAAGATGCTCCGAGGCCTGCTCTTCGAGAAGGCCAGACGCGAGCGGGAAGAGGCGTTCGAAGAGGCGTTCCTCAACGATCGGGCAGACATCGCCTTTGGTTCTCAGGTTCGCACGTACACTTTGCAACCCTACACGATGGTCAAGGACGAACGCACCGATCACAAAATCAACAATGCGGACGCGGTGCTCGACGGCGAGCTCGACGAGTTCATCGAAACCTATCTCTTGATGAACGCTGAAAAGAAAAAGAAGAAGGCGGGCGACGCCCAAGGGGACTAGCAAGTGGCAACCGAAGACGAGCTGCGACAAACGCGGTTGAACAAGGCCGAGCGACTGCGCGAGCTGGGCGTCCTGCCCTACCCGAACACATGGCGAAGCAATCCTTCGCTCGAGGACCAACGCCGCCGCCTCGTACTTCTAGCCGCAGATGAAGAGGCCTGCGCCAAGCTGCCGCTCGAGAACGAGCTCGGTGACGAAGCACCGCACGTTCCGCTCTTCGGCCGCGTAGTCGCCAAGCGTGGTCCCTTCCTCGTGATCCGTACCCCCCACGGCGATGCCCAGGCCCTGGTCCGGCCGGACAACCTCGAAGCCCGCGACGCGGCCATGCTCAAGCTCCTCGACCTAGCCGACCACGTCCTGGTCGAAGGCCCAGCCATCCGCACCAAGACCGGTGCCCTCGCCGTGAGCGCCCGGCGCTATGAGCACCTCGGCAAAGCCCTCTTGCCGCCGCCGGCCAAATGGCACGGTCTCAAGGACGTCGAGAAGCGCTACCGAGAGCGCTACGTCGATCTGTTCGCCAACCCCGCCGTCGCCGAAGTGTTTCGCGCGCGCAGCGTCATCGTGCAGTCGCTTCGGCGCTTCCTCGACCGCCTGGGTTTCCTCGAGGTTGAAACACCACTGCTCCACGCGATTCGCGGCGGCGCCACGGCCAAGCCCTTCGACACGCACCACCGCGCCCTCGACCTCGAGTTGATCCTGCGCATCGCCCCCGAGCTCTACCTCAAGCGGCTGCTCGTCGGCGGCTTCGACCGCGTGTACGAAATCGGCCGCGCCTTTCGCAACGAGGGCATCAGCACCAAGCACAATCCCGAATTCACCATTCTCGAATTCTACATGGCGTACGCGACCTTCGAGGACCTCATGGATCTCGTGGTCGAAATGCTTCGCGCCGTCGACGCGGACCTGATGGCGAAGTTCCCAGGCCTGATCGGCGAGCGAACGTTCGACCTCCAGGCAGACTGGAAGCGGGTGCGCATGCGCGAGGCCATCGCGGACCGGCTCGAGCGCGCCGGCCAGGGTGAGGTTCCGGGGACCCCGTGGACCGACGTGCTCTCCCGTGACGCCATCGACGACAAAGAGGCATTCGCGAAGGCCTGCGAGACCATCTCGCTCAAGCTCGACCCTGCCGCACAGAAACAGCTCCGCCAATGCGAGACCCACGGCGAACGCATGTTCGCGGTCTTCGAGCTTCTCGTGGAGCCCGACCTCACCGCGTTGTACCGCACGCCCAACGGCGCCCAGTCGGTCCCTGTCTTCATCACCGAGTTCCCCTGGGAGGTGTCGCCGCTGGCGCGCCGCAACGACGACGAGCCGGCCTACGTCGACCGCTTCGAGCTCTTCATCGAGGGCCGCGAGCTGAGCAACGCCTTCAGCGAGCTCAACGACCCAGATGATCAGGCCGCGCGCTTCGAGTCACAGCTCCGCAACCGCGAGCGGGGCGACGACGAGGCAATGGACTTCGACGCAGACTACATCCGAGCTCTCTCCCACGGCATGCCGCCGGCGGCGGGCTTTGGCCTCGGCGTCGACCGTCTCGTGATGCTCCTGTGCGATCAGCCATCGATTCGAGACGTCTTGCTCTTTCCGTTGCTCCGCCCGGAGGCCGAGTGAGCAAAGCCCGGCCGCTCGGTTTTTGGACGGCCGTCCTCTGCGGTTTCGGAGTCTTGCAGGTCCTGGCCGTTCTGGTTTTCGGCGCGACGAGCAGCCAATGGTTTCAGGCAGCGGTCGCGAACGATCTGCTCTGGCTGCGCCTCGCCATCGGCTGGGCAACGGTGCAACTCAGCTTGGTGCTGCTCAGCCTGGCCGTCCTTCTACGCGCGGCCCGTCTACCGCGGGGCACGCGCGGACGCGCCCGCACCCTGGCTTTGGGGATCACCGCCGCTCTCCATTCCTTGATCAGCAGCGCCTCGCTTGGAGTTCTCCTGTGGGCGGCACGCGTTTCCGTTGGTCACGTCCTCGGCGGCACGGTCGCAAGCCTGCTCTTCGGCCTGACCCACCTCGCGTATGCCGACCTCGACCTCTCCTGGGTGCCCACGCTCTATGAGACGGCAACCACGCTTCAGACCATGAGCGGTGCGCTCATCGTCGTGCTGAGCATGTCCTGTTGGTTCCTAGTCCCGGCCGCGCGCCGAGAGCGATTCTGGTGGCGATTCGACGCCGCGCTCCTCGTCGCGTTCCTGCTGGCCACCCTCCTGTTTCCGATCTCGCCGGCCGACGGCGACGAGACCAGCCTGCTGCGAGCGGTTGTTCGAGTCGGAATCACCACCATCTTCGGCGTGCGGCTCACGCTTCGCCTCGTCGGACCGCTACTTTCGCTGTTCGAGCGAATTGGCTTCCGTTCGATGGTGGCCGCACGCCACCTTCGCGCCAAGAAGACCGGTTTCCTCGCCGCGAGCAGCACGCTCTCGATCCTGGCGGTCGCCGTCTCCTCCTGCATGCTGATCTCGGTCCTCAGCGTGATGGGCGGCTTTCGGGCTGACCTCGAGAAGAAGATCCTCGGCAACCACGCCCACATCGTGATCGACAAGGTGTACGACGAGCTCGACGACTGGCAGCCCCTGCTGACACGAACGCGGCAAACCGAGGGCGTGATCGGCGCCACCCCCTTCCTTCAAGTCGAAGTCATGGTGTCGAGCCTTTCGAACCGAGCCGGGGCGATTCTTCGCGGCATCGATCCCGAAACGGTCTCCGAGGTCACAGACCTCGGCCACAATCTCACCCAGGGCAAGCTCGACTACCTGCAGCACCCCGAACGCATCCTCGACTCTTCGATCGACACGACCAAGGCCGGCCCGCTCGACGCGATGATCCAAGGCGCTGAGCGCGCTGCTGCCAAGGGGCTCCCCGAGGAGACGAACGAAGACAGCATGCCCGGCCTCATCGTCGGACAAGAGCTCGCCCGGGCGCTCCGGCTCGTCGTCGGCGATCGCGTCACGGTGGTTTCCCCGCGCGGCGACCTAGGCCCCACGGGCCCGATTCCGAGGACCCGTCCCTTCCGGATCGCGGGGATCTTCTACAGCGGCATGTACGAGTACGACATGAAGCACGCCTACATCGATCTCGAGGTCGCCCAGCGCTTCCTCCGCTCCGAGGGCCGCATCAGCGGCATCGAGGTCAAGGTGGCACAAGTCGGGGACGCGCCTGCCCTAGCAGCCGGGCTGGCATCGACGATCGGCGCGGAGGGCCTCCGCGTCCGGGATTGGAAGATGATGAACCAGCAACTCTTCGGTGCGCTGGCGCTGGAGAAGCTGGCGATGTTCATCACCCTCGGGATCGCCATCCTGATCGCAGGCTTCTCCGTTTTCGGCACCCTGACCCTCCTGGTCCAGGAGAAACGTCGCGAGGTGGGCATCCTCAAGGCGATGGGCACCTCGGCGCGAAGCGTGATCCGGATATTCGTGATCGAGGGCCTGCTGATCGGAGCGGCCGGCGGCTTGATGGGGCTCGGGCTCGGCTTCGTCCTCACATTCGCCGCAGAACACTTTGGAATCCGAATGAATCCCGAGGTCTACTATATCGACAAGCTTCCTGTGCACCTCGATCCGACCGAGTTCGCCGCCGTTGGTGCTGCGACGGTGCTGGTATGCCTAGCGGCAACTCTCTTTCCCGCGTATCAAGCGAGTCGAGTGCGGCCTGTCGACGCGCTCCGCTACGACTGAAACCCTAGCTTTCGATGCCCGATCCACTCGTCTCCGTACAAAACGTGACCAAGACCTTCGAGCACGAAGGCCGGTCGCTCGAGGTTTTGCGAGGTATCGATCTCGACATCGGTAGCGGCGAGATGGTCACGATCGTCGGCCCATCGGGCGCCGGGAAAAGCACGCTGCTGCATCTGATCGGCACACTCGATCTACCGACAGACGGTCGGATTCTCTACGACGGTCACGATGTCACCCGCCTCGGAAGCTCAGATCTGGCCGAGTTTAGAAATCGAAGCATTGGTTTTGTTTTCCAATTTCACCATCTCCTGCCGGAGTTCACCGCCCTCGAGAACGTGATGATGCCAGGATTGATACAGGGGCGGAGACGCTTCGAGGATCGCGCCAAGCAGTTGCTCGACGAGGTCGGGCTCTCCGAACGGATCACCCACCGACCTGGCGAGCTTTCTGGCGGAGAACAGCAACGCGTTGCGCTCGCCAGAGCCCTCCTGATGAAGCCAAAGCTCGTGCTCGCCGATGAGCCTACCGGCAACCTGGATAGTCAGACCAGTGCTTCGGTGCACTCTCTGTTCTTCGATTTGAATCGGAGACACGGGATCACGTTCCTCATCGTGACCCACAGCCGCGACTTCGCGGACATGATGCCGAGGCGCGTCTCGATGAAAGACGGGCGCATCGATTCGGACGAGCGCCGGCCTCAACCCCTTGAAAACCAAGGAAAACCAGCTTGACCCCCCGATAGGGCACGGCTATAGCCGCCCGGATCGCTACACCTTACAATGCGCCCTTCCGCCTCTGCCATAGCCCTGATGCTCGCAGGGCTCGCTTCCGTCGCGGGCGCTCAGAGTGAGGAGAACATGCCGGAGCCTCCGCCCCCGGCGACCAGGCCCGTGCGGACGTCTCCGGAGCCGCAACGACCGCCTCCGTCGTTCGACCAAGAGCCGGACGCGGGCGACGAGGGTGAGGACTACGAACCGGTCGAGGACCCGAACGCCGCGATTCGGGTTCCGCGTACGAGCTGTCACGGCAAGGAGATTCGACGCATCGTCGTGATCGGCGCGCGCCGTGTCGACCCGGATGACGTCCGGGTCACCATGAAGCTCCGAAAAGGCTCGATCTGCACCGACCCCGCCGTGACCCGAGACGCCAAGGCCCTCTGGAACATGGCCTACTTCGACGACCTCCAGATCGAGTCCGACCCGCTTGGTGCGGGCATCAAGCTCACGATCCGACTCATCGAACGCCCCGCGATTCGCAACGTCATCTACAAGGGCAACGACGAAGTCGACAAAGAAGACATCGATGAGACCATCTCGCTCGAGCCGGGCACGATCCTGTCGGTGCCCGACGTCGAGTCGCAGGCCGATGCGATGCGCCAGCTCTACTCCGAAGAGGGCTTCTTTCTGGCCGATGTCGCGTACGAGCTCAGACGAGTTCCTGGCGACACCAACCAGGTCGATGTGATCTTCAATATCGACGAAGGCGCCGAGGTCGAGGTCCGGCGCATCAGCTTCGTCGGCAACGAGGAGCTCTCCGCCCCGGAGTTGCTGAAGATCATGCAAACCAACGAGACCGGCATGTTCTCGTTCCTCAGCGACCGCAACAAGTTCAGCCGCTCGGCCTTCGACGAGGACCTGACCCGTGTCCAGGCCTGGTACTACGACAAGGGCTACCTGATGATGCGTCCGGGCCGGCCGACGGTAGAGCTCACCGCGGATCGGGCCTACGTCGACATCACGATTCCTGTCGAGGAAGGTCCGCGCTTTCGGATTCGTGAATTCGACGTCATGGAGACCGACGGCGCCGGCAACGAAGTGGAGACCATCGCCCCCAAGGCCGAGCTCCGCAAGATGGTCAAGCTCAAGTCCGGCGACTGGTTCAGCCGGAGCAAGATCGCCGAGGGGATCGAAGGGATCAGCCGCGCCTACCGCGACTCGGGATACGCCCTGGTCGAGATGGTCCCGGGCACGGACCTCGACGAGGCCAATCACTTGGTCGACGTCACGATCAACATCCAGCGAGGACCGATCGTCTACATCGAGCGCCTCCACGTCCGCGGCAACACCAAAACCCGCGACGCCGTCATCCGCCGCGAGTTCCGAATCAGCGAAGGCGACCTCTACAACCAGACCAAGCTCGAGGACGGCCGCGCGCTGGTGAATCAGCTCGGCTACTTCGAACGTGTCGACGTCTCCGAGCAAGAGGGAACGGCGCGCGACCGGATGGTGATCAACGTCGAGGTCGCCGAGAAACCCACCGGCACCTTCCAGGTCGGCGCCGGCTTCTCCTCGCTCGAGAGCTTCATCGTCACCGCGCAGATCCAGCAACAGAACCTCTTCGGCCGCGGGCAATCGCTCGGCTTGAACCTGCAGGTTTCGGGCATTCGACAGCAGATCGACCTGAACTTCGTCGAACCCTGGTTCCTCGGCTCGGAGTGGAGCCTTGGCTTTGGTATCTTCAAGCGCATCCGAGACTTCCGGGACTTCCGGCAGGACTCGACCGGCGCCAACCTCACGACCGGCCATCCTCTATTCAACCCGCGATTCCGAATCTTCCTTCGATACGAATTCGAAAACGTGAAGATTTCGCAGCCGCGAGGAAATCTCCTCGGCGTCGGCGGCGACCTGGCAAACACCTTCTCGAACATCTTCATCGCCAACGCGTTCCGCGACGGCATCACCAGCTCGCTGCGCTTCACGCTCAACTGGGACAGCCGCGACAACCGGATCTCGACGACCGGCGGCGTCTTCGCGAACTACGCGGTCCAAGTCGCCGACCAGTACCTCGGCTCCGACAACACCTTCATCCGGCAGACCGCGTTCACTCGCTTCTACAAAAAGGTGCTCGGCCCAGTGATTTTCAAGGTCAACGCCGAGTTGGGCCTGATCACCTCGCGCAAGCAGGTGCCGGTCTTCGAACGCTTCTACCTCGGCGGGATCTACACGATTCGAGGCTACAGACTGCAATCGGTCGGCCCGCAAGCCGGCGTGGCCGCCGCCGGCGATCCGAATCTCCCGATCATCGCCGAAGGCCGCCCCATCGGGGGCGACTTCCAAGCCTTTTACAACATCGAATTCGAGTTCCCGATCATCGAAGCGGTCGGCATCAAGGGCGTGATCTTCACCGATGGCGGCAACGCTTGGAACGTCTTTGCATTCAAGGATCAGTTCCGAAACTGCCAAGCTCCGGTCGCGCCCTTGGCCGATCGGTCCTCGTCGCCTTGCGGCATCCACGGCTTTCTCCGGTACTCGGTCGGCTTCGGCCTCAGATGGTTCTCCCCGCTGGGGCCGCTCCGGTTCGAGTGGGGCATTCCGATTCGCCGCCGCCCCCAGGACAGCCCAATTCGCTTCGAGTTCACCATCGGCCAGTCGTTCTGACCGAATGAAACTCGCCGCCGGGGCGTATAACCCCTGCCACTTGACCGGGTTGCGCCAAACGGCTAGCAAGGCCGGGCCTGAAAGGATGCTCTAATGCGCTTTTGTAGAATCGTTGTTTTCGCTTTGGCCACCGTCGTTCTCGCCGGTGCGGCAACCACCGTTGATGCACAAACCAAGATCGGCGTGGTCGACCTCCAACGCGCCATCAACGAAACCGAAGACGGCCGCCAGGCCAAGCGCCGCCTGAAAAAGGTGTTCGACGAGCGGCAGAAGTCACTCAACCAGAAGCAAGAAGCTCTCAAAGCTCAGAAAGAAAGCCTGGAGCGCCAGCAAGACGTCCTCAGCCAGGATGCGCTCAAGAAGAAGGTCGAGAAGTACCAGGCAGACCTGATGGAGCTGCAGAACGAGTACGTGCAGTACCAGCAGGAGCTCTCCACCAAGGAGGGCGAGCTCACCCAGAAGATTCTCGAGAAGATGCAGACGATCCTCCGCCGCATCGGACAGACCGACGGCTACACGATGATCATCGAAGCGAACGAAGGTGGCGTCGTATGGGTTCCCTCGAACCTCGATCTCACTGACGTTCTGATCCAGAAGTACAACCAGCAGGCCAAGTCCGGCGGTGGCGCCAAGCAGGGCGGCGGCGCCAAGAAACCGAAGTAGCTGCCCTTTCGTGGCCCTAGCGCGGGTTTCCAGCTACAGAAGTGCATGCTCAGGTTCTGCGCGCTAGCGGTCATGGCGCTGACGATGCTCGGCGTCGCAGCGCAGGTGATCGCACAGGAAGCGACGGGGATAGAGCCGGAGCAGCCCGTCGACGAGCCCGCACTCGCTCGCGTCCATCATGTCGATGAGTACGCGCAGTCCGCCATCCTTCGCTATCCGGGCCTGAAGGCCGCTTCGTCCGACATCGACGCAGCGCAAGCCCGACTGCGCGAGGCAAAGCTCTCCCCGTTCATGCAGTTCGAAGGTCAGGCGAGGTTCTTCGTGGCGCCCGGTGCCCGGGGGACGACAACGTTCAGTCCCGACCCCCAGATCCCCTGGGCGAACCGCTGGGGTCCAGGCGGGGAGCTCGGCATCGAGGGCGGCATTCCAATCTACACCTTCGGCAAGTACCGCGCGGGCAAGAAGGCCGCAACGGCCGGCATCACGGCCGCCGAGTACGAACGGGACCGCACCCTCTCTCGCGTCGTGTTCGACGTTCGCCGCGCGTACTTCGGCACTCAGCTATCGCTCGACCTGCAGGCGATGATCTCCGAGGGCAAAGACAAGCTCCGGAGCGCGGTCGACAAACTCCGCGCCCGCCTCGATGCCGACGACCCAAGGGTCAAGCAGAACGACTATTGGCGTCTGGTGTCGGCCCTTTCTGAGATCGAGTCGCGCGAGTCAGAAGCCCTTCGTCTGGAAGCCTCGGCCCGCGCCGCACTCGAGATTCTCTCCGGCATCAAGCCGGCCATCGTTCCCGAGTGCCCACTCGAAACCGTCCAAAGCGAAGTTCTGGAGCTCAGTGAGCAAGTCGATCGCGCCGTTGCAAGTCGCCCGGAGGTCCATCAACTCGAAGCGGCGCGTTCCGCGAAGGACGCGAACCTCGTCGTGAAGCGAGCCGGCTACCTGCCCGACATCATCCTCGCCTTGCGCGCGAGCTTCGCCCGCACCCCAGGTATCACCGACATCCAAAACCCTTACGTGATCGACCGCGGCAACTTCGCGGGGGCGTTCGCCGGTCTGATCGCCCGGTGGAAGCTCGACTTCGGCGGAACCTATGCACGGGTGAAAGCAGCCAAGGCCGAAATCGAATCACTCAAGAGCAAGACCGAGGAAGCGGAGCTCGGGATCGGCCTCGAAGTCACCGACCTGTATGAACAGCTACAAGATGCGAAGCGGCGCGTCGCATCTTGGACGCGTGCGGAGAAAGAAACCCGCCAGTGGTATGTGTCTGCGGGCCAGGGTTACGAGGTGGGCACGACCACGGCGATGGATCTCGTCGATGCAATCTCGGCCTACTTCGGCGCCCGCTCGAACCGCCTCATGGCCACCGCCGAATACAACCTCGCCATCGCGGGGCTCGAGAAAGCGACCAACATGCCCATCGTCTCGGAAAAGGGATGGCGGCCGATCGACTGCGGGGAATAAAGGGTCCACTAGCCTCGTCTACAGGGAAGATATGACTCGAATATCCATGATTACAGGCTTGCTCATCGCTTCATTCTGGCTTGCGGGCCCGGCTGCCGCTGAGGAGGCACCTGAGGGCGCCGCACAGACAGCGGTTTCCGATGCTGACGCCGCCAAGGCCGAGGCGTTCATCCGCACCAAGCACAACAAGGTGCGCGACGTCTTGCGGAAACCCGACACCCCGGAACGCGGCGAAAAGCTCACCGTGCTCCTGGGTGAGTTCCTAGACTATCACCGCCTTGCCAAGCTTTCGCTCGACAAGGAGTGGGCAAAGCGCTCGCCAAAAGAGCGCGAACAATTCGTGAGCCTCCTACGACAGCTCGTCGAGCGCCAGTATCAGCGGAACATGGAGTCGACACTCGAGTACAAAGTGAGCTGGGTCGGAACAGAGCCCATCGAGACAGGCGTGAAAGTGAACTCTTCGGCGAAGTCCGTGAAGAAGAAGCGCCAGCCAGCGGTCACCATCGACTACAGCATGAGCCCCGCCGGCGACGAGTGGAAAGTCTTCGACATCTTCACCGACGACGTGAGCCTAGTGAAGAACTACAAGCGACAGTTTCGCCGCGTGATCAAGGAGGAAGGCTGGAAAGGCTTGATCGGCCGGATGGAAAAGAAGCTCAACGCAGAGGACGGGCTTATTTAGGGCGGTGGCCGTAGGGCCGTGACCGTAGGGCCGTGACCGTAGGGCCGTGGCCGTGGGGCCGTAACCGTGGGGTCGCGGCGTTGAGCGAGTAGCGTTACTGCTCGGCTTGTGCTGCCGCGGGTGCGGTGGGGGTGGCCGATTGACGGGGTCGGACACAGCGGCCACTTTGAAGACTCGATGCCCCTCGCTGTTCTTGTTCTTTCCTGGTGCGTGCTGTTCGTCGGCTGCAGTGATGCCGGGACTCAGGGGCCGCCGAAGCGGGTTCGGTCATGCGGTGAGCTCGTGGGTGTGGCGCCGGTGGAGCCGGTAGTTCTGGGGCAGGATTACTTCGGCTGCGCGGTCTTCGCTCCGGTTCCCTGCACGAAGCCCGTCACCGAGTACAGTTCGCTGTGCGGGTCGGACTGCGGCCCCGCGATCGCTGCCAAAGAGGACGGAGATGCCTGGCTCGTCGGCTGTGAGACGCGGGGGCCAACCGTTGGTTGCGGAGGCCCGGACTACCGCGAGGTCATCTGCGGGGTCGACCCATTCGAGAACGAGGTGTACTGGTGGGCGGTCAACGAGTGCGATCCCTTCTTTGTCTACTACTTGGACTGCTGGGAGTCGTGCAACGAAGACCACGAGCCGAGCGGATTGGCCTGCCTGCAACACTGACGCTGCTGCTGCCGCGCGTGTTTGGGGGCTGGTCGTTGGGCGAGCGGGTGGCGCCGTACGGTTTGTGCTGCCGCGGGTATGGTGGGGGCGGGGGTCTTGGATTGGATGGGTGGTACGGCTTGGTTACACCGCCCCGCCCACCCCCACCCGTAATCCTCCCTGCCGCGGCACTCGCTTCGCTCGGCCTTGGCGGCGCCTTTGGCGCCGGGCTTCGCCCTGCGGGCTCGCGGCGGGGCTGCTGTTGTGGGGGCGCTCGGAGCACTTGGCTTGATGGCACCGTACGGATGTACGCGGCTCAAATATGTCCGTATGGAGGGGCTCGGAAAAACGCGCGATATGGGGTGGAGTCGACGTGTGAGTG
>Ga0316201_10002602_pt1 | contig 12904 bp, 10 predicted proteins | sample CS6wburrow_MG_FD_204516 | JGI IMG/M metagenome (GOLD analysis project Ga0316201, IMG submission 204516) | Coastal sediment microbial communities from Delaware Bay, Delaware, United States - CS-6 worm burrow | ecosystem: Environmental > Aquatic > Marine > Coastal > Sediment | place: USA... | reverse complement strand
TTCGATCTATAGCCGTCAGCCTGAACTGCAGGAGCTGATTGAAAATGGCTGGATCCTGCTCTCGGCAATGGACCCGGAGACCGCTGCCATCACTGTATTCGACCCTAAGCAGGGCTTCGTTCCCTGGGACGGGGAGGTGCAGGAGCTGCAACAGGTAGCCTGCTCTGCAGACTGCTACCGCGACAGGAGCGAGCCGGTATCACCGGTTTTGATAACCACCAGATTTGGAGAGGCGGATGCTGGATAATCTGGTATGGCTGATTCCGCTGGCACCTCTGCTGGCCGCTGCCTGGATCGGGCTGTGCCTGATTGCCGGATGGCATGCGGGCGAGCAGGGAGAGCGGTCGATAGCCAGGGTGGCGCTCGCGGCTGTGTTCGTTCCGCTCTTACTGCTGTTGCTGCTGGATATCAGTGCATTGCTCTGGGCGGTTCCCGGTCAGGTGGTGGTGGGCAGTTGGCTGGTGAGCGGAGATATTCGGGTTCTGATCAGTTTTACCCTGGATGCTTTTGGGTTGTCGATGGCAACCCTGGTTGCATTGATCTGCATGGTAACCCTGGGTTTCTCCGTCAATTACATGCACCGGGAGGCAGGGTTCCGACGTTTTTTCATGAGCCTCAGCCTGTTCAGCGGCGCCATGCTGTTGGTGGTGGTTGCGGGCAACGCGGTACTGGCCTTCGTAGGTTGGGAGCTGGCGGGTGTCAGCTCTTATCTGTTGATAGGTTACGCTTTCGACCGTCGGACAGCGGTGTCGAACGCCAACCGGGCATTTGTCACAAACAGGATCGGAGACGCCGGCTTCATACTGGGAATCGCGCTCAGCTTTCTCTGGCTGGGAAGTGTTGAGTGGCCGCAAATGGCGCTCTTCAGTACCGAGGTGGCACCTTTCTACAGAGGGCTGATCGGTCTTGGTTTTCTGCTGGCGGCATTAGCCAAATCCGCGCAGCTTCCCTTTTCTCCCTGGATAAGCCGCGCGTTGGAGGGCCCGACGCCCTCCAGTGCGGTTTTCTACGGCTCGCTGATGGTGCACGCGGGGGTCTACCTCGTCATCCGCCTGGAGCCTGTTATCTCCGAAGTCCACGCATTGCTGGTGCTGATCGGTGTGCTCGGTCTGATGACTGCGCTCTACGGATGGCTGGTCGGTCTGGTCCAGACCGATATCAAGAGTTCGCTTATGTTCTCCACCAATGCCCAGGTGGGGTTGATGTTCCTCGAGTGCGGGTTGGGCTGGTTCGAACTGGCCGCCTGGCATCTGGGACTGCACGCCTTGTGGCGCAGTTATCAATTCCTGCATGCCCCTGCGTTTCTGCAATTGGTAACGGGAGCCCAGAGACGTGCACCCGCATGGCTGCGCCGCGATCGGCGCTTTTATGCTGCGGTAATGCAGCGCTTCTGGCTGGACTCCATAGCGGATTGGCTACTGTTGCGGCCGACTCAGTCTCTGGCCCAGGATCTACAGGATTTCGACCAGCGGGTGTTGACACGTATGGTTGGATTACCCGACCAGGCGGGTCATTTAAACTCAGTTGCACGGTGGGAGGCGTTGCGACAGGGGCGCGGTGACAAAGATTCCGCAGTTGGCCATGGACGAGGCATGGCGGGAAGATTGATGGAGTGGCTTGCCAGTCTGCTCTACTGGTTTGAGGAGCACCTGGTACTGCAGGGTGCGGGGGAGGGGCTGAAACGCGCCATCGATCTGATCGGCGGTTATCTCAAACACGCCGAGGAGTTGCTCAGTCAGCCGCGTTATCTGCTGCTGCTGATCATGGCCACCTTCGTGGTGATCATATGAACTTTACTGAGCTGCACTGGGCCACCCAGATCAACTACCCAATATTGACCGCACTGCAACTGTTACCGCTGATCTCAATGGCTGTTGTGCTGGTATGGAACGGACGCCGGTATCTATTCTGGATCGGTCTTGCCGCGGCTCTGCTGGAGCTGCTGCTGGCGCTGGATCTGTATCGATCCTACGATCTGACCATTGGCGCCATGCAGTTTGCGGAGCGTTTGTCGTTGCTGGGTCCGCTTGAGTACCATGCCGCAGCCGATGGCATCACCGTGCTCTTCGTGCTGTTGAATGCGTTGTTGACCATGCTGGTCGTCATCTATTCGGAGGCGCGTGGACTTAAACCGCTCTCCTTAGTACTGGCCGTCGTGTTTCTGGTGGAAGCATCGCTGATGAGTCTGCTGGTTTCACTGAATCTTTTCTGGTTTCTACTGATGTCAGCGATACAGCTGTTACCGGTGGGCTACCTGATATGGCGCTGGGCAAGTTCACCGGAAAAAGATCTGGCACTCACCCGCTTTCTTCAGTTCATGGGCGTCGGTCTGGCGTTGCTACTTACCGGCACCCTTATGCTGGGTTTGAATCACGTCGACGCGACCGGCCGCTGGAGTTTCGATCTGTTCGATCTGGCGGCTGTAAGCGTTCCGCCTGAAATACACTCGGTGGTATTTTTTCTGCTGTTTTACGGGCTGGGTGTGCGTACGCCGATCTTTCCGTTTCATGGCTGGCTGCCGATAATTGCCGAGCACGGCAGTATTGCGGTGGCACCGGTGTTTCTATTGGGATTGAAGACGGGCATTTACGGTTTGCTGCGTTTTGTATTTCCACTGTTGCCGGAGGCGGTATTGCAGTGGCACCAGTATGTTGTGGCGTTCGCATTGGCCGGTGTTTTTTATGCGGCCCTGATGGCGCTGTTACAGGTTAATCTGCGTCGGCTGCTTGCGTTTGCCGTGGTCAGCCATACCAGCCTGATGCTGATCGGTCTCTTTACCCTGGGCGAATACTCATTTGAGGGGAGTATTCTTCTGTCCGTTAACTTCGGGCTCGCCATCACTGGCCTGGTTTTCATGATAGGACTGATCTACCGGCGTACACACAGCGTCCTTCTCTCCAGATTGGGCGGGTTGTTCGATGCGCTGCCGCTGCTTGGAATCACCTTCCTGATCGCGGGCCTGTCGATCATAGGCATGCCTGGCACTCCGGGATTCGATGCCGTACACCTGGTTATGGAGGATTCCATTCACCGCTTCGGCGCGCTGGTTACGATTGCCGCGGCATTGGGTAACGTGATCGCAGCGGGTTTTCTGTTGCTGGCTTTCCAGAGAGCCTTTCTCTCCCAGGAGGCATCAGCCGGCGAGACGGATGAGATAGAAGGTGCCTCGCCGCTGGAGAAGCTGGTATCGGCGTTAGTCATTCTGCTGCTCCTTGGGGGTGGATTCTATCTGGAACCCTGGTTGCTGCTGGTGGATGGACCGGCGCAGGGACTCAGCCTGCTGTTCAATTCCGGAGGCGGATGACGATGCAGGCGACCGGCAGCAGTTTCCCCTTTCTCACCGCCGTGCTGCTGTTGCCGCTGGCAGCATCCGTATTTATATGGTTGGTCCGGGACTCACGGCAAGCCAGGTGGGTGGCATTGGGCGCCACCCTGGCGGATCTGCTGCTGACGCTGATGATGCTATGGCGCTTCGATCCCTCAAACCAGGGCTTTCAATTCATCGAGCATATGACCTGGATACCTACGCTTCATATCAGCTACCTGATCGGAGTGGATGGCATTTCAATACTGTTCCTGCCGTTGACCCAATTGCTGTTCATCGGCGTAATTGTCGCTTCCTGGAGCAATGTGCGCGCTATGCCCCAACTCTACTTCAGCCTGCTGCTGTTGTTGCAGGTGGTTACTCTGGGGATATTCTGTGCACTTGATACGATGCTGTTTTTCCTGTTCTGGGAGATGACGCTACTGCCGCTCTACTTCCTGATCAGCCTCTGGGGTATCGGGCCGAATCGCCGCTACGCCGCATTGAATTACACGCTGTTCATGCTGGCGGGAGGAGTGCCTTTGCTGTTCGGCCTGCTGTTACTCGCTTTCAACCATGCGGCAGTAACCGGCACCGGGATTCCGGAGGGGCTGGCCTTCAGTTACCTGCAACTGTTTAAGACGGCGGTACCTGAGGGTGCCCAGACGCTGATATTTCTCTTGCTGCTGGCCGGGTTTGCGGTTAAGACGCCGCTGATCCCATTGCATACCTGGTTGCCGGTAGTGGCACAGGAGGGACCGGTGGCAATACTGGCGTTGCTTACCGGTCTGAAACTGGGTGCCTATGGGTTACTCCGATTCGTGGTACCTTTGGCGCCGCAGGCGGCGCTGAAATTTCACTGGCTGCTGGCAGGTCTGGGTGTGGTCGGAATTCTGTATGGTGCCGTGCTTGCCGTACGCCAGACCAATCTCAGACGCATGCTCGCCTTTTCCAGTATCAGTCATGTGGGACTGGTAATCCTGGGCATCGCCTCGTTCTCCATACAGGGTATTCAAGGTGCGCTTTTTCAACTGCTCAACTTTACCCTCATCGCCGGAGGTATTTGCCTGTTAGCCGGGTTTCTCCATCACCGAATCGGCTCGACTGATGTTCTGCATCTGGGCGGTGCCGCCAAAAGCATGCCATTGCTGGCAGGTTTTTTTCTTCTGTTCGGCCTGGCGGGCATGGGGGTTCCGGGTACCTCCGGTTTTCCTGCCGAGTTTCTGATCTTGGTAAGCGCAATCACCACCCATACCGGAGCGGGACTGGCCGCGCTGTTCGGGCTGGTTCTGGGCGCCGGATACTTTCTTAGAATCTACCGACAGGCGTTTCTGGGGCCAGTCAACGGCGATGTGGTCGCGGATGCACTGGACTTGGGCAGGCGCGAACTGATTCTGGTCTGCATATACAGCGGTTTGATTCTGCTTCTGGGCTTCTATCCGGCCGGAGTGCTGGATTTTACCAAAGCTGCCAGCGAGGCGTGGATGGCTAGATTGACACCCTGATTCAATGCCGCATCTCTCTTCGGCGTTCTCCTAAATGCATAAATTAGTAAATCACCAAACAATCATTCCCCTAGTTGATCTGGCTCAAAAAACAGCGCTAACTTTTTTTTTATGCTTTGGATAACAAGCTGATTTCCGGTGTTTTGGGAGGGTGGAGTCCTGAATAACAGACGAGGGAGATTTGACTATGTTCAAGACGAAACGGTTTTTAGCTGCCGCACTGATAGCATCCGCTGTGATGGCGCCTTTGACGGCAGATGCCTGGTGGGGTTTTCCTTTTGGTGGGGGACCATGGAATAACGGCTGGGGTGGCCCTTGGGGTGGTGGACCCTGGGGCGGTGGGCCCTGGGGCGGCTATCCAGGGTACGGGTATGGTTATCCGGGATATGGTTACGGCTATCCGGGATACGGCTACGGTTACCCTGGCTACGGATACCCGGCCTATGGGTATCAGCCGTATGCTTACCCGTATGCGACCCCCACAACGACAACCAGTGTGCAAGAGTAGGGCCGGCGGATAATTGATAGAGAGTATCCGCCCGCTTTTAGTCAGCATGCTCAGGAGCGGGTGGGTACAGGGGGGTGTTTCCCAAAGGAACCTGGCTGGGACTTCTGTGCCAGTAACGGGCCTTTGATTTCCGATCACAGCTGAGTCCGGCTATTGAATGTGGACCTCCATTAATAAAGAGAATTAGGATATACTGAATCCGTATCCCGCCGGTCCTAATCTCTCCGCTCTCCGGCGGACTGCTTTGGGCTACGTTGTTTGGGATGATTTCGTGAACTGGATTTTAGAGTTACTGAGAACCGTACCGGGTCGCTTTACCCCATTCTTTGGCTGGATCGGGCAGTTACGTAACAGTGATACCCTGAGGGCCGATTTGGTCGCTGGTGTTACGGTAGCACTGGTCCTCATTCCCCAGTCAATGGCCTATGCCCAGCTGGCGGGATTACCTGCCTACTACGGGCTCTACGCATCTTTCCTGCCGCCGGTTATCGCGGCCCTGTTCGGATCGTCCCATCAGCTGGCCACCGGACCGGTGGCGGTGGTGTCACTGTTGACTGCAGCGTCTTTAGAGCCCCTGGCGGCGACGGGCTCCGAAGGATTCGTGGCCTATGCGGTACTGTTGGCGGTGCTGGTGGGTTTTTTCCAAATGTCGCTGGGGTTGCTGCGGCTTGGCGTAGTCGTGGATCTGTTGTCCCATCCGGTTGTCGTTGGCTTTACCAATGCCGGCGCGTTGATTATTGCCACCTCCCAGCTGGGAAAACTGTTCGGCGTCAGCGCGGAAAAAGCCGAGCATCACTATGAAACCGTTCAGAATACGCTGCTGGCGGCGATGGATCATACGCACTGGCCCACTTTCTGGATGGCGGTGCTGGCGCTCACCCTTATGATTGGGATGAAGCGATACACACCAAAACTCCCCAATGTTCTGGTAGCGGTGGTGGTGACTACCCTGCTTTCCTGGGTCACTCGATTCGAGCTGGCTGGCGGCAGCGTGGTCGGGAAAATTCCCGAGGGGCTCCCTGGATTTGCCCTACCACATTTCGACATGAGCGTGATCGGGCAGCTGACCGCCAGTGCCATCGTCATTGCGTTGATCGGTTTCATGGAGGCGATTGCCATCGCCAAGGCGATGGCTGCAAAAACCAGGCAACGCCTGGATACCAATCAGGAACTGGTTGGGCAGGGCTTGAGTAACATCGTCGCGGGCCTGTTTTCGGGCTATCCCGTCTCAGGCTCCTTCTCCCGCTCAGCGGTGAATATCGACGCCGGCGCAAGGACCGGGTTCTCATCCATCGTCACCGGCTCTGTCGTCGGTATCGCGCTGCTGTTTCTTACGCCACTGCTCTACCATCTTCCGACCGCAACACTTGGGTCGGTGATCATTCTGGCGGTAGCCAATCTGGTAAAGGTGCAGCCTGTGATACACGCCTGGAAGGCGGAACCCCAGGATGGCGTTATCTCTGTCATCACCTTCGTACTTACCCTCGCTCTGGCGCCGCACCTGGAGTGGGGCATAGTCACCGGCGTAGGTCTTTCGATACTGCTTTTCTTTATTCGTACCATGCGCCCGCGGGTTGCCGAGCTTTCCCGTTTCAGCGACGGGACACTGCGTGATATTTCGGTGCACCCCCTACCCACGAGTGAAAAAATTGCGGTGGTTCGCTTCGACGGTTCGCTCTATTTCGGTAACGCTGGATACTTCGAAGACAAGATACTTGAAGTGGTTGCGTCAAAGCCGATGTTGAATTACATCATCATTGACGGCGAAGGGATTAATCAGCTGGACTCGACCGGGGAAGAGGTATTGCACCATTTGGCAGAACGCCTGCAGGGTAACGGCATCCACATTCTGGTAGCTCGTATGAAGAAGCAGTTCATGGATACCATCCGCTCAACCGGTCTGATAGAGAAGATGGGCGAGCAGCACTTTTTTGCCCGAATCCAGAACGCGCTGGACTACGCTTGGGACTCGATGGGCGAATCCTATGACCGCAGGAACTGTCCGTTGCGTCGCCAGTAGTTAGGGGGAGCCTCTGAACAAGTCATGAACGATTGCCTGGCACTCAGGGTCGACAATATCTTCGTTGAACATCTTGCCAATAGCCTTGCAATTGGCTGCGATCTTCGCTTTGATCTTGCCGATCCAGAGAACGAATTTAATTCGTCCAGACTTATCCAGAGGCTCCTTAGTCCGGCCTCGTATTGGAACCACCCCTGCCCGGCGGTGATGGAAAGCACTCTCTCTGCAGTCACTGATCAGTCACTGGAAAAGTAGATATTGCCATACTCGGCGCTGACTTCTGCGCCGCTGTTGTCGGTGTCGCTCATCAACGCGATCACATTGATATAGCGAACCGGTCTTCCCAGAAAGCGTTGAAAGTCGGCCTTGACATTGCGCTTCTCCCTGACCCAGACGTCTTTTTCCTCAGCGCCGGAACGTACGGCAATCATTAGCGAACTGTCGGTGAAAGCGCTGTTCCAGCGTGTCTCCTTCGGCAGGGTGCCTGCCCAGACGTAGTTGACGGCCTTGGATTGCCAGGGCAAGAACCCATCCTTGGTGACCAGGTATATCCTGGCCGGATAGTCATCACCGGATTTTGTGCGTTCATCGAGACCGGAAATGACGTTGTGTACCCGCCAGCTCCAGTTTACATAGGGGGTTTTATCCAGGTCTATGCGCAGCTCGCGATAGAGTGCGGAAGCCGAACCGCTGCTCTCTGCCAGAATGACCTGGCGGCCTTGACGGACAACGGTGCGATATCTTGTTTCACCGTTAAAGTTGTGCGTTTTCCAGTTTTTCAGCCCCTCTTTGGAGAACGAACCCACGGGTAGAGTCTCCGCCCTGGCCGGAAAACAGAAGACCAGCAGCAGCGCAATCCACAATGCACTCCATATGATGAAAAGGTTTGACAGAGTCATCTTCCCGCCGCTGGCCAGCGCCATCTCTGTCAGCGTCTGCCGAATGCGAGGCTAACTACTGCCATGGCGGTCTGCCGGGGGCAGAAGTTTACCCGGATTGAGGATACCGTTCGGATCAAAGCGAGATTTAATGCCGCGCATCAATTCAAGCGTTACCGGTTCGATTTCACGGTCGATGAAGTCGCGCTTCTCAAGCCCGACACCGTGTTCACCAGAGAGGGTTCCTTCCAATTTCAATACCAGGTCGAAAGTGGCATCGAGGCAGGCCATGGCTCGCTCCATCTCCGCCTCGTTGTCAGGGTTTGCCAGCAGATTCACATGAATATTGCCGTTTCCAGCGTGACCGAAGTTGACGATGCGAATACTGTACTCCCGGGCGAGTTGTTCCAAGCCATCGATCAAGTCTGGGATGCGCGATACCGGGACCACGACATCCTCGTTTATTTTCTTGGGCGCCACATTTCGCAGCGCCGGTGAGAGCGATTTGCGAGTATTCCAAAGCAGCTCGACCTCTTCCGGAGTGCTGGAGTTGCGGACCGAGATCAGCCCATCCACTGTGGCTGCCGCTTCGATCGCCGCCACGGACTGTTTCAGGGAGTGTTCCGGACCGTCCACCTCGATCATCAGCAGGGCACCCGTTTCGGGTGCCAGGTCCAGGCCGGAGAAACTGCGCACCATCTCGATGGCGGCGCGATCCATGAACTCCAGCGCGCAGGGTGTGACCGGCTGAGCCATGATTGCCGAAACGGCGGCTGCGGCGGAATGAATGCTGCGGTAACTGGCCTGTAGGGTCGCTTTTGTCTCCGCCAGAGGGGTCAATTTCAATACCGCCTCGGTGATGATCGCCAGGGTGCCCTCGGAACCGATTATCAGCCGGGTCAGGTCGTAGCCAACAACGCCTTTGCTGGTGACCACGCCGGTACGAAATTCCTGGCCGTCCCCCGTCACCGCGTGCAGGCCAAGGGTGTTTTCCCGGGGAGTGCCGTATTTGACTGCCCTCGGACCCGCTGAGTTATACGCCAGATTGCCCCCCAGGGTACAGACCGCGGCGCTGGTGGGGTCAGGAGGCCAGAAAAAGCCGTATCTGGACAGAGCCTGCTGCAGCGCCAGATTGGTTACCCCCGGTTCCACCCGGGCGGTACGGTTGGCGGGATCGATCTTCAGAATGCGGTTCATTCGTTCCAGACTCAACACTACGCCACCCTGATCCGGCACCGTGGCACCGGTGGTGCCGGTGCCGGCGCCTCTTGGAGTCAACGCCACCAAGTGACAGTTGCACAACCTGACGATTGCCACCACCTGTTCGTGGCTGACGGCGAATACCACCGCCAGGGGGAGGGCGTGACGGCGGCTGTTGTCATATCCATAGGGCCAGCAGTCACCTGGGTCCGTCAGCAGTGCATTCTCTCCGACAATCGAGGCCAGTTGCTTCAGCAAATCGGGGGGAAGTGCTGCGCCGGAATCAGTGTCAGATGTATTCAAAGATCTTTACCACCCGTTTCACCCCATCGATATAACGGACTTTTTCCACCACCGCTGTGGCCTCCTGCTGGGTAACCAGGCCCATCAGGTAGACGACGTTATTATTGGTTACCACTTTAACCCGGGAGGGATCGAAGCTCTCCAGGCCGAGATCCAGTAGTTCCAGTTTGGCTTTGGAAGTCAGATAGGAGTCGTACGTGTCCTGGGAGAAGGAGGTAGGAGCCCCGATCTCGATCTGGTCGATAACGCGCTTCACCTGGGGCGTGTTGCGCGCCATATTGATCACGCGCTCCTTATGTTCCTGGGTTTCGATCTGACCGGTGAGAAGCACCGCATAGTTGTAGCTGGTGACGGCAACGCTGGTGGGTTGCCTCAGCTCAGCGTCGTTGTTTATCAAAGTGATGATTTTGAACTGTATGTTCTTATCATCAAGGATGGTGCCGGCAGGGCGGCGGTCGTGAATTACCGAGACACTGGTCGCGGCGGCGCCAACTACCAGTGCACCGCAACCCTGCAGAAAAACCACCAGCAGTAGCACGAGCAGCATGGTTTTTTTCATAATTTTTTACTCCACTTTAAATTTTGGTCGGTTCTGATTGATTTAACTAGTGTAACTGTTCGGGCGCCATCCCGCTTCGGCGGCATTGAATAGTTCCATTTCCGGACGATTTTTTGGAAAGACTTTTAGTTTCCCCCTCTGGCCACAAACAGCAAACAGCTTGTCTACCCTCTGTTTCCGATGACTGTGGATTTCAGTTACTCAATATCCTCGCCGAGTAAATGTTGATCCACGAGATCGCATAGACAGTGAATGATGAGCAGATGAGCCTCCTGGATTCGCGCCGTCGATTCGGCGGTTACGCGTATCTCGACATCCTGGGGTCCCAGCAGCGATCCAAGCCGGCCGCCATCCCTTCCGCTGAGTGCAACCACCAACATGCCGCGTTCGTGCGCTGCCTCAATAGCAGCATTGACGTTCTCTGAACTGCCGCTGGTGGAGATGGCGAGCAGCACGTCTCCACTCTGTCCCAGTGCGTGCACCTGCTTGGCAAAAATTTCGTCGAAATCGTAGTCGTTGGATATGGAGGTGAGAGTAGATGTGTCGGTGGTCAGGGCGATTGCCGGGAGGCCAGGGCGTTCCCTTTCAAACCGGTTGAGCATCTCCGATGAGAAATGCTGAGCATCGGCAGCCGATCCGCCGTTACCGCAGCTGAGAATTTTGCCTCCTTCCAGAAAGGATGTGATGATTACCTTCGATCCGTTGACGATCGGTTCCATCAGGCGTGGTAGCGCCTCCCGCTTGGTCTCGATGCTGGCGTTAAAATTCTGGGTGACACGTTCGATCAGGTTCATGCGTCTTTTTTTCCATCGGGCGTTGCAGGTTCTGCTATTGAGTTGGCTGGAAAGCGTTTTTTATCCAGTCGATTTTTCCGTTTGGTCTGCCCGTCATTGCTATGACATCGAAACGACAGGGATATTCCGCCCACTGTGATCTCTGTTGAAGAAAATACCGCGCCGCCTGAATTATCCGAAGCTGCTTTTTCCGGGTTACGCTTTCAGCCGCCGAGCCGAAGTTGTCGTTATTACGTGATCGTACCTCAACGAATACCAGGTTGTCGGTGTCGAGCATCACCAGATCTATCTCCCCCCGGCGACTGTGAAAATTTCTCTCCACCATCTTCAGTCCCCGGGCGAGCAGGAAACTAAGCGCATGTTGTTCCGCCTGGCCTCCGTAATCCCTGGGGTAAGTCATGGAGAATCAGGTTTCGCTTTCCTGTACAGCTCCTTCACCTGCAGGTGCAATTGGATCTGCGGCCGATCCGGGGAGTGCGTCCGAGTTCTGCACGGGAACCTCGGGAAAGGCGCCTATTTCCGAGTCCAATCTTGGCGAGAAGCCGGTTATGCGGGGAGTTCCATCCACCATCTCAGCCCAGAGCATTTGCCTTCGAAGACGATTCGACCGGTCCATGTAGATGTTGCCGGTTTTGCCTTCCATGACCTCCAGCGGGCTGCTCTTCAGGCGCGCCAGATGCGGTATCAATTGCATGCTGTCTATACCCATTGCAAGCAACGGAAAGTAGCTGGGAGGGGTATTGGGAAATGCTCGAAGCAGGTACGCCAGGGAGAGTTTGTCGGACTCTTCAGAGGCAACCAGAAGCCAAGGGATAACCGGAAACCTGATCCCATTCAGATCCTGATCCGCATCTTCCGAGACCACCCCGGAAAAGGCATGTGAGGTGGTGTAGATGGGAAGGTCGGCTGCGCGATGGAACTGCAGCTGCGGACGTATCTGGCGAGCCTTCTGGGATTTCGCGGCCAGGAAAATAAAACCGATATCGCGCCGTCTCCGAGGTTCGAACTCCAGGTTTCTGCCAAGCAGCTGCTGCAGACTTTTGTGCCGCTCGATGCTCTCGTCTATGTTGAGCAAAGCCCGGATCGGAACGGAAAAGTCGTGTGCTTCCTCGTCGTACTGTTGTTGCTCAGCCAGCACGCCTCCCAGCGCTTCCCAGCGTTCGCGGAAAGCACTGGCAATGCGGTCGCCCCAGTCGCCCGCCGGGGTCAATGCCGAGGCAATGGTGAATCCGTCAGTCCAGGCCCGGTCGGCGACCTGGATGGCTTCATCTTCCGGCGACAGTCCAAACTGGAAGAGTTCCGGGGATGGCGGGCCCATGGATGTAACCTGGTTCAGCGCAAGCACGGGTATCTCCAACTCCATGGCGCGGTCAAGTTGGGCCACGCTCTCCTTGTTTAGCGGCCCGACAACCATATCCGCTCCCGACTCGATTGCCTCCTGATACAGTGGCCAGGTCTCGTCGGGGTTGCTGCTGTCATAAAAAAACAGCCGTGGCCGGCTCTCCGTCTCCTGCTCGAAGTAGGCTGCCAGCAGACCATCCCTCAGTAGGGAGGCGGCCCGTGCATAGGGTCCTGATGCCGGCAGCAACACCGCGAGTTGGTTAGGTCTGCGATACACCCCTTTCAGCTTCTTGAAATGCCCATCCAGCAGTTCGGGCATGGCAGGGTGAGACGGGTGCTGTTGGCGCCAGATCGAGAGCTGCAATTCGATCTGCTCGTCATCGTCGGCGAAAGTTTTGATGATGCGCGTCAACTCCATCCAGCCACCCTGGTAGTCGGGTGGCGGCGGCTGCTGTTGCTGCAATGTATCGTTGGTCAGCGCGGCGTAGGTGC
>Ga0316201_10002601_pt1 | contig 12904 bp, 9 predicted proteins | sample CS6wburrow_MG_FD_204516 | JGI IMG/M metagenome (GOLD analysis project Ga0316201, IMG submission 204516) | Coastal sediment microbial communities from Delaware Bay, Delaware, United States - CS-6 worm burrow | ecosystem: Environmental > Aquatic > Marine > Coastal > Sediment | place: USA: Delaware... | reverse complement strand
GGACTGAACAATGTTGCTAAGAAGGCCTTCGGCGCCAATTTCCATTGCGACAGCGCCATTAAACATTGAAAGTCGTTCCTGTTCGGTACTGGGTGCATACCGTCCCTGATACACGGCCTTGAAAACAATAATGCCGCCATCTCGATTCAACAAATTGGTAACCGGTGATGCAATACCCGATCCTGTTTGGGCCGCGTTGGTAACCGCCTCAGTCAGTTCAGGGTTAGAAAGTACGTTGTATCCCAGTAACGATCCCATGTGGGGCAAAAGCGGTTCGATTACATTTATAATTAAATATTCCTGCCTTTGCCCTGCCTGTACAAATTTGCCATCACTGGTTGATTCCATCACGCTAAACTGAAAATAACCTCGATCCTGCATCTCACGTTCAAAAACACCCCTGCCTGTTTGATCCAGCTTGTGCAGAGACAAGGCAGAGCGAATATACGGGTAAGCACTGAGTAATTCCTGTGCAAAAGTCGAGAACTGTACTTCACTGACATTGTCACTGGCCTGGTGAAATCCTGCGAGTGAAGTTAATACGGCTTCCAATGTACTATAGCGACGGTTTATCTCTTCATAGATAGAATCGGCTTTTTCCTGAAATTTATTTTCAGTACGGGATAAATCGACTTCCAGTGCGATCAGGCCAACTAACATGCACAGTACAATACCCGCAACCCAAATCAATACATGCTGTTGAGGTGTAAATGCGGCCTGTGCTAAGTGCTGGTCTTTATGCGCTCGCTTAACCAAATGAGTAATCTCAAGTCTTACTGTACCTGCTTGGATTTAAGTACAAGCCCTTCAGGTAGCGTGATAATGCTTGTACTTAATAACACCGGGTTTGTCCAGATATCCCACTTGCGATTAGGTACTATGGCTATCTGCGATACTTTTACACCACCCAATATGCTCAAGGCTGCCTGTGCTGCCCATTCGCCTTGCTCTTCAGGTACCTTGGTAAAGCCAAGCATGGTATAGGGCATCATCCAGTCATGGTTAGTGACACTCAATTTCAGGCTTTGTGGCTTAATCGTGTTTACAACGTGCTCCTTGTCCCAGTCTTCAATACCTGATTGACTACCCATGATGATGAAATCATACTGTTGTGCCCTGGTATAGGAGATCAGCCATTCATCCATAGTCGATGCCAGTGCAGCGTCCAGCTGGATATCTTGCTTGCTCAGGGCTTTTTCAAATCTGGCCAGGTTCTTTTTTTCAGTTGTAGTCATGGCGCCGATGTAAATCGCTGTTCTGGCTTCAGGTATTAAGTCCTTAACCTTTTCAAGTAAGGGGTAAACTGGCGCAACTTCCACCATGCCCGTCACGTTACTGTATGGAAAGCCATACTCATCTGCTGTCCAGTTAACTCCGCAGAATACAAACGGAATTGTACTGTCCTTATAGTGGGCCTGTATTACAAATCTGGCTGCATTGTCATCAGCAGTAATCACTATATCAGGTTTCCAGCTATCGATAAGTTGTTTGGCCTCCAGCCCGGTCTTTTCCATGTATTCAGGGTCTTTGTTGCGTTTGGTGTCCATATTGAACTGCTTGATTTCACATTTACCTTCGAGAGTAGTGCGTATGCCGCGCTCTACACCGTCTGACCAGGCATAACCCGGATGGTATGAAGAAATATACAGGCACTTTTCTGCCATTGCCGTTTGTGAAAATAAACCTGCATAAAGTAACAAAATGGTGCAATAACAGCGGATAAAATCCTGGTAAATTCGTGCAGGCTTGTTATCGGGCTTCTGAAATGATTCAGTTGAAAATGTGAGGTTCATTAGTGTTGTCTTATAAAGGTTGTAAATTAACGGCCATGCTTTATGTCCAGTGCATCGATTTTGGGTAATATTATTATCGGCCTGGTCAGCTACCCTGTGGCAGGCAATATTTATTCTACTCTGTGAAATATCGTAATACAGCAGAGTTACATTATTACTTATATCGGCAAGGCGCGGGAATCCATTAGGAATTGTTGATAAGTCTATGCCAGGTGATGATTCTCTGAACGTGTTGTATTTGTATCAGCTGAGCTGTTTCAGTAATCAGTAGAGTGAAAGCTCATGTTTTAGAGTGTGTGTTGTTCAGGATGTGTGAGCGGTGCGGCATAGAATGGATTCGGTTAGTGAGTAGAGCCGTTATACTCCACGGCTACAGTCAGTTGGTACCCTTTGTTTCTAACTGTCCTTATAAGCGTAGGCTTTTTCGGGTTTTGCTCAATTTTCTTTCGGAGCTTTGCTATGGCCATATCGGCGGAACGGTCCAGTGGCGACCATTCGCGCCCGGATATCATTTGCAGGATTTTATCGCGGCTTATAGCTACGTTAGGGTGCCTGACCAGAGTTGATAACAGCTTGTATTCGCTGTTGGTAATATCGACAAGTTCACCATCAGGAGAGGTGAGTGTCTGGTTGATGAGGTTTAGTTTCCACCCGGCAAATTTAGCCAGGGATTTATCTGTTTTGTGGTATGTATCAAGTTTTGCGCGGCGAATCACAGAGTGTATTCTGGCAAGCAGCTCTTTTTCCTCGAATGGCTTGGTAATATAATCGTCTGCGCCAATCTCTAGTCCACTCACCTTGTCTGAAATATCCGCTTTCGCTGTTAGAAAGATAATAGGTATATCAGAAAGTTCACGTACTTCCCTGGCAAGTGTCATGCCATCTTTACCAGGGAGCATGACGTCAAGCAGCAACAGGCTGATGGAACTGTCCTGGATTCTCTGGCTAATGTCGTCACCTGAGGTGGTGGAAGTAACTTCATAACCTCCATTTTCCAGATACCTGCCTAGCAGGCGGCAAAGGCGCTGATCATCATCAACAATATGTATTTTGTCTTTAATAATGGATTCATTGTTGAATTTATTGTGGGGAACTGCCGGTGAACACGAATACAAAATAATACCCTTCAAAATAATAAATTAGATAAAAGCCTGTATATCAAAATAATGCGGCCGGGGCAAGGGCTGGAACCGTGTAATTTCAATTAAATATGTCAAATATCAACAATTTATACTGATATTCCTCCAAACCGAGTGATTTTGCTTTTATGGCGCCGAAATACTAAAGGTTTACCGGATTAGACCGCTATATCAGGTATGCCAAAGCGTGATTTTTTTGGCTTGAATAGATGATTTCCTGGGTATTTCATCGATTGTTTAATTCGGCAGCAGAAAAAGGAAAATAAATGGATCTGGCAACACTTCTAGGCATTTTTGGGGCTTTGGGTTGTATTATCGCGGCCATCTTGATGGGTGGCGAGATGTCGATGTTCGTCAATTCTCCGGGTTTGATGATTGTCGTCGGCGGGACGCTGGCTGTTACATTAATGAAGTTCCCGCTGGGGCTGACACTAGGAGCGTTTGGCATTGCGCTCAAGGCCTTTATCCATAAAACGCAACAACCCAGCAGGATTATCGAGCAAAGCATCGAATTGGCCAACGTAGCGCGCAAAGAGGGATTGCTTGGCCTGGAGAATGTCGAAGTTGAGAATGAATTTCTCAGAAAGGGTATTCAGCTGGTCGTCGATGGTAATGCCCCCGAACTGGTCAACAAAATTTTATCCAAAGATATCAGTATGGCCATCGAGAGGAATGAAACAGGCTTGAATGTATTCAAGGCAATAGGGGATGTAGCCCCGGCGATGGGGATGATCGGTACTCTGATTGGTCTTGTGCAAATGATGTCCAATATGAGTGATCCAAAAGCGATTGGCCCTGCTATGGCTGTTGCACTGTTAACAACTTTATACGGTGCTGTTATTGCCAACACTATAGCTTTGCCCATTGCCGATAAACTGGCCCATCGCAGCAATGAAGAGCGCTTGAATAAATCGATGATTCTGGAGAGCATCAGTGCGATACAGGAAGGACTGAATCCGAGAATGATTGAAGGTCTGCTCAATGCCTACCTGCCGGCCAGCAAAAAGGCTGGTGTTGAAGAAAAAGCGGCATGATCATCGGTGAAATGACCGTGCGAGGGCGCTAGTGTGAGTGAGGAATCTGCGGCAAAAAAACAGGATGCCGGTATACCTGCGTGGGTAATGACATTCGCAGATTTGATGTCGTTGTTACTGGCGTTTTTTGTGCTTCTATTCTCCTTTTCGGAAATGGATAAAGCCGTTTATAAAGAACTTGCAGGCTCTATGAAGGACGCTTTTGGTGTACAGCGAGAGATTAAAGCAAAGGAGCCGCCTAAAGGCTTGAATATAGTCGCTAGGGAATTCAGCCCCGGAAAGCCGGAATCCACACCATTCAACGAGGTGCGCCAGATGACATCTCAGGAATATCATGAGTTTCCGGTGTTTACTGATCCTGCAGAAAAAGGCAAGGAAAGCGGGGATAGTAAACACACAGACACGAAAGGCGATACAGAGGCGCTGGAGCAATTAACCCGTATAAAAACAGATAGTGAGTTAATCGCTAAGGCGCTTAGTGATGAGATCAATAAAGGCCTGATTGATCTTCAGGTGGAAGAGCAAAGAATTATTCTGCGAATCAGAGAAAAAGGATCCTTTCATTCAGGTAGCGCGAACTTGATCAAGCCGTTCAGTTCAATTACGAAAAAAATAAGTAAGGTGTTCAGAGAGTTTGATGGAGTCATTATTGTCTCGGGCCATACCGATAATTATCCAATACACACTGATCGCTTTCGTTCGAACTGGGAGCTATCGGCATCAAGGGCCGTGAGTGTTATTCATCAATTATCAAAAGACAGCATACTCAGGAAAAAGCGATTTGAGCTTGCTGCATATGCTGAAACACAACCAGTCGATACGAACAGAACCGTAAAGGGCAGATCCAAGAATCGGCGAGTGGAAATTATGATGGATTATACCAAGGCATCTGATACTCAAGCATTAACGAAAGTCAATATAGAGGAAATTAATTAACAGATTGCCCGCGTCATGCCAGTCACATGAGGACAGCATGATGTTAGATATAACTAGTGTGGTGTAACGAAGAACGTGCACATATCAGAGGCCCACAAATGATCCAAGACAAGGCGCAGCCTGCAGTTAATGGCTACCCCCTTAACAAAGGCTGCAACGCAGTATTGGGGCATTTGTGGGCCTCCCTTCGCGCGAGACGAGAAGCCGTCATCTGCGGCGTTGCGTTTCTTGTAAAGGGCACGCCATTCCCTGCGAGACGCGCCTTGCAGCTAACGGCTTCTCGTCTCGCTGATACGTACACATTATTCATTACACCACACTAGCAGTATGTAAACGTTAAATACAAGCCAGGATTTACACAATGAAGCATGTTCAAGTAAAGAAAGCGGTCGAAAAACGTAATTATTTTCGAATTGATGATATTGCTATTTTGCATTACAGGGTCATATCTGATCGTAGTCGCGATGAAGATAAGAATTATGATGATCAGTTATTGATTGATAAATTGACGCTCAAGGCCAGGTTTGACTGCATAACCAGGGAGATGCAGCCGCTTTACAGGGTGGTTGAAGCGGGGAGTCCCGAGATTGCTCAATACTTATCAGCTTTAGACAAGAAGCTAAATTTGCTCAGTGAGTATTATGTGGAAATCGCAATGAGTGATATGGATATGACTCCGCAGAAAGTGAATTTGGGTGCGGGAGGACTATCCTTTATGTCGGCCAGTCCGATGATGACAGGTTCAACGCTGGAACTCAGGCTGGTATTACTGCCTGAACATACGGGTATCTTTAGTTATGCCAGGATTGTTGCGTGTACACGTAACACAAATGACATGGCAGAACCCGGTCATTACAGGATCTCTGTTGAATTTGAGCGTATGAGCGCAGATGTCCAGGATATTATAAGCCGGCATGTACTCGCCAAGGAGCAGGAATCCATCAGAAAAGCGGGAGCCAGGTGATATCAAGAGATGGGGATGTCCTTGTATATAGCGGTTTGTATTTGATCGGAAAAAAAGCGTCAGATTTTCTCAAGTCATATTTGTTAGTGTGAATAGCTTTATATGCTCATTAATAGGCATTGCATCCGTAAATATAAGAAAATCAATACTTTAATCCACAGATGAACGCAGATAAACACAGATGTTTTTTAGTCCGCAAATAAACGCAAATAAACGCAAATAAACGCAAATAAACGCAAATAAAATTTATGTCACTTCAAGGCAGGCAGGAGAATAGTGCATAGCCTGGATGGAGTAAAGCGTAACGTGAGATTGCAAATCTCAGCATTCAACCTGGTAATTATAATTTGCGTTTATTTGCGGACAATTAATCTACTAAGAGGCGGTTGTGGCATTCGGGTCGCGTTCAATTTGATATTTACGCATTTTCTCGGCTAGAGTTGTGCGCCTGAGGCCTAGCGATTTTGCTGCATGTGCAATAACACCTCCGGATTTTTCCAAAGCTTCCTGGATTATATTTATTTCAATATTAGAGATATATGATTTGAGATCGATACCATCTACCGGTATATGCACGCGCGCTGTAGCCAAGCCCTGACATCTTTGGTCAACATCACTCATGATTGAATCTATATCATCGATGTCCAGCTGTGGCACGGCATCTTCAGGGATTTGAGCTTTGATCCTCTCCGGTAGATTATTGGCTTGAACCAGTCCATGAGGATATTTGATGGCCATTCGTTCAATCTGGTTTGCCAGTTCACGCACATTACCCGGCCAGTTATACTGAGATAAAGCAACAACAGCTTCAGGGGTGAAGCGAACAGAGCTTTGCTTCGTTTTCTCCAGACGTGATATCAGTTCTTTAACCAGTAAAGGCAGGTCTTCAATGCGCTCTGAAAGAGTCGGCAGGCGAATAGGGAAGACGTCTAAGCGAAAATAAAGATCTTCTCTGAATTTACCCAGTTGTACCATTTCCGCCAGATTGCGGTTTGTGGCAGCAATAATTCTGACGTCGGCATCTATGCTGGTAGTACCACCAACACGCTCAAATATACGTTCTTCGAGAACTCTCAGCAGTTTGACCTGCATGGCCATTGTCATTTCACCAATCTCGTCGAGGAACAGTGTGCCGCCCTCTGCCATGGAAAAACGGCCCTGGCGTGCAGTTATTGCCCCCGTAAATGCTCCTTTTTCATGGCCAAATAATTCTGATTCGAGTAAATCATGGGGAATAGCGCCGCAATTAACAGGGACAAATGGCTTGTTGCGCCGCTTTGACTGGTAATGAACATTACGCGCAACAACTTCTTTACCTGTGCCTGATTGACCAAGTATCAGTACATTTGCATCACTCTTGGCTACCTGTTCAATATCATGACGGACCTTCTGCATTGCGGAACTCTTACCGACCAGGCAGCGGAACAATTTTTTGTCTCGTGCCACAGATTTGTCCAGGTTAGTTTGTTTGGCATCTACGTTCTGGTTCCCACTGTTATCAGGTGTGCTGCTACCTGACTCATTGCCTGTGTACTGGTGTCTTTGATTTGATACTGCATCCATGACAATTTTCCGCCTCTGTCGCGTCATTATTATGTTGTTATTAATCTAGTAGCTGAGCCAAGATATTGGCGGGGTGTGCGCCGGAATTTTGTAAAGAATAGTAAACACCTGATGAAATATCAACCAGTATGTGGTTAACAGCTTTGGGCAGCTATAGAGTTCAGGCGGCTTGTAGAATGCCGTTTATTCGTTCTAGCAGGTCATGTTTGCTATATGGCTTGGGTATCAGCTGGAAATCCAGATCGTTGTCAGGCTGGAACTGCTGTGCTTCTTTTTCGGCAGCAGTAGTGAGAAGCACTTTCAAATGCGGGTAATTCGTTGCGGCCCAATGCGCCAGATCACGCCCATTCATGTCGCCAGGCATTAAGATGTCGGTAAACAGGATATCGATATCATTGTTGTTTTCTATCTGGTAAATCGCTGATGCGGCATCTTCTGCTTCTAATATGTTGAATGTTAATTTATCTAAACAACGTACGGCGAACTGTCGTACCTCCGGGCGATCTTCTACGATCAGGATGGTTGCACCACCAGTGGGTATGATCTTCTGTTTGCTCGTTTCTTCGCGGTGTATACGTTTGCCACCATGTGCAGGGAACTGCATCATGAGGCAGGTTCCTTCACCAGGTGTGCTCTCTATTATCAGCTCACCTCTTGACTGGCGCATGAATCCATAAACCATGCTCAGGCCAAGGCCTGTGCCTTCTTTCCTGGTTGTAAAGAAAGGCTCGATGGCATGTATCCGTACTTCGTCAGTCATGCCAATGCCGGTATCTTTGATAGAAATGCACACCAATTGGTCAGAAATATTACTGTCAGCGTTCAGGATGTCCTGCTTATGTGGGGCGTTGTATACTTCAGCATTGATCGATATTTTTCCGCCATCAGGCATAGCATTTCTGGCATTGATCATTATATTTAACAAAGAGCTTTCAAACTGGGATGAATCAACCAGAATCTCGGGCAAGCCTTTTTGGAGGTTTATGTTCAATTCGATTTTGTCGCCTAGAGTATTTTTAAATAACTTGCTGAATTTTGTAATTGCTTTTCTGATGTTTAAATGTTCCTGTGCTAATGATTTCTTCCGTGAAAATGCCAACAACTGCTTGGTCAAATCGACACTATCCTGAATAGACGAGCGTGCATCATCCAGTAATTCCATGTCATCGTCACTGATGTCATATTTCTCAGCAAAGATTTCATTGAGTAATTCTAGATTGCCTCTTGCGATTGTCATTAAGTTGCCAAAATCATGCGCGACCCCGCTTGTTAACTGGCCAATTGCTTCCATTTTGTGATTATGTGCGTCCTCGGCCTGTTTTTTGATTCGGTCCGTAATGTCCTGGACAATACCGTTTACCTCGGCCAGATTACCTTCATTGTCTAATGTACCGGCTGCTTGCTGGTAGACCCATCGTGTATTTCCATTGGGTAAGATGATGCGGTGCTCTATGCTATGTGTGTCTTCGGAACTGAAAACAGATTCCATGAATTGTTTCAGCATCTCTTTGTCATCATCAGTTATTGCCTGATAAAAATTGTTATATGTTGGGATGAAGCTTCTGGGTTCATAACCATAAATTTGGTAAAGCTCATCAGACCATGAGAGCTGTTCTGTTTTGGCATTCCAGCGCCAGTTTCCAATATGACCTATTCGTTGAGCCTGTCTCAAGAGATATTCACTATGGTGCAGTTTTTCTGTGAGTAAATAGCGAGACAGGACACCTCTAAGGCGCAGGCAAATTATATAGAATATTTCCTGTTCTGGGGTTGACCATGGCATGATGCTGGAGCATCTATGCAGGACGAGGAACCATGAATGGCTGTTGTGTACATGCAAGGCCTTCAGCATCTGGTGATTAGCCTGATGTTTGTTTATGAATCCGCAGGTCGGTGATTTCTGAGAATAAGATGAAACCAGAGGATATTCATTACTTTTTGACCAGAGTAAATTTTCTTTTCCAATATCCTCTGCCAGTGTGTCGTGATTGGCTTTGATATTCACATGGTTGTTGTCCAGTGCTTCAGAGACAATCTCGATTTTTGTGTAATTATTATCAAGAGAAGTAATAACAAATGCACGATCTGCTGAAAAAATATCAAGCATCTCGTGCAAAACATCTTTTAGTAACGTATCTTTGTTATTGCTTTGCGTAAGTATGCGGGAGATTCTTTCGGTGTATTGCAGATGAAGCTCGCGTTGTTTCAGGGCAACGATTGCATTTCTGGCCTTGAGAAGATACTGGATGCGATAGGGGAATGTGTCCCAGTTAATTGGTTTACTGATAAATGCAGTGGCGCCCAATTGAAAAGCTTTTTCAATGGATTCAGAGTCATCCAGCCCTGTTACCATAACTACTGATATATTTGTGTCACCTGTATGCCGGCGGATTTCCGAGCATACTTCAAAGCCGCTCATGCCGGGCATTTTGACATCAAGCAGAACCATGTCTGGTTCCGATGATTTGATAGCTTCTATTGCTGCTGGCCCATTATCGACTTCATCTATTATGTAGCCGTCTTCGGTGAGTGTCTCAGACATCAGCAGGCGCATGGTCGCGTCATCGTCAACGATTAGTATTCGTGGAATATCCGACTGATGTTGGAAGTCTGTCACTGTCAGGCCTTATTGCTAAAATAACCTTAATTGTACATAGGTATAGTCTTCAGGAACAGTGTGAATATTGCCTGCTTTAGCTATTCCAGATCACCACTAAATCTCGCGATTTGATATTTTGAATTGGGCACGGGATTCACCCCGATACCAGATGTGTCTGGACCTGGTTCGGCTGTGTCAGGTACTGGATTTTATAAATATTAGCGCATATGTGGTACTCATTCAGGGATGGTCCAGTATAATTTAGTACAATTAATGTGAGACAGATTGAACGTGCGGAATCAATTTCATGCAATTTAGCAGTAATAATGATGACAAGTCAGATATTTCAACATGGGTGCATAGAAAACAAATCGATTTATTATATGCGGGACTGCCGTTTACCATTATTTCAACAGCAATCGTGGTTCTGCTCGTATTTCTTTTTTTAGCTGATTCGCTTAGCTGGTTAAGTAGCTCAGTCTGGTTTTTATTGTTCTGCCTGGTACTGGTATTGCGCTCACTCTCGAGCTGGTTATATTCCAGGCAGAAGAGTCAACATCGGGTGCATTATCGACGTATGGAGATGTTGTTCCTCGTTGGTGTAATTTTGACAGGTATGTTATGGGCAAGTGTCGGCTTGTTTCTGTTTCCGGAAGTTGATTTGAAAGGGAAAGTCCTCCTGTTTATTGTAATTATGGGCATCGCGGCAGCTGCGAATACAACAATGGGCTACCGCCGTATACCTATATACATCTTTACTTCCTTGCTTATTCTGCCGTTAGTGGTGGGCGTTAATATTTCAGATTTCCCAAATGCAGTCGTAGTGTCAATTGCAATGCTGGTCTACATGGTGTTCCTGCTTAGAACTTCAATAGTTTTTTATTCCAATAATGAGAAGATGCTGAAATTACAGGAGGAGTCTTTAAAGCATGAACAAAGATTACTTATACAAAGGGAAAAAGCAGAGTTAGCTAATCGGTCAAAATCCGAGTTTTTATCACGAATGAGTCACGAATTGCGTACGCCATTAAATACGGTGCTTGGACTCAATGAATTGCAATTATTAGATAAAAACAATCCGCTGACGGAGAAGCAACATAATCGGGCGCGGAAGATTAGTGACGCAGGCCATCATTTATTATCTCTTGTGAATGACGTGCTTGATTTTTCACGTATTGAAACGGGTGAGATCGAGATAAGTATAAGAGTAATAAATTGTCTGGAAGTTCTGCGTGATGCCATCAGGCTGATTGAAGCCAAGCTCAGGGGCCGAAGTATAACTGTATTTATTGATGAAGGGCAGCATGATGTACTGGTGCAAGCTGATTACACACGGTTGAAGCAGGTTCTGGTAAATTTGCTGGATAATGCGGTTAAGTACAACAGGCCCGAAGGAACAATTACAGTTGCATTTGAAGACCTTGGTAATGGATACCTGCGGATCTCGGTGGTTGATACCGGTTATGGTATACCAGATCATTTGAAAGGTGAGCTGTTCACACCGTTTTCCAGGTTAAATGCAGAACAAATGGGTATCGACGGCACTGGTATCGGCCTGAGCTTCAGTAAGCAACTAGTTGAGTTGATGAACGGCCAGATCGGGGTTGAAAGTCGCCAGGGGCAGGGTAGTTGTTTCTGGGTGGAGCTGGCCAAAGCCAGCGAGCCTGTATCCGACACCGAACAGCAGATATCAGCGAGCTTTGTGTCAGATAATATACAAGAAACAAGTTCAGCTCATGTCGGGAAATTGCTGTTAGCCGAAGATAACCTTGTTAACCAGGAAGTGGCTGTAGATATGCTTGAGCAGTCGGGCTATGAAGTAGATATAGCAAATAATGGTGAGGAAGCACTTGCAGCGCTGAGTAAGGCTAAATATGGACTGGTATTGATGGACTGTGAAATGCCTGTGATGGATGGATTTACTGCAACAAGGCAATTGCGTGAGAAAGAAAAGTTGATGCAATTGCCGATAACACCGGTGATTGCTTTGACCGCGCATGCTATAGATGGGGTGCGTGAAAGATGTATTGCAAGTGGGATGAACGATTTTCTTACCAAGCCTTTCAGCTATGCAGAAATCACAGGAAAGGTTGCAGAATGGGTTGAACCTGGTACTGAATCAGCCAGGGGCCACCAGGATGATTCAGTGTCTAAGCATAGTGCAATTATAATTGAAGATTTTGATCAGCAACAACATCAGGAACCTGGAGAGCAAGCTGATGCTTCTGTGTTGGAGCCTCAAGCACTGAATCAGCTACGCGCCAGGCAGAAATATAGAAACAAAAATCTTGTAAAAAGAGTTGTAGGTATTTACCTTGAGCAGACGCCGAAATTACTCAAGGAGCTGGCAGCAGCGGGCCAGCAAGCAGACATGGAAGCACTATCGCATATTGCACACACAATTAAGTCATCCAGTATGACTGTTGGCGCAACAGCACTCGCTGAAACATGTAAAGAGATAGAAGTGTTGTGTAATAAGGGTCGGGTAGGGCAGGAAGTCATCAGAAAACCAGGTCAAATGTACTTCGCGGTAGAGCAACAGTTGCGGGAGGTATTAGAAAATGAATCATAAACATTGCGTTGTATCGCTTATTTTTACTGATTTCGATCTTATCTTGAGTTAGCGATATGATCTTGAGTGGACACTAGATAAATGTCCACAGATAAACGCAGATAAACACAGATATAAACATGTTATTCATCCGCGAAAAACGCAAAGGACGCGAAAAGTGCTAAATCATTTACTTGCAGTAGTCGCTACCCGATCTGACGGATAACAAACCGAGGTCAGACTCAGACTGACACACCTGAAACAAATTCAAAAACTATTCACCACAGAGTCACAGAGGACACAGAGAAAAGCATTGTTTTGTTAA
>Ga0316201_10002600_pt1 | contig 12907 bp, 10 predicted proteins | sample CS6wburrow_MG_FD_204516 | JGI IMG/M metagenome (GOLD analysis project Ga0316201, IMG submission 204516) | Coastal sediment microbial communities from Delaware Bay, Delaware, United States - CS-6 worm burrow | ecosystem: Environmental > Aquatic > Marine > Coastal > Sediment | place: USA... | reverse complement strand
CAGAGATGGCAGGTCTCTCCCTTCCCCGCTGTTCTATCCCTGCCCTGAGTCGCCGCTATACCCTACCTGTTGCGACGAATTTCAGCTCCACACCGAGCACCAGATGTACAGTTTCATGCCAAGCTCCATTTTTTGATTTGTTTAGTTGAGTTTTCCATATGGGTTCGTCAACCCTTATCCGTCAGCAGCGCCGCACTTCGATTATTCCCCTCTCTACAATATGCTGTGGGCAATTTGTCACCAATTCCGAATACTCCCGCCCTCCCTGGCAGCTGAGCCTCTCACTGGTTTGTTCAAATAAATGCGTCCCCTTTTTGCTGCCGACTATACTCAGTTGACAATGGACAACAGTAAAACACGGAGGATTTAAAAATGGATACCGAGTACATCTCCTATAGTGCGATAGAAAGCAGCGCGCAGCATGATGGGTTGTCAGCAGAGGCTATTCAGCAGCTGCATATCGATCTAAATCGCAACGGCTTTGCCGTGGTCACCCTGGGAAGCGACGGCGATATCATGGAGGAATTTTATGAGGCAGGCATCGATACTCCTGTCTGGTCAAAATAGACCTGTTTAATTGATCGTTTTTCTTTGTTGGAAAGAGTGTGGTGAAAAGTTGATGTATGAAAATTATACACCTCAGCAGATAGCGGTGATTCGAGATGCGATCAGCAAGGGTCGTCAGGCGTTGATGCGATGTGATGAGAATCCCAAGATTTTTGGCAGTGCATTCATCCGCGCTGGAGGATTGAATCTCCCTGGAAAAGAATTGGACAAAGAAACACGTCGACGCATGGAAATACACATAATGACAAATATAAATGGGCGTCATAGTAAAGCCAAAGAGGGAACTCGAATCCGTGCGGCGATCCTCCGAGAGGTGGCAAGAATTTTCGGTGAAGTTGAGCGGTTCCAATTGATGAAGAACCCACATCTGGTGGGATATCAACTGGAAATAACTGATCAGGTTCCTGATCGTGTTCTCTGTAAACGTTACACAAAAATTGATGCATTCGGTCTCGGCCCGGGCGTTATTCCCCCCAATGAGGTTGTAGTACTGCCACCCTGTTGTGATGGTATACGCTGGAAACCGGTCTATGAGACATAGCGGTAAAAAGGGGGCTCTCTATTTTTCCAAGATGGCAGGCCTCCCTCTTCCCCGCCTCTCTATCCTTGCTCCGACTCTCTTCTCTATCTCATCGATAAAACGTTGATTCCCTGTCAACTGATTTCTGTTGACTGATTCATCCAAAAACTGCTTTTCCGGTACCGAAACGCCAGCTTCGACATACGCCTTATAACGAAGCTTTCGTTCACTGCTTGTATCCGCCAGCCCGATATAGCATGCATCCTTATCGAGCATTTCCTGACCAAGGCCCAGTATTCGCTCGCTATGACTAGACCAGGGGTATGCTGCTGCACTTGTTACCATACCCGCTCTGACGGGATTCAATTCCACGTAGCGGCAACAACACAACAAGTAATCGTCTCTCTGGATTGGACTTGCTTAAGAGATTAAAGGGGACGCATCTGTTTTCCGAGCTTGCAGCTCTTCCCTTTTTTTCTCCTTCCGGATTGTTTAAATAAGTGCATCCTCATTTTCGTCAACCAGCACTTTAGTAGCCTGATGAAAAACCATTCGCCAGCGGTTGTCGGAGCGGCGCCATATCGAACTTCTGCGGGATCCCCCGGAAGCTTTTTCCACACACCCCACTTTTGTTGCACGGTAGCTGGCAAGGACCAGGTCCGTTGCCAGAATCCTTATTCGAAACTCGGTAAGCCGCCACCGGTCTCCCTTTCGCTTGTTATTCAACCAGGCTATCACCTGCGCTCTACCCGTTACCTCGCCGGAACTGCCTATCTCTTCAAACTCCCCGGACAACAACTCCTCCGGCAGTTCGGGGTTGAGCGTCAGGTCGGCGTGCAACAGTAGTAACTCGAGGCGCAGAATTTCTGCTTTAAGCGCTGCAGCGGATTCATTCATGGCCGTCGTTTAACTTCCGAAGCTGCTGATCAGATAGACATCGTAGCGGGTGCTCCGACTATTGATAACCAGACTCGGCGCCTCGTTTCCCACCGGCTCTGCACCGGCCGGGCGCTTCACCACGACCCGGTGCCTGGCGTAGCGTCTGGCAGCCGACAACAATCCGGGACTGTCGCTGTCCTCGCCTACCAGCTGTCTGAACAGGCGCATCTCTTTTTTTACCAACGCGCTCTTTTTCCGATGCGGATACATCGGATCCATGTAGATCACATCGGGTTGGTTTGCGCGGCCCAAGCCGGCCAGGTAGTCAACGGATTCAGCACAGTGCAGTTTCATTCGGCGCGCGATAGGTTGGGTCTGCGCGTCTGCAAGCGCTCGTTCCAGCCCGTTCTGCAGCAGCGCTGCAATGACCGGGGAGCGTTCCAGCAGAACCAGTTCACACCCGAGTGAGGCAAGTACGAAAGCATCCCTGCCAAGACCGGCGGTGGCATCCAGCACCAACGGGTTACGCCCTCTCTTCAAACCGACTGCCCGGGCCAACGGCTGTCCTCTGCCGCCACCGAAACGGCGGCGATGCGCATTTTTACCGGCAACAAAATCGGCGTACACCGGGCCTTGCACCGGCGGTGCATGCCGACGCAGCTCCAGTCGTTCGGAGGTCAGCACCAGCAGCAGCCCGGATTCACGGTTACCTACCGCAACCCGGGGCAGACGCAGCTGCCGATTGAGCTCCTCCAGGGCCGCCTCCTGTTCCGGCTGCCCGGCGGCAAGCGCCACCGGCGGTCGACTGCTGCCACCGTTCATTTCCAGATATCGACATCCCTGCCCTGCTCGCGTATATGGTCAGAACGGGCCGAAAGGTAGCGCTGAAAACTGGGCTCCCGAAGATAGGCCCCGCTCAGACAGTAGTCCAGCATCGATTCGGTATGAAACTGTTTGAACATGGCCTCCGAACGGATAACTTCATTGCCTTCGGCGTCGAACAGGATAAAGGTGGGGGCAAAGTTGACGTTCAGACTGCGCGCCCAGCTGCGCGCATCGCTGCGCTCGCCATGCGGCGTGATCAGAGGCGTTTGCGACCACATATCCAGCTGCACCACATCGAATCCCTTGAGCAAAGTTCTGATCCCATCGCTGCTCAACAGATCCCGGTGCATGCGGTCGCATTCCGGACACTGGGTCTGCTCGAAAAACACCGCCAGCGGCTTCGCCTCGCGGGTGTTCAGCAGATACGGGGGTGCCTGATGGTAATCCTCGCTGATCAATGACCCACTCGGTGCAGTCGGACGATTTGCGGCCAGGTAGTCCCGGTAACTGGACTGCGCCTCATTGCGACCGGTGACATAATCAAGGGCTAGTTTAAAATTCTGTGGCGGGATATAACCGTTGAGTCTCAGAACCACCTTTCCCTGCTCATCAAAGAAGAGCAGCGTAGGGGTAAACTGAACCCGCATGGCTGCAGCAAATTCCTTTTCCGTCAGGGAGACGCCGTCCAGGGTGGACAGTTCCCTGTCGCCAAACATATTTACCGCTACCACGTCCGTTTTCGTGCGCAGAATCTGCTCTATGTCCCGCTGGGAAAGATTGCGTTCCACCAGAAGGTTACAGTAGGGACAACCGTTCTGATGAAAAAATATCACCAGCCGGCGGCCTTCAGCCGCAGCGTCCGCAACATCTTCTTTCAGGTCGAGAAAACTGTCCTTGAACCAGGTCGGATAGACCGTCTCCCTGGCGCCGAAAAATTGGCCATCCGCTTCAACTCGCAATACTGCGAGCAGCAACAACAGAATCAGCGGCATACGGTAAGCAATACAGTTCTTCATTATCATGGCGGTTACCCGAGCGCAGGCTGTATACCCCCAATGATAGAAGAAATTCGTCCCCGCCAACATACCAGCGGCGTCAGTGGCGAAACATGAAAAACCCTGTCATGGCAGACAGATTGAGAAACAACCACCTTTCAGACTGTGGCCGTTGGTCAGGCGCACGTAGCCCTCTTTTTTCTTGTTGCGATGCATTTTTGCGACCATGCCTGCGAAGTAGATGCCCAGCTGAGTCCGCCCCTCAGCAAGCACCGCATGATTGTCGATGGCATCCTGCGCCGCCAGCATCTCCGGCGGAAACCCGTTGCCGTCGTCTTCCACACGAATGACCAGGTATCCCTCCTCCTCGGCAGCCGATAGCAGCAGATTGTCGGCGGTATAGCGCATTCCGTTTCCGATCAGGCTGTTTGCCACGCCCCGTATCAACCCTTCGTCGAAGTAACCACTCAGCGCTGGATCACACTCCCAGTTCAAACTAACCCGTCGGGCTTTCGCAGTGGCCTGGTTTTCCAATACCAGCTCCTCCAGAAAATCGGCGATGTTCAACTCTTCGATATTCGGCGAAATTCGTTCGTTTTCGATCTTATACAGGGTCAGCAGTTCGATCAGGTTGGTATTCAGCCGTTTGGCTTCCTGCTGCAAGGTGAAGATCTTGTCCGGATCTGCCCCCGGCTGAGGATCGGCGGTGCAGGCCTCCAGCGTATTAATGACCATCCACAGTGAGTTTTTCATGTCGTGGATCAGTGATGCAAGAATATCCGCAAACCGCATGCCCTGTTCCATCAAACTACGCTCTTGATCAGGTCCTGGTACATGGCCTGGACCCGCCGCAGCGCGTGATTTTCGGGCTCCATTGTACGCACCCGGTCCAGCAGTTCGCGCACTTTTATTAACTGATCACGCTCGATGCCACTCTCCCGCATATTGATAATCATGACCCGGGCCGCATTCAGGTTGACCACTTTGTTTCCCGGCATGGCGGCAACCGCTTCTCCGAACAGCACCACCGCCTCGTTTAACTGGCCCGCTTTGGCCATCTCCACGCCTTTGTTGTTCAGCTTGACGATCTCCCGGCGAATCTCCGAGACAAAATTCTTGGGATCCGCGGTCAGTGTGAGTTCGCCGGCCAAGGTTTCAACTCTCAGCAGCAGTTCCTGGTCAGAGTGGTTGTTCCTCACCAGGTGCTTGAGCATGGATTGTGCGTTATCCAGCTGCCCCAATTCGCCGTAGCTGCGCGCCATATCCAGCGTCAGGTCAGCCGATACCTGCGACCCGATGCTCTGGTATAGCTCACCCGCCCGACACATCCAGGTCCCGGCTTCCTCCTCGTCACCCAAATTCTGATGGATAACTCCTTTCGCCATCGCCGCGTGCAGCTGCGACGCATCGGATCCGCTGAACTCCTTCTCCATGTTGTCGAGTATTTTCAAGCCCTCTAATCCGTTGCCGTTCCGAGACTTAACGCGTGCCAGATTAGCGTAGATAGCGGGTGCTTTGTAAACCGAGTTGTGCCCCAGTGCGACCGCTTGGGAGAGTGCCTGTTCGGCTGCCTTGTTGTCTCCGTTTTTCATCGCCAGCTCGCCCAGCGCCTTCTGCCGCAGTATCGCCTTTGGCGAAAGGGTCACGGCCCGTTGCAGCACCTCCTGCGCTTCACGCCCCCGGCTCTGCGACTCCAGAGCGCGCGCCAGCCAGTCGTAGGCTGCGGTGAAACGCTGGTTCTCCTGCAGCAGCCCCTCAAACAGAATCGCGGCCTCCTGCAAGCGGCCGGTTGCGTAGAAAATCTTCCCCAGACCCAGTCTCGCCCAGGGCATCTCCCGCACCGATAGCACTTTCTCATAAACCGCCGATGCCTGCGCATACTCCCCCGCACGATAGAGGATTTCCGCCTTCTGTTTTGTCAGCTCGCCGAGATTCTTGGGTTTTGTAGAGATCTTCTCATCCAGCATCCGCACCGCACTTTCGTAATCCTGTGCACTGACGGCCGTCTCCACTGCCTGCAGATCCTGTCGCTTGAGAACCAGCTTCTCCAGGCGCGCTTTGAGCAGATCTTTTGAGAACGGCTTGGTCAGGTAGGAATCGGGCTCATATTCGACAGCTCCCATGACCATCTCGCGTGTATTCTCCGCAGTGATCATTACAAAAACCGCGTCCAGGCCGATCAGCTGGCGGTGGCGCGCCTCTTCCAGCACATGCTGCCCGTTTTTACCCGGGCCGAGATTGTAGTCACAAAGAATAACGTCGTAGCGTTTTTGCTCCAGCGCTTCGATAGCCTCCTTCCCATTGACCGCAGTGTCGATCTCACCGACACCAATCGAATTGAGCATGCTGCGAAGCATGCCCCGCATATCCCCAAAATCGTCCACCACCAGGAAGACCTTGGATTCAATTTCGTGCCGTTTGAAGTTGAAGTTCGCCATGCCTAAACCGATAATTTGTGCCGAAATCTCGTCAAAGGGGTACCATCCCCCCTGCTATCGGCATTTTTCGCCAGACCTGAAGCTAATTCTCAAGCTTGAAAACAGACCCGCAGAAGAGGCGGCAAAAACGGTGGCACTCGACCCGATTCGGTAGGTGCCGGGTAGCGTTCCTTGTGAAGGGCTTGCCATTAACTGCGGATCGCGCCTTACCCTGACAGCATAGGCAGGCTCTCAATGTCACCGTATTGGTGACGAGGTACACGAGGGCCTGTCAACAGGCCCTGGGGAAAATGCCGCCTGCCTATAAAGTCAGAGGTCAGTAACTGTTTGGCTCCCGATTGAGCAGCTTTATAAAAGGGGGAAATTCAGCGTTTGGGTTTCCAGTACGGGTCGGGCCAGTTACTGCAATCGATGATATTGCCAGCATCGATTTCGCGTTCAGCCTGAATCAGCTGAGCGGTGCTGAGCGTCTGTTCGATAAATGGGAAAAACTGTTGCTCTTCAAGAAGAACGTGGGCTTTGAGCAGTGCGCTGAACTGTTTCAGAAGCAGCCGCAGCTCCGACTCTTCCGAGCACTTTAGCTTCTCTTTGAGCCGACCGAACTCCCGGTGCTGCCGCATGACCTCAACCACCGATGCCTGGTGCAGATTCGCACCATCCAGGCGCAATACCAAGCTCTGCTCTTCAACCAGAAAATGGGGCTCCAGCAGATTTTCCACAACATTGACCGCATAACCTCTGACCTGGTTCAGATCAGTGTCGATGCTCAATCCTTTATCCAGGTTGCGGGCAATCTGCAGGGCGTCCTGGTGCTCCCATGTAAGTTTTCTCAGGTATTTGCTGCGTTTCATAACCGTTATCAGGTCAGGAATGGATTATTCCTGCGCTCGAAACCGATGGTCGACATGGGACCATGCCCGGCCAGGAACGCAGTATCGTCACCCAATGGCCACAGCCGCTCGCGGATCGAGTTGATCAGCGTGGCATAGTCCCCTTTCGGGAAGTCGGTGCGTCCAATGGAGCCTTTGAACAGCACGTCGCCAACTATGGCCAGTTTACTGCCGGGGTGGAAGAAAATTACATGTCCCGGTGTGTGCCCCGGACAGTGATGAACCTGGAGCATCTGGTTGCCCACGATGACCCTATCACCCTGTTCCAGCCAGCGAGTCGGTTGAAACACCTCCGCGCCGGGGAAATTGAACATCCTGGACTGTTCCGGCATTCCCTCGATCCAGAAAAGATCATCCTTGTGCGGTCCTTCAATCGGAAGTCCGGTAATGCGCGCAAGTTCTCCTGCACCCCCGGCGTGATCGATGTGGGCATGGGTAATCAGAATCTTCTCCAGCGTCAGCTTGCGGCTGTCGACTTCCGCCAGTATCCGATCCAGATCCCCACCAGGATCGACTACCGCCGCCTTGCCGGTTTCGTCGCACCAGATAAGGCTGCAGTTCTGCTCAAAAGGTGTAACGGGGATGATCGTGTAATTCATGTATATCCAGCAACGGTTGCCAACTGCCCTGAGTATAACTTGACTGTAACAGTCTCTGTAAACAACAAAATGAGCTGCAACTCAGCGGTAGCGGTAGAGAGCGCTATGGAGAGTCTTCTTCTGCAGGCATCCTTGCCCCGCCCGGCGGAGAAAAGAAGTGCTTTCCAAACGGCGAATATGGCTCACTCTCCGGAAACTCATGGCTGGGTCAGCTTTGCGCGTTCCCCCCAGAGCGCATCTCTCAATCCGGAAGGGCGCTGCATCCGGCGAGCCACCGCCGTCCTGAACACCGCCTCGCTTGCACTGATCTCAAATCGCTTTCTGGCGCGGGTTACGGCGGTGTAAACCAGCTCCCGCGTCAGCAGCGGAGAGTCGTTATCAGGCAGCACCATCAGTACATGGTCGAATTCCGAGCCCTGACTCTTGTGCACTGTCATGGCATATGCGAGCTCCCACTGAGGAAGACGGGAGGGAGCTATCCAGCGGAACAACCCGTCTGCGGCGGAGAAGCAGACCCGCGGCCGACCCGCCTCATCCCTGAGCAGAATTCCGATATCTCCGTTGTAAAGACGAAGATTGTAGTCGTTGCGCCGGATAAGTACAGGCCGACCGGGATACCAGTCCGAGACATTGTCCGCCAAGCCGTCGGCCGCCAGCCGTTGCTCGATAGCCTGACTCAACACCAGCGTCCCGCGCACGCCGGCGGAGAGCGCGGTCAGCACCCGGAAGCGGTCAAACGCCTGAAATACCTCAGTCGCCGATGCACCCTCCCGCGCCAGTTTCAGGCAGCCCTGGTATCCGGCAGCCGCTTGTGTAACCAGCTCCCCGCGCCAGTCCAGCAGCGCCACGTCTGGCGACTGCCGCCTGCACAACAGCCGCAATGCCGCATCCCCATCTCCCAGATTCACCGCGCCTGCCAGCTTTCCGATACCGCTCTGACTGCCGAAACGATAGCTGTACCGAAGCAATACCACGCAATCGCTCAGCGCTGAATCCACTGCCGTCGACGCGGCAACCGGCTCTCCGGTAAGCCGCTCCAGCTGACGGCAGAAGGCAGGAGTGAAGCCGGAGGCGCTGCCGTAGATGTCGCTTAATACCGAGCCGGCTTCCACCGATGCGAGCTGATGGCGGTCACCCAGCAGAATCAGACGGCACTTTTCCGGCAGGGCCTGAAGAAGCCTGGCCATCAGTGCAACATCCACCATGGACGCCTCGTCCATAACCAGTGCATCGATCTGCAGCGGATTTCCGGCGTGATAGCGATAGTGTGTGCTGTCGGGACGACTGCCCAGGAGGCGGTGGATAGTGGCTGCCTGCTCCGGGATAGAATCTATCGTTGCCCGATCCAGCGGCAGCTTGAGTTTGGCTTGCTGAATCGACGCCTGCAATCGGGCCGCAGCTTTTCCGGTGGGGGCGGTCAGTGCGATATCAAGCGCTCCACCCGCCTGCCGTTGCATCAGCGCCAGGATACGAACCACGATGCTGGTCTTTCCGCTGCCCGGGCCTCCTGAGATCAACGTAAATTTTTTCAGCATGGCAGCCGCAACGGCCAGCTTCTGCCAGTCAGGCTTCGCTGCCGATGCCGCCGGAAAGAGCCGCTCCAGCGTCTCGCTCAGCTGAGCCTCATCCTGCAAACCAACCGGTATGGCGGCCCGTCGCAGGAGCGCCTGCGCAATATGTTGTTCATACTGCCAGTAACGTTGCAGGTAGAGCCTGCCGTCATGATCGAGGATCAACGGACAAAAATCCCCTGGACCACCCACCACCGGGCAGGCACGCAAATGACGTTTCCATGCGGCCTCCTGCGGCAGGCTGCACACCACCGGATTGCCCAGCTGGGTGCCGGCGAAGCTCTCCAGCCGGATACAGACATGACCCTTGGCAATGGCGCTGCTGGTCAACGCCGCCGCCAGCGCCAACTCAACAGAATCATCGGCTGAGAGCCGGCCCATCAGTTCGGCGAAATGAACATCCAGCGGGCTGAGGATATTCTGTCCGGCAAGCTGCTCAAGTGCCGGCGAACGGGTCACAACTGCTCTCCCTCAGGCTGCCCGATATAGTTGTCCACTGCTTCGATCAGGCTGGCTTCCGGGCGTTCCCGATAGACGCCGGTGCCGGTCCCGGCAAGCGGATCTGCACCGCGCAGAAACAGATAGATAACAGCACCGAAATGGGACTCGTAGCTATAGCCGGGAATTCTCTTGCGCAGATAGCGATGCAGCGCCAAAGTGTAAAAAAGATACTGCAGGTAATAGCTCTCCCGCACCATGGCTTGGGCCATCTGCGGGCGGCAGTAGTCGCTCAACTGACCGCCCAGCCAATTGGATTTATAGTCGAGCAGGTAAAAGCGCCCTCCAGACTCGAAGACCAGATCGATGAAACCCTTCATGAACCCCCTGACATTGCTGAAGTCCAGCCGTTCGATCGAGCGCTTCAGCCCTTCGTCCCCGGCAAAACCCTGCTGCAGCAGCAACCGCGACAACCCGGCCCCGCTGATCGGATCGAGCGGATAGTAGAACTCCATCTCCACCAGCCTGCGTTCCCCGGAGACCTGGCTCAGAAGAATCTCCCCATGCTGATCGAGAGGCGTGGCAAGCACCCGCTCCACCATGTCGCAGACCACGTTCAACCACTCAGCATCAATGCCATGCGCCGCGAGCTGCTGCGCTGCCACTGCTTCCAATCCGCCTCTGGAACAGTGAACGAAGTCGATGCGCTCGAAAACCGCGTGCAGACAGCTGCCGGCCCTGGCACCCCTGGGAAAATTAAAAATGGTCCGGCTCGGCATGGCTTCCCGTGCCGACTCATCCGGCTGATCGATCCGGTCATGATCGGGCAGTTCGGCGCTGGCGTGGCCTCCGGAAAGCGCGGAGAAGCTGGTGAGTCGCCTGACACCGGCGAGGCGGCGATGGAATTGCCTGGCCTTCAACACCGGCAACTCATGGCGCTCGATTCTCTCTACCGACGCGACCGCGGCTTCGACGCTGCAGAGGTGCACACTGACAGCACCGCTCGAGGAGTGCGCAAGCTGCTCTACGCGGGTCCGTATCGCCTGGTCGCCGAGAGTTGAAAAATGGCCTGCCGTTGCCACCATAAGATCATCTCCCCAGGGCTCAGCCGGGGGGTGCAGCAACCAGGCCAGCGGCGACCGCCCCGCACCTTTCACGTTTCCCCAGTAGAGATAACAGCGGTAGCGGGCCCGTGTAAGCGCCACATAGAGCAACCGCACACTCTCCGCCATTGCCTCCGTCTGGGCGAGCCCCCGGTCCCGTTCCCACTGCGGGGATCCAAGATCGAGAACCGGCCTCCAATCGGCTTGCGGATCGTGAAAAGCGTAGGGCGTGCCGGCGCCAATCTCACGGGTGCCGGCATCCCAGCCGAATGGGTAAAAAACGATCGGATACTCGAGTCCTTTACTTTTGTGGATGGTAATTATCTGCACCAGCTGATCATCGCTCTCAAGGCGCAGCTGCGAGGCTTCGCTCTCAGCAATCTCGGTCTGGCGCTGGCGTTTGAACCAAGCCAGCAGCAGCTCCATACCCGGTCGCCCCTCGCGCTCGCGCTGATGCAGCAGTTCAGCCAGATGCATGAGATCGGTCAACCCTCTTTCACCCTGCTCCAACTGCAGCAGTCTGATCAACACACTCTGCTCAGAGAGAAGTTGGCGGAACATGCGCATAAAACCCTGCTCGCGCCAAAGCCGATGGTAATCTTGGAACAGCGCCATCAAGCCTTCCAGCTGGGCATCTTCCAGCGCAGCCAGACGGTTGCCGCTGATACCCATAATATCGGTTGTCAAAGCGGCACGGACCAGTCCCTCGCGGGCAGGCTCCAGCACCGCCTTGAGCAGCCGTTCCAACTGCAGCGCGGTGGGGGTGTGGAAGACATCTTCCTGGGAGTTCTGAACACTGTTTATCCCCAGCCTTCTGAGCGCCTGCTTGATCAGCGCGCCCTGCTTGTGGGTTCGAACCAGCAGCGCGATATCACCGCCGGCAACTGCTCTGTCGCCGATTCTCAGGGAACCCTCCGCGCCCAGCCTCAGCAGTCTGTGCACCTCTCTGGCAGCGCAGTCCACCGAAAGCTCCAGCGCCTGCTCGGACGTAGGATTTCCCTCGATCAGTCCAATCCTAAGCGCGCCGTCCTCTGCTCCGTCCTCCACCAGCAGGGGCTGCCCGCTCTCCGCCGCAGCAACATGTGAATATAAGATATCACTGTAAATAAATGATCTATGCGCTTGATTGAATAAATTATTTATTCCATTCAATAACTCGGCGGTGGAGCGCCAGTTCTGACTCAACGAGTAGCGTGCACGGGCATCTCCAGCCGCTCTCAAATAGGCAAAAATATCTGCACCCCGGAAGCTGTAGATAGCTTGTTTGGGGTCTCCCACCAGAAACACCGGGGCATCGCCAGCCAGATAAATTTTGCTGAATATCGCGTACTGGAGCGGATCGGTATCCTGGAACTCATCGATCAATGCGGCCCCGTAATCACGCCTTATTCCCGCTCCAAGCGCTTCTCCACCATCGCCTTCCAGCGCCTGCTGAAGATTAAGCAGAAGATCGTCGTATGATTGTACTCGCAGTTCCGACTTGCGCCTGCTCAGCTCGGCATCGCTATACAGGATCAAGCGATGCAGCAGCGCCACCTGCTTGCAGCGATAAGCCTCGATCAGCCCTATCCTGAGTTCGAGAAGACGTTGACAGCTATCGAAGAAGGGATGAACCGGTGCCGCTCCGGCTTTTTTAACCGAATCTGTCAGAGTGCCGGTACAAAACTTCGCAAACGCATCGAACCAGTGACCGGGCAACTCTGCCAGGTATTGGTCCATTGCCGACAACCAACCGGGCATCGACTTTTTTCGATAGCGGTTTCCATTCAATCCGGTGTTCTCCAGCAACAACCGTCCGATCGATTCACCCGCCTCAAGCCACTGAGTCCGCGTCTCCCGGAAAACCGCCATGAACTCCGACTCGAGATCGCTCAGACCGACCGGTTCAGCGCAACCACGCAGCTCCACGTAGGGCTTTCCAAGCTTGCCCCTGAGGAGCTGCGCCAGACTATCCGGTGTACACCCCTGCTCCATCAAATAGTCCAGCATACCCGGCGACAGTTGCTGGATATGCAGGCGCCAGAAATCGTCCACCACCTCCTGCACCAGCGCTGTTTGTTCAGGCAGCAGTTCGGTTTCAAA
>Ga0316201_10002599_pt1 | contig 12907 bp, 11 predicted proteins | sample CS6wburrow_MG_FD_204516 | JGI IMG/M metagenome (GOLD analysis project Ga0316201, IMG submission 204516) | Coastal sediment microbial communities from Delaware Bay, Delaware, United States - CS-6 worm burrow | ecosystem: Environmental > Aquatic > Marine > Coastal > Sediment | place: USA... | reverse complement strand
CCGTCCTGCTCGATCTTCAACCGGGCCACAAGGTACTGGACGCCTGCGCCGCGCCGGGCGGCAAGACCCTGCATATGTTGCAAAGCTGCCAGCAGCTGGACCTGGTCGCGCTGGATCGTGACCGCAACCGCCTTGAGCGGGTTGGACAGAATCTGCAACGTGGTGGTGTATCCGCGCGGCTGGTCGCGGCCGACGCGGCGCAGACATCTGCCTGGGTGGCTGATGAGCGGTTCGACCGGATTCTGCTGGATGCACCCTGCTCCGCCAGCGGAATCATCCGTCGCCACCCGGATATCCGCATTCTGCGCCTGCCGTCGGATATCGATACCCTGGTGGCCGAGCAGGCGCGATTGCTTGACGCGATGTGGTCAATCCTCAAACCCGGCGGGCTACTGCTGTACGCGACCTGCTCGATCATGCGGGTGGAAAACGAGCGGCAGGTCAGCGCGTTTCTGGAGCGACGTGGCGACTGTGTTGAACGGCCGTTAAACCCGGTACAATGGGGCCAGGGCAGGCCGGTCGGTCGCCAGATATTCCCCGCTGTGGACGATATGGACGGTTTTTACTATGCATTGCTCGAGAAGACGGCCTGACCGATGAGGCAGCGCACGGCTACCTGGCTCGGCTTGCTGCTGCTGTTTCAGCTGGTCGCCATGGTAATGGTCCCGGTGCAGGCCGAAAGCGACGATGCATTCGTTGTCGAATCAGCCGGCTCGGTGTTGCGGGATCGTGTGTATTTTCTCAACGCGGTGTTCGCCATTCGTTTACCAGACTATATCATCAGTGCGGTTGACCAGGGATTCGAGCTGCCGCTGGTGTTGGAGGTGGAGGTTTACCGTCAGCGCAGCTTCTGGTTCGATGCGGAGATAGTCCACATCCGCCAGCTGTACCGCATCAACCACCTCAGTCTGCTCGACTCGGTTTCGGTGCTGGATGTCAATTCCGGGCTGCGAAGGCTTTATCCTGACCTCGAAGATGCGATGGAGAGCCTGACCGTGGTTCTGGACCAGCCCTTACTCGACCGCAGTACCCTGCAAGATGATCAACTCTACACGGCGCGTCTGCGCCTGGGTATTGACCATGGGACCTTGCCCCTACCGCTCAAATCGACCTCGTTCTGGGACAACGACTGGAGCCTGGTCAGCGAGTGGTACGAATGGGAGATGACGCCTTGAACCGGTTGTTACGCAGCTACTTTCCCATGATCGCGTTGCTGATCCTGCTGTTCGTGTCGCTTTACTCGATCAGTGACGCCACCTCGAACTCGGCGTCGTTCGGCCGTTATTACACCTTGCTGGTGTTCTTCAACGCGCTGGGACTGATCACGTTGATTGGCTTGATCATATACAACGTCTACAAGCTGATGATGCAATACCGGTTGCGCGCGATCGGCTCGCGCCTGACCAGTCGCATGATTGGCGTTTTCGTGGTGTTGACGATCATTCCGGTCAGCGTGGTGTACTACTTTTCTCTGACCTTTATCCACAGCAGCATCGACAGCTGGTTCGACGTGGGGGTAGAGCAGGCACTCGAAGATTCTCTGGAACTTGGCCGTAGCGCGCTTGACCTGCGCAAGCGCGAGGCGCTGAAACGGACGCGCAAGATTGCGCAGCAGCTGCCTACCGTCACCGAGGAATTGCAGGTCGTATTCCTCAACGATGCCCGGGAGCAGGAAAACGCGCACGAGTTGACCCTGGTCGGGCCCAACGGCGGAATCCTGGTGTCGAGCAGTGAAAACTCGGCGGAATTGCCGGTTACCCTGAGTAAGATCGAGATTGGCGACCTCACCGCAGGGCAGCATTTTCTCAAAATGGAAGCGAATTCCGACAGTGGATTGCAGATTCGCGTGGTGGTGCCGGTCAGTGGCCTGCTGGCTACCGAGCAGGACAAGACCCTGCAGGCGCTATTCCCGATTTCGGACCAGGTCAATGAACTCACCGAGAAGGTCCAGCAGGCCTACGAAAAGTACCGCGAACTGGCTGTACTTCGAAATCCTCTCAAGACCAGCTTTACGCTTGCGCTGTCTCTGGTCTGGTTGCTCAGCGTACTGTCGGCGATCTACGTCGCCTTCCTGTCGGCGCGCAAAATGGTTTCACCGATCAATGACCTGGTCGAAGGTACCCAGGCGGTTGCCGCTGGAGATTATGAAAAACAGCTGGAGGTGTCCGGCGACGACGAGCTGGGGTTTTTGACCCGCTCGTTCAACACCATGACGCGCAAGATTTCGCGCGCGCGGGCGATGGCCGAGGAGAGCCAGCACATGGAGGCGTTGCAGAAGAATTATCTGCAATCGGTGCTCGAGCATATCAGTTCCGGGGTACTGACGATCAACGAGGCGGGCCTGATCAAGCGAGGCAATCACAGCGTTGAAATGATTTTCGGCCTGGAGCCGGGGTGTTTTTCTGACCAGTCGATGCAGCGCGTGGCCAACCATTACCCTCAGCTCAAGCATTTCTTCGATGTGATTCGCGGGCATCTCGGCAGCGATGCCGAATGGCGCGAGGAGATCGTCGTCTACGGCGCCAACGGACGTAAGATGCTGCGTGTGCAGGGCGCCCAGCTTGACCACCGGGTGGATGGTCTGAGCGAGCAGGTGATCGTCATCGATGACCTGACCGAACTGATCAAGGCGCAAAAGAACTCTGCCTGGAGCGAGATGGCGCGGCGCCTGGCGCATGAAATAAAGAACCCGCTGACTCCGATCCAGTTGTCGGCGGAGCGTTTGCAACGCAAGCTGGGTGGGCAGGTGGATGACCAGCACCAGGAAATGCTCGACCGCTACACCCACACCATCGTGCAACAGGTCGAGGCTATGAAGTCGATGGTCAACACTTTCACCGACTACGCGCGCGCCTCCGACCAGACTCCGCAAGAGATCGATTTCAAACTGATACTCGAGGAGGTCCTGGTGCTGTACCGGGACAACGACCGTAATATCAGGATCTACTCGACCGGCGATGACCAAATTCCCCGGCTGCGCGCGGACCCGGTACGTCTTCGCCAGGTGATTCACAATTTGGTGAAAAACGCCCAGGAAGCCGTGGACAGGAACGGCTCGATTAGCATCGATAGTCGCTGCGTCGAGGAGTTCGGTTGCCAGTATGTCGAAATGGCGATCAGCGACAGCGGGCCGGGGATCGCTCCCGAGTTGTTGGATACGCTGTTTGAGCCATACGTCACGACCAAGTCGGGCGGCAGTGGACTGGGACTCGCTATCGTGCAAAAGATTGTTGAAGAACATGGTGGCCGTGTTTTGGCGCATAACAATCCCGAAGGGGGCGCGGGCGTAGTCGTGCGCTTACCAGTCGAGGTGGTGGATAAAACTGAGGGTTAGCGATGAGAAAGCGCGTTCTGATAGTCGATGATGAGCCGGATATCCGGGCCCTGTTGAAGGAGATTCTGGACGACGAGGGTTACGAGGTGGACGCGGTGGACAGCGCCCTGCAGGCGCTGGAACGCAAACCCCGGTTCCTGCCGGATCTGGTGTTGCTCGATATCTGGATGCCGGAGATGGATGGTGTCAGTCTGCTCAAGCACTGGAGTGAACGCAAAGACCTGACCTGCCCGGTAGTCATGATGTCTGGCCATGGGACGGTCGAAACCGCGGTCGAAGCGACCCGCTTTGGCGCCTACGATTTCGTTGAAAAACCCTTGTCCATGGCCAAGCTGATTCGGGTTGTCAAAGCGGCGCTGAGTGATGCCGACAACAGGCAGGATGTGCTGGTCGACAGCAATCCCGAATTGCCCGTGGGTAACAGCCGATGGGTGCAGGACCTGCGTCTGCGCATGCAGCAACTGGCGCAGCATTCGGCGCCGGTGATGCTGCGTGGCACGCCAGAGCTGGATGTGCGGGTCTGGGCCAACTACCTGTTCTCGCTTAAACCCCATCCCATGCCGGTACGCCAGTTTGGCTCGGATTTGCAGGATCTGTCTCTGCTCGGCAGCAACAATGTCTACGTCGAGGAGCTGGCTGACCTCAGTCGCCACAACCAACAGCTGCTGTTGTCGATGTTGCGCCAGCCGCGCAACCCTGTGTCCAACGCGCGTATTGTCGTCGCCAGCCAGTTTGACCAGGCGACCCTGCAGCACAACAGCGACCTGATGCCGGAGTTGGCCGAGTACTGGCGTGACGCGGTGCATATTCCGTCGCTCAACGAGCACGTCGAGGATATTCCCGAACTGCTCGAGTACTATGTCAACCGAATGGTCGAGGCTGACGGGCTTGAATACCGGCATTTCGGAGTCGCGGCGCAGAATCTGGTACGCAACCACGACTGGCGCGGTGGTCTGGCCGACCTCAAACTGCTGGTGCGGAGGCTGTTGCAGCAGGGGCAGGGCGAGGAAGTCGGGCTCGACGAAATTCAGCAATCACTGGCCGAGCCGTTGAATGCCGAGGCCGCTGAGGGTGCGTTGAGTTCGGTCAGCGCCAACCGCTTGAGCCTGCAGGTCGACCTGGATTTGAACATGCGCGATGCCCGCGAGTGGTTCGAGCGCGAGTACCTGCGCACTCAACTGGAGTTATGCGGGCAAAATGTCTCCGAACTGGCGCGCAAGGTCGGTCTGGAGAGAACCAATCTTTACCGAAAAATGAAAGCACTTGGAATCCAGGTTAAAAAATAGCCATAATCGCCAGTGCACCCCGTCACCGGGTGGCGCGAGAAATTACAACAAATAATCTCAAGCAATGAACATCATCATCCTCGGCGCCGGACAGGTGGGATCGTCGGTCGCCAGCGAACTGGCCAAGGAAGACAGCAATGAAATTACCGTGGTGGACGTCGACCAGACAATTCTCAGCGAATTGCAGGACCGGCTTGACCTGCGCACCGTCTATGGCAATGGGGCGTTCCCCAGCGTATTGATGCAGGCCGGCGCGGAGGACGCTGATATGTTGATCGCGCTAAGCAACAGCGACGAAATCAACATGGTGGCCTGCCAGGTTGCGTCGACCCTGTTCAATACCCCGACCAAGATCGCGCGCATCCGCTCGCAGGAATACATGTACGATCCGAAGCTGTTTGCCGCCGAAGCGATGCCGGTGGACGTCATCATCAGCCCGGAAAACCTGGTGACCGAATATATTCACCACCTGATCGAACATCCCAGCGCGCTGCAGGTCCTCGACTTTGCCGAAGGCCGGGTGCAACTGGTCGCGGTCAAGGCCTACTACGGCGGGCCGCTGGTCGGACAGGCGTTGAAAACCATTCGCCAGCACATTCCCAAGGTCGATATGCGCATCGCGGCGATCTTTCGCGAAGGCAAGCCGATCCCGCCGACCGCGGACCGGGTTATCGAGGTTGACGACGAGGTTTTCTTCGTCGCCGCGCGCAGGCATATCCCGACGGTCATTTCGGAGCTGCGCAAGCTGGAAAAACCGATCAAGCGGGTGATGCTCGCCGGCGGCGGCAACATCGGCGCGCAACTGGCGAAAATCCTCGAGCGCGACTACCAGGTCAAGGTGATCGAATCCAACCCGTCGCGAGCCCAGTACCTGTCGGGCAACCTGGATTCCACCATAGTGCTGCAGGGTGATGCGGCGGACCCCGACCTGTTGATCGAGGAGAATATCGAGGCGATGGATGTATTCTGCGCGCTGACCAACGACGACGAGGCGAATATCCTTTCGGCAATGCTGGCCAAGCGCCTGGGCGCGCGCAAGGTCATGTCGCTGATCAACCGGCCAGCATACGTTGACCTGGTGGAAAGTGGCATGATCGATATCGCGCTGTCACCGCACCAGGTGACAATCGGCGCGATGCTGGCGCACATCCGGCGTGGTGACGTGGTCGCGGTGCACGCCTTGCGCCGCGGCTCGGCCGAGGCCATCGAAGCAATCGCGCATGGAGGTCACACTTCGTCGAAGGTGGTGGGCCGGCGCATCGATGAACTTAAACTGCCCAAGGGAACGACCATCGGCGCCGTGGTGCGTGGCGAATCAGTGCTGATCGCCCACCATGACACGGTCATCGAATCGGAGGACCACGTCATCCTGTTCCTGATCGACAAGCGCGACATTGTCGATGTCGAGAAGCTGTTCCAGGTCGACTTTACCTATATCTATTAAGCGTCTGTCATGCAGCTTCTGGTCATACTGCGCATTCTTGGGTTGCTGCTGCTGGTATTCAGCGCGTCGATGCTACCCCCGGTGGTGGTCGACCTGATTTACCAGGAGCACGCCGGTCTGCCTTTCATCGAATCGTTCTTTGTCATGCTGCTGGCCGGCGTGCTGCTGTTCGTCCCGTTGCGTAATCATCGCCGCGAACTGCGTCTGCGCGACGGTTTCATGGTGGTGGTGATGTTCTGGTTCGTGCTTGGCAGTATCGGCGGCCTACCGCTGTACCTGTCGGGCATACACCAGATTTCGATCACCGACGCGGTATTCGAATCGATCTCCGGGTTGACCACCACCGGCGCCACGGTGATTGTCGGGCTGGATCAATTGCCGCACGCCATCCTGTTCTACCGTCAGCAACTGCAATGGTTGGGGGGCATGGGCATCATTGTACTCGCGGTCGCGGTTTTGCCGATGCTGGGTATCGGCGGTATGCAGTTATACCGGGCTGAATCCCCCGGACCGGTCAAGGATACGCGGCTGACCCCGCGCATTACCGAGACCGCCAAGGCGCTGTGGTATATCTACCTGTCGCTGACCGTGGCCTGCGGTGTTGCCTACTGGCTGGCGGGGATGGACGCTTTCGATGCCATATCGCACGCCTTCTCGACGGTGGCGATCGGTGGATTTTCGACTCACGACGCGAGCATGGGCTACTTCAAAAGCCCTGGAATCGAATTGATCGCGATCGTCTTCATGCTGCTCTCCGGGGCCAATTTTGCGCTGCACTTCACCGCGCTGCGGCGCAAGCGCCTGACTCCCTACTGGAGCGACGCCGAGTTCAGGGTGTACATCTCGGTGCTGGTGGTGGTCAGTCTGGTCACCATCGCTTACCTGCAGTTGACCAAGACCTTTGATTCACCCATCGAGAGCATCATCGAGGGGCTGTTCCAGGTGGTGTCGATCGGCACGACCACCGGGTTTACCACCCAGGCCTACCACAGCTGGCCTGGATTTCTGCCGGTGCTGCTGCTGTACATCAGTTTCATGGGGGGGTGCGCCGGGTCGACCGGTGGCGGGATCAAGGTGATCCGCATCCTGTTGCTGGTCAAGCAGGGCGCGCGCGAACTGCAACGGCTGGTTCACCCGGCGGGGCAGTTCGCGGTCAAGGTCAACCGCAAGCCGGTGCCGGACAAGGTCATCGAGGCCGTGTGGGGGTTCTTCGCCGCCTACTTCGCGATCTCGGCGTTGATGATCCTGTCGTTGATGGCCACCGGGCTCGACCAGGAAACCGCGTTTTCCGCGGTGGCCGCCTGCCTTAATAACCTGGGACCGGGGCTGGGCGATGTCGGCCAGAACTTTGCGTCGATCAATGATTTCGCCAAGTGGTTGTTATGCCTGGCGATGCTGCTCGGACGATTGGAGATTTTCACCCTGATGGTTTTGTTCACTCCCGGATTCTGGCGCAAATGAGCGCCGCTGGAGTTGATCTTTAGTCGGCCGGCATGGCCACTCCCATCAAAGGCTTCAAGGTCGACAGCAGTGATTTGAAGGTGTTCGGGTACTCGGTTTCCTGCGCGGCCAGGATTTGCTTCATGCGAAAGCGCTGGGTCGGTTTGGCGAAGCAGGCTGGACAATTGTCCTCGATGACCGGTAACTCGGCCTGCTGCGCGAAGTCGCGCAGTTGGCGTTCGCGCACGTAGACGTAGGGCCGGATGATGCGCAGGTCGCCGTCGTCGTTGACGTAGTGCGCCTTCATGGTTTGCAGGTGCCCGCCGTGCAGCGCCGACATCAGGAAGCTCTCGGCCAGGTCGTCCAGGTGTTGCGCCAGCGCGATCACGTTACAGCCGTGATGGCGCGCGGTTCTATACATCAGACCGCGGCGCATGCGCGAGCAAAAGGCGCAAAACGAGTCCTTTTTCATATGTTGCGCGGCGAGTTCCACCACCGGTTCGCTGACGTAATGGTACTCGACACCGAGCGACCGCAGATAGCCTTGTAAAGGTGAAGGGTCGAAGTCATCGCTTTGCGGATCGATGGTGATCGCGCCCACGTCGAAGCCGATCGGCGCATGACGCTGGAAATGGATCAATGTGTGGAGCAGCGACAGCGAGTCCTTGCCACCGGAGACGCCGAGCAGGATGCGGTCGTTTGGCCGGATCATCGAGAAGTCAGCGATCGCCTTGCCGGTCTGGCGCAGAATGGATTTGGGGGGTTGTCGATACATTGTGCTCTGATGGCGTCGGGAAATGACGCGGACGGCTTTCGATGATAGGGGGAATCGGGCGTAAAAAAAAGCCTCAATCGAATCCGTGATCGAGGCTTGATGACCATCCTGGCCCGTGATTGACTAAATTTCACATCCTTGCGATAGTGCCTTCCTGATCAAGCAATCCTGCTTGCGCGTAAATCTTCCTAGTTAGCCCCTTCCTTGGAACCTGGATTTATTGTGGCAGTCGGGCTGGAAGATGCATAGCGTCATCAGAACGCGGGTGCGTCAGCTTACCGTGACATTAAATGTAGGAAACGTCCTACAGGACGAACAGCATGCTTTACCCCCCTATCCAGTGTAACCGGAGCTTTCATTTGCCGGTTGGCTCAACCCACCAACTCTACGTCGAGGAATCCGGCAGCAGCGATGGCTTGCCCGTGGTTTTCCTGCACGGCGGTCCGGGTGCCAGTTGCGAGCCGATACACCGCCGGTTTTTCAACCCGGAACGCTACCGAATCATCCTGTTCGACCAGCGTGGTAGCGGCAAGTCAAGGCCGCACGCCAGCCTGCAGGAAAATACCACGAGCGACCTGATAGACGACCTGGAAACGATTCGCCAGCACCTGAAAATAGACCGCTGGGTGCTTTTCGGAGGATCCTGGGGTTCGACCCTGGCGCTGTTGTACGCCCAGGCTTTTCCCGAGCGGGTCATGGGCCTGGTGTTACGCGGCATTTTCCTTGCCCGGGTGCAGGATATTGGCTGGTTCTACCAGCGGGGCGGTGCGTCGCGCCTGTTTCCGGATGCCTGGCAGAAGTTCATCGAACCCATTCCCGAGGGTGAGCGCGACGATATGGTGGCGGCCTATGCCCGGCGACTGACCGGTGAGAATGAACTGGAACGGATGGCTGCAGCCAAGGCCTGGTCGGCCTGGGAGGGCAGTACCGCGACCCTGCGACCGAGCGACTCCCTGCTGGAATATTTTGCTGACCCGCATGTTGCGTTCAGTATCGCGCGCATCGAGGCACATTATTTCGTCAATCACTGCTTCATCGAGCAGGACCAGGTCCTGCGCGACATGCCGCGGATCAATCACCTGCCGGGCTTCATAGTACACGGTCGCTACGACGCGATCTGCCCGATCGACCAGGCTTTCGAATTGCATCAGCGTTGGCCGGGTAGTGAGTTGAAGGTCATCGGTGACGCTGGCCACGCGGCGTCTGAACCGGACACCGCGCGCGCGCTGGTGGCCTGCTGCGATGAACTGCTGCACATGCTGGACGATTCGGTCGCGTGATTTGCCTGATCCAGCGGGTACGCCAGGCGCGGGTTGAAATCAACCATACGATCAGTGGTCAGATTGAACAGGGATTGCTGGTGCTGGTGGGTTTCGAACCCAATGACGATTTTGCCGAGGTCGAACGACAGCTGGAGCGCGTGGTGAATTACCGCGTGTTTGCCGACGACCAGGACAAAATGAACCGGTCGCTGCGTGACATTGGCGGCGGCCTGCTACTGGTGCCACAATTCACCCTGGCCGCTGATACCGGCCGCGGGCGCAGGCCGAGTTTCACCAGTGCCGCGCCCCCGGCGCTAGGCAGCCAGCTGTTCGACAGGTTGCTACAGTTGGCCCGTGAGCGCCATGCGCCGGTCGCCGGCGGGGTATTCGGTGCGGACATGCAGGTCCACCTGCAAAACGACGGACCGGTGACCTTTATCCTGCGTTAAGTGCGGCATGGTACACCGGATTCCAGATAACAAATTCCAAAGGAGAAGACCATGATTCGAAAACTGTTATTGGGGTTGATGCTGGCGCAACTTGCATTCAATGCCGGCGCGGCCGACCTGGCGCGTGAGCAACGCCTGCACGATCAGATCGTCGACGCGATATTCGACGGCGAGCCGCTGATGCTCGAGGCCGATGGCCACGAGTTCCTGTCGATTTACACCGAGGCCGACGATGCAAAAACCGCGCTGCTGATCCTGCACGGACGTGGGTACCATCCGGACCACGCCAGCGTGGCCAACCCGCTGCGCGTCGGCCTTGCCGAGGCCGGCTGGAATACGCTGTCGATTCAATTACCGGTGCTGGAGAAAAGCGCCAAGTACTACGATTACGTGCCAATCTTCGACGAGGCGATTCCGCGCATAGACGCCGCGCTCGAGTTCCTGCGCGAACAGGGTAATACCCGCATCGTGATGATCGCCCACAGCTGCGGTTCGCACATGGCGCTGCACTACGTGCGGCAAAAGGGCGAGGACGGCTTCGACGGCTTCGTTGGCATCGGCATGGGGGCTACCGACTACAAACAACCAATGCGCCAAGCACTGCCGCTGGATAGCATGCAGATTCCACTGCTCGACATTTACGGCAGCGATGATTACCCGGCAGTGCAACGCCTGGCGGCGATTCGGCAGCAGCAGATGCAGGATGAGGGAAACCCACTCAACCGGCAGGTGGTGGTAGCCGACGCCGACCATTACTTCGTTGACCGCGGCGAGGCTTTGAGCGAGGTCATCGCGCAATGGTTGCAGCGACTGCAGGCGCAATGACGATGGCAGAAGCGTAATGGGCGATCTCGCTGGTCGTGATAGAGCTCGCCCGGATGCGGGGCAATCGCAGCTTAATGCTGTATTTTTGCCAATCGGCGGATTATTATCGCTGACTGTTTTTGCTGACTCCTCAGATCATGTCCAAGCGTAGCGCGAGCGTCACCCGCAATACCCTCGAAACCCAGATAGAAGTCAGGCTCGACCTCGACGGCACTGGCAAGTCAGAGTTCGTCACCGGGGTGCCATTCCTCGAGCACATGCTGGAGCAGATCGCGCGCCACGGCATGATCGACCTGACCGTCAAGGCCAACGGCGACACACATATCGACGACCATCACACGGTCGAGGACATCGGCATTACCCTGGGCCAGGCTTTCAGCGCGGCGATCGGCGACAAGAAGGGTATCCAGCGCTACGGTTTTGCCTACGTGCCGCTGGACGAGGCCCTGTCGCGGGTGGTGATCGACTTCTCAGGGCGGCCCGGCATCGAGTACCGGGTCGAGTACCCGCGTGCGCGCATCGGCCAGTTCGACGTCGATCTGATTCATGAATTCTTTCAGGGTTTCGTCAACCATGCCCAGGCCACCCTGCACATCGACAACCTGCACGGTGATAACGCACACCATATCGCCGAGACCGTGTTCAAGGCGTTTGGCCGGGCGCTGCGCATGGCGTTGACCCTCGATGAGCGCATGGCCGGCATCGTACCCTCGACCAAGGGATCGTTGTAGACCGTGAAAACCATAGCGGTGATCGACTACGGAATGGGCAATCTGCGCTCCGTGACCAAGGCGCTCGAGCACGTGGCGGGCAAAGGTTTTCGCATCGTGCTGACCTCGTCCAGCGAGCAGATCGCGGCGGCGGACAAGGTGGTGGTGCCGGGGCAGGGCGCGGCGCGCGATTGCATGGCGGCGATCGACCAGCATGAGTTGCACGACGTGGTGAAAGACGCCGCGCGCAACAAGCCGTTTCTCGGCATCTGCATGGGGATGCAGGTGCTGGTTGAATCGAGCGAGGAAAACGGCGGTACCGAGCTGCTGAACGTTTACCCCGGCCAGGTGCGCTATTTTGGCGATCACCTGACCGACGCCGCCGGTCAGCGCCTGAAGGTACCGCACATGGGTTGGAACGAGGTCGAGCAGACCCGGCCCCACCCGCTGTGGCAGGGTATAGATAACCGCGCGAGGTTCTACTTCGTGCACAGCTACTACCTGCAGACCGAGGCGCCAGAGCTGGAGGTCGGACATTGCGAGTACGGTCGATCGTTTACCTGCGCGATCGCCAGCGACAACCTGTTTGCGCTGCAATGCCACCCGGAGAAGAGCGCCGACGCGGGATTGCAGCTGTTAACCAATTTTATTCAGTGGGACGGCCAGGCATGATCTTGATACCGGCGATTGACTTGAAACAGGGGCACTGCGTCAGGTTGCGTCAGGGCAACATGGAAGACAGCACCGTTTTCTCGGATGACCCTGTGTCGATGGCGCAGAAATGGGTGTTGCAGGGTGCGCAACGTTTGCACATGGTCGACCTCGACGGCGCGTTCGAGGGCAAGCCGGTCAACGCCGACGTGATCGAGAGTATTTCCGCGGCGTTTCCCGAGTTGCCGATCCAGATCGGTGGCGGCATTCGTACCGTCGATACGGTCGAAGCCTACCTCGAGGCTGGTGTCGCTTATGTAATTATAGGCACCCAGGCGGTGCGCAACCCCGAGTTCGTGACCGAACTTTGCGCCGAGTTTCCCGGCCACGTGATCGTCGGTATAGATGCCAGGAACGGCTACGTCGCGGTGCAGGGCTGGGCTGAGTCGTCCGGTCACTCGGCTCTCGACCTGGCGCAACGCTTCGAGGACCAGGGCGTGGCCAGTATCGTATACACCGATATCAGCCGCGACGGCATGATGCAGGGGGTCAACGTCGAAGCCACCCAACACCTGGCCGACGCGGTATCGATCCCGGTGATCGCCTCTGGCGGGGTGACCAACCTCGACGACATCAAGGCGCTCAACGCGGTCAAGTCCGCGGGTATCGAGGGCGTGATCATCGGCCGCGCGTTGTACGAGCGCACCATCAGCCTGCCCGAGGCGCAGGCC
>Ga0316201_10002598_pt1 | contig 12907 bp, 11 predicted proteins | sample CS6wburrow_MG_FD_204516 | JGI IMG/M metagenome (GOLD analysis project Ga0316201, IMG submission 204516) | Coastal sediment microbial communities from Delaware Bay, Delaware, United States - CS-6 worm burrow | ecosystem: Environmental > Aquatic > Marine > Coastal > Sediment | place: USA... | reverse complement strand
TAAATATAATTCTCCAGCTTCCGATTTTAGTGAAGATGAGGATTAATGCCCCAAGGATAATTAAAGCCTTGGAGGTTTCACCCACAGATCCGGGGATGAATCCCCAAAACATATCCTGAAGAGAATACAGGGCATCTGCTCTATCTCCATACGTTGTTACCACCTCTGCACCATTCGAAGCCTGAACGGTGAGTTCCTGACCTGCTTTCGCGTAATAACCAAGTACAGTTTCACCCGAAATCGCGTCGACATTCTCACCTGCAGCAATTGCTTTATCTCTTGCCACCGCCCCGTGGATCCATACTTTATCTCCAGTCATCCAGGTTGGGTAAGCGAAGAACAGGAACGCCCGAATTGTAAGTGCAGGGTTCAAAATGTTCATCCCGGTTCCGCCAAAGACCTCTTTCCCGATCACTACACCAAAGATCACTGCCACGGCAAGCATCCATAGCGGTATATCAACTGGTACGATAAGAGGAACAAGCATCCCGGTTACGAGATAGCCCTCTTCTACTTCATGTCCTTTGATAACTGCAAAGAGGAATTCAACTGCCAGTCCCACACCGTAAGAAACTACTACTAGTGGAAGTATGGTCCATAACCCCATCACAAAATTGTCCCAGGTAAAGAAATTATCCCATGGCGCAGCTCGTAAGGTCTCATCCAATGCCGCATAATGCTGATAGCCGGCATTGAACATTCCGAAGAGCAAACAAGGAACGAGCGCCATGATCACAATATTCATGGTTCGTTTCAGGTCGTCTGCTGCCTTAATGTGAGTACCTCCGTGAGTCGTTTCATTTGGGAGATACAGGAATGTATGCAGGGCATTGAAGGCCGGAGCCATTTTCTTTCCCTTATATTTTTCTTTCAGTCTATGTAATTTTTGTTTCAATCCCATAGCATTAACCTATTTCTTTATACATTAAATCCAATCCTTTTCTGATGATCTGCTGGTGCGGTTGTTTAGAAACACAAATGAATTCGGTTAGTGAAAAATCCTCCGGAGCCACTTCGTACATCCCCAAGGCTTCCATCTGGTCAAGATCGGCCACCATGCACGCTTTTAGAATCTGCAGTGGGTAAATATCGAGCGGGAAGACCTCTTCGTAATTACCCGTTACAACGAAAGCACGGTGTTCACCATTCGTATTCGTGTCTAAAGCGTATTTCTTATTTGGTTGCATCCACGAGAAGGTCAACGCCCTCGTAGGTGATATTTTATTGAAGACAGGCTTGTTCCAGCCAAAGAACTCATAATCATCTCCTTCTGGTATCACACTTACTGTGTTGTCATAAAAGCCTAGATGACCTTTAGGTGATATAGTTGTTCCGGTCAAAACGTTCCCACTGATCACACGAACGTTTTCTTCATCCAATCCTGAATCGTACACGAAGGTGGAAACTTCAGCTCCTATTTTCGAAGTGTAGTATTTTGGGTTTTTTACTGAAGACCCCGCCAGAGCGACCACTCGTTCGGCGTTGAATTTACCTGTTAACAGCAATTCGCCTATGATCACGAGATCCTGGGCGGCTACAGTCCAAACAACTTCACCTTTGTTTACCGGGTCTATTTTTCCGATTTGGGTACCCACATTTCCAGCTGGATGAGGGCCTTTCACATTGTGAAGGGTAACATCCTTCATTCCGGCAAGCGGAGACTGCGAATTTCCTACACAAACATGAACCTCTCCTTCGGTAAGTTTACTCAACGCGGTAAGAGCAGCTTGTAATTCTTTTTCTTTTCCGCTAAGAACAAAGTCAAAATCGGCTTCCAGAGGTGCGGTGGTGTACCCGGAAATAAAAATCGCCTTCGGTTGGCTGTCGGGACGCGCGATGATGTCGTACGGACGCTGTTTTATAAAGGGCCAGCAACCAGAGCTCAATAGTAACTCTTTGATTACTTCCGCTGAAGCAGCTGCCGGATCCAGTTTTCCAAAATCCTTATAAGTATCTTGTTGGTCTCCTTCAATCAATAAGCGGGTGATTACCCGCTTAGCTCCTCTTTCTATTTCTTTCAATGTTCCACTAACAGGTGAAACAAACTTGATCGCTTCGTTGCTCTTCGAGTAAAAAATAGTGTCTCCGGCCTGCAGTTTTGCGCCTTCTTTAACCACCAATTTTGGTGTAACAAGATGAAAGTCGGATGGACGGATGACGAAGGTTCGGGAGCGTGGTGCTTTGGACAGTGTTTTTTCTGCTTCGCCTTTTAATCGAATGTTAAGACCTTTTTTAATCTTAATGTCTCTGGACATAGGACAGTCGTGTTAAATTTCTTTTTAACCCGATCGCTTTTTTCGGGTGCGCAAATTTAAGAATTTAAAGTCGCACAGTACAAATTATGTACTATAAAATTTTGTTATAACAACCTTAAACGTTTTCGGTTGAAATTAAGGCATAAAAATTGTTTATCTTTAGCTCCAAAACTGCATTTTATGGGCAAATTTTTCATAGCCTTACTACTTATTACAATAGTTCCAACCTCTTTATTCTCTCAAGCTGAAGAGATCCCTCCTCCGGGTTATATTCGCACTGTACAGTTCAGCGGGACCACCTCACAAAGCCAATTACCTATCATTCGGCTGGGAGAGCGGCTTCAGTTGTCGTTCGACGCTTTGAATGGTGAGGAAGCCGATTTCTACTACGTGATCACCCATCACAATTTCGATTGGTCTGAAAGTGACTTATCGAAAGGTGAATACCTAAACGGGTTCGATGATGTGCGTATTGAGACTTATGAAAATTCCCTGAATACCTTGCAAATATTCTCTCACTATTACCTCAACATCCCGAACAGGGAAACCCGTGGAATCACCAAGAGCGGCAACTACCTGATCACCATTTTCAATGACGATGGGGAACCTGTTTTCTCACGAAGATTTATGGTAATTGAAAACGTGGTAGGCGTTGGCGTTGATATAAAACGATCCAGGGATCTGAATTTCATCAGAGAAAAACAGTCGGTGCAATTCACCATCAACTCCCCCTCGTTGGTTTTGATCAACCCAAAACAAACTGTGTATACGCTTGTAATGCAAAACAGCAACCTGAAAACCGCCATTACCGATCTCAAACCTCAATATACCATCGGAAATGAATTGATCTACAGGTACGACCAGGAGTCATCGTTCTGGGGAGGAAACGAGTTTCACAATTTTGACAATAAGGATGTGCGTTCCGCACAAAACGGCATACGGACAGTTGAACTCAATGACCTCTACGAAAACTACTTGTTTACCGATATATCAAGGGCAGACAGGCCCTATACCTTTAACCCGGATATCAACGGTAATTTCGTAGTGCGCAATATCAATGCGCCTAATCCTACCATCGAGGCCGAATATGTAGTGATGCATTTCAACCTTCAGTATTACGAAGATATCGGAGACAAAGAAATTCACATCTATGGAAACTTCAACAACTGGACGATAGACGGTAGCACCTATCTAACCTACGATGACTACAGCGATTCGTATAGACTATCCCGCTTGTTCAAACAGGGATTCTACAACTACAAATACGTTTTAGTAGACCGGGATGGCTCTGTGGATGAAGGAGCCATTAGTGGTAATTTCTGGCAAACGGAAAACGAATATACCGTACTGGTATACTACAGAGCTCCGGGAGCTCGTTTCGACAGGATCATTGGAATGGGAATGGGGAATTCGACCACTATCACCAACAACTAGTATTTTTTTTAGTTCTATTCTGAAAACTCGCAGGATTGGTTAACTTTGGAGTATGAGCGATAATAAGCCGGTACCGGTAAAAGGCAGAAAAGCGATGAAATATCGCGCGGCCGAATGCAGGAACTGCGGTCACCCCTTGGAGTTAACGGATCGCTATTGCTCTTATTGCTCCCAGATGAATACCACCAAGAGCCTGGAACTAAAGGATTTTTTCGGTGAATTCATTGGAAGTATAATCACCTACGATTCCAGGTTCCGATTTACATTGAAAGACCTGCTTTTCAAACCAGGTGTAATCACCAGAAACTATGTGAATGGCCAACGACTGAAATACGCCAATCCTTTTCGCTTCTACCTGAGTGTTTCCATCATCTATTTTATCCTACAAAGCTTACTAAGCACACTAACAGGGAATAGTCAATTAATTACCAATTCCAGTATAAATGATACATCTCCCAATAACCTGGGCGCGGTAATGGATAGTTTAGAACAAAATATCGAGCAGGCGACTACTAAACCTCTGGATTCCTTTGAGGTTAAAAATGATAATCTAGCGAGATTAGATTCTATACTTTCTGCCAAGAAAATAAAAGTAAATACTAAAGAGTTGGACTCCCTATTTAAGGAAGAAGATATTGACCTGAATGAGATCAATGTGGATTCACTGGTTCGGGAAACCAGCATGCTTAATCTTATACGAGGGAAAAAAGAAAAGACCTTCGAGTTAATTTCCGAAGAAACATTGGACACAATGAACTGGGGTAAACGGAACCTGGAGCGCTTCTTGCTCTATCGTGATTTCTACAAAGCTACGGAGATCTCCAACCCAGCCATAGCTTTGGATAGTATGAAACACGGGAACACGGCCTACAATCGATGGGTGTACAGCAAAAACGAATCTATTGAAAAGATAGAGAAGAACCCAGGAGAATTTTTCGAGTATTTATTGGAGAAGACACCTTTCTTCTTGTTTTTCTTTACTCCCATTTACGCCCTGTTCTTCTGGATGATCTATTCGGCAAAGAAGTATACTTACATGGAGCACATGATCTTCATTTTTCACATTTTCAGCTTTGTGTTCCTGGCCGGAATTATCTGCCTTATCCCTGATGCGATCATTGCAGGCGGAAACGACAACATTGTTTTTTCCATAGTGCTAACATTGGTAGGTCCTTTCTATTTTTATAAGGCACTACGTAATTTTTATCAACAGAACCGACTAATTACAATAATAAAATTTATATTTTTAAACTGGATTTTCTGGATAGGGGCAACCATTGCAGCAGCATTGTTCTTTGCCGTTACCGCAGCGATGTATTAGATGGTACAACAAGTAACAAATGGGATTAAGATTTCGGTCACCACCCAGTATGAAGGATTCCTGGGGCATGACCACAAAACCAGCTACGCCTTTTCTTACAATATTACCATTGAGAACAACAGCAAGGATACTGTACAGTTAATTTCCAGGTGTTGGAATATAAAGGATGCACTAAACAACGATCAAGTTGTTACGGGCCAGGGTGTCATTGGAATGAAACCCGTTCTCGAACCCGGTGAATCACATTCCTACAGCAGCGGATGTATGCTTCTCTCGCCCGTGGGTGCAATGAATGGTACCTACACCATGATCAATTTCAACACCAAAAAAGCCTTCAAAGTTCAGATCCCGACCTTCAAATTATTCTCTGAGTTCGCCATGAACTAGGAGCTATCTAAAGCCTCTTAATAGTTTTTTCCTGTGTTTGAAGATCTTCATAAAACATTTCAGGTCTCTCATTAATAATGACCTGAGTAATGCTCCTTGTCTTCACAAAGTGGCGATCCATGACAAGATCGAATTCTGTACTACCTTCACCTGCTTCGTGATGAAAGCGAAGGATCTCCGCTGCATTCGGATTGACCGTATTGAAAAGAAAGGTTGAGAACCATTCCTCACGCTTGCTTTTCATTTCTTCGGAATACAATAAAGAAGAGGACCATATCGCAGGCGCTAAGGGTTTTTCACTTAGGTATTTGTCCTTGCCGTCCCAAATAAGTTCATATATATTACATGAATCTGCCCAGTCAACCGCCACTACGGTAAAGGGTTCGATATCGTGTAAATCGCACTCCTCAACAGACCGTAGCAGATTCTCGGAGAACAGGAAATCTTTCACGATAATCCCCCTGCTCATCCTGTAGGTTTCTTTTCTCTGGTGGGCCGTAAATCCACCGTTCATCAAACTCACAAATCTTTTCCGATCGCTCAAGCCGATCCACGTCCCACCAGCAAGTCCATCTTTCGGGAACAAAAGTCGTACCCCCTTTTCATCGTAGATTTCCGGCGGAAACGTTTCCCTGTTTGGAGCTTCATCCCGGTTCGATGTAATGATCAAAGTTCCGTCCGACAAAGGCATTAGTGATAAGGTGCACATAAAAGACGATGATTATTTCAGATTCGAAAAATACAAAAATCACGTTGGACAGGATTCAACATTCCACTACTAATTTTTGTACCTTTGCACCGCTGCAGAGCTCAGGCCGGCAAGGCCGCATTCAACTAAATTTAAACATCTTTAAAAAAGCAACCATGGGAAAAGGATTTTACGATGTACCACTAGCTATTAACGAACCGGTTTTAAGCTATGCACCTGGTAGTCCGGAAAGAGAAGAAGTTCTGAAAACCTATAAGGAAATGTACAACAGCACCGTTGATATACCACTTTATATCGATGGCGAGGAAGTAAGAACAGGTGACACTGTTGCCATATCACCTCCACACGAACATAAACATCGACTAGGCGTTTACCACCGGGCCACAAAGGAACATATTGAAACAGCCATCGAAACAGCCCTGGACGCACGCAAAAAATGGGCCGCCACCTCATGGGAGAACAGGGCTGCGATTTTCTTACGCGCGGCTGAACTGATCGCCGGTCCTTACAGGGCTAAGATCAACGCGGCCACCATGTTGGGACAATCAAAAACTGTACATCAGGCAGAGATTGATTCGGCTTGTGAGATCATCGACTTCCTTAGGTTCAATGTACAGTTTATGACGGAAATCTATTCAGAGCAACCGGAATCCACTTCCGGGGCCTGGAACCGTCTGGAATATCGTCCGCTGGAAGGATTCGTATATGCGATCACTCCTTTTAATTTTACCGCGATTGCGGGTAACCTGCCGGCCAGTGTGGCACTCATGGGCAATGTAGTAATCTGGAAACCCAGTCACAGCCAGATGCTTTCGGCCAAGGTATTGCTCGACGTTTTTAGAGAAGCAGGCGTTCCTGACGGTGTGATGAATATGGTGATGGGGAATGCTGCCATGATCACAGATGTGTTGCTTGCCAGTCCGGATTTCAGTGGGGTACACTTCACTGGATCCACCGATGTTTTCCGTGGGATCTGGCAAAAGATCGGGAACAACATCAGCAATTATAAAACCTATCCACGAATTGTTGGAGAGACAGGTGGAAAGGATTTCATCGTAGCCCATAAGTCGTCCAACCCAAAACAGGTCGCGACAGCAATTTCCCGCGGTGCCTTCGAATTCCAGGGACAGAAATGTAGTGCTGCAAGTCGCTGCTATATATCGAGAAGTATCTGGAATGATGTAAAACAATATGTCATCGATGACGTAAAATCCTTTAAGATCGGGTCTCCTGAAAATATGGAGAACTTTTTCACAGCAGTCATTCATGAAAATTCTTTCGACAAACTCGCCCGATATATTGACGAAGCCAAGGCTTCACCCAATGCAGAAATCGTTGTGGGAGGAACCTACGATAAATCCGAAGGCTACTTTATACATCCTACCGTGATCGAAACCACCGATCCCAACTATCCAACCATGTGTATTGAGTTGTTCGGACCGGTAGTGACCATTTTTGTTTTTGAAGACGACGCCTGGGAAGAAACACTTCACCTGGTGGATAATACCAGCGAATATGCATTAACAGGAGCCGTTTTCAGTGAAGACCGCTATGCGCTTGAAACGGCTATCAAGATCCTTGAAAACGCCGCAGGAAACTTCTACATCAACGACAAACCTACAGGGGCAGTTGTAGGGCAGCAACCATTTGGTGGGGCACGTGCCAGTGGAACCAATGATAAAGCAGGTAGTAAACTGAACCTGTACAGATGGGTATCACCGAGAATGGTTAAAGAGACCTTTGTCTCTCCAACAGATTATCGCTATCCGTTTTTAGGAGAGTAAGAAGTTAAACTAAAGCCGGGCTACTTGTAAAAAATGATTCGTCCGGCTTTTTTTATGGTTTGTATTTTAGTGGGAGGTGTACAACGCTCTTGCTCTCGAAAAAATCCTCCTCAAAATAATTTGAAAGTGGAATCACGGTTGCATTGGGAAAATTGGTGAGTTCCTCGGAAAGGTCGCCTCCCTTGAGGTACAGTATACCGTTCTTTAGTTGGTGTTTCGACTTTTTAGCCACCCTGGGTTTTACCCATCTAACGAATGTTTCCATGTGCGCTACGGCCCTGCTAACTATGAAATCGTATTGTCCGGATACATTCTCTACCCTGTCGTTAGTTATGGTTACGTTTTCCAGTTCTAAGGCACGGGAGACTTCTTCCACTACCTTGATCTTTTTGCCTATACTATCGACCAGGTGAAAGTGAGTTTCGGGAAAAAGGATCGCCAGAGGTATACCCGGAAAACCACCACCGGTACCCACGTCTAAAATGCTAGACCCGGGAAGGAAGGATGCTACTTTTGCAATTCCCAGTGAATGCAGAATATGTCTGAGATAGAGCTCATCTATGTCCTTTCGGGAAACCACATTGATCTTAAGGTTCCAATCCTGGTACAGTGAGGCCAGAGCCTCGAAGCGGTCTTGCTGTTCGGGAGAGAGTTCAGAAAAATATTTTAAGATCAGGTCCATCGACAGTTATTAACTGCAAACTTAGAATTTCTTTGATAATTTATGATCACTCTATGAAAAAATAAGATTACAATCCGTATTTTAGACCCTTCATATCAAAATCCCCATTTTGAGTAAAAAAAACTCAGTGAATACGCAGCAAATTAGTTTTTCAAGAGCCGATTCGGCAAAATTCTTCAGAACATTAAACAAAAGAGTAAATAACTATTTCAAAGAAAACAATATCTCCAGAAATGGAAATTGGAAACTGCATTTGAAATCGGTTATCATGTTTTCCCTTTACCTGGCACCTTATTTCCTATTGATGTCCATGGACCTGCCCTGGTGGGCGCAGTTACTGCTTACCATCGTAATGGGAGTAGGCATGGCAGGAGTAGGAATGAACGTAATGCACGACGCCAATCATGGTGCCTATTCTTCTAAAAAGTGGATCAATAAGGTGATGGGAGGCAGCATGTACATCCTTGCCGGAAACGTTTACAACTGGCAGGTGCAACACAACGTACTTCACCATACGTATACCAACATTCACGGTCATGATGAAGATCTGGAAGCGGGTCGCATCCTGCGCTTCTCAGAACACGCCAAATGGCACCGATTTCATAAATTTCAGCATCTCTACAGTGTGTTTTTCTATGGACTACTTACCCTCAACTGGGTAATTACGGCCGACTTCATGCAAACCAAGAGGTATCTGGCCAAAAAATTGTCTTACGGAAAGATGCCAAGTCCGTTTAAACAGTGGAGTACTCTTATCGCCACCAAAATGATCTATATCTCCGTATGGATCATACTACCTATTTTCATGTTCAATTTAGTTTGGTGGAAAGTATTGATAGGCTTCGTTATCATGCACTATGTGGCCGGTCTTATCCTGAGTATCGTATTTCAACTCGCTCATGTTGTTGAAGACGCCGAAGTCATGCTTCCTGATTCTTCGGGAACTATGAAGAACACCTGGGCCATTCACCAATTGTTCACAACCGTGAATTTTTCAACAAGAAACAAGATCATGAATTGGTTCACGGGAGGATTAAACCACCAGGTTGAACACCATATCTTCCCTAATATCAGCCATATCCACTATACGAATATCTCCAAGATCGTTAGGAATACTGCGAAAGAGTTCAACTTACCTTACAACGAATATAAAACCACCCGCAAAGCACTCATAGCTCATTTTAAACACTTGAAAAACATGGGTGCTAAGCCGGCATTAGCCTCTTAGAATATGAATCCGAAACTGTCCGATCGCGTAAACAACATGGCCACCTCAGCTACCCTGGCCATGGCTGCAAAGGCGCGTGAACTTCGTGCCGAAGGCAGAGATATTATTGGTTTGAGCCTGGGAGAACCAGACTTCACAGTACCTGAATTTGTAAAGGATGCCGCCATCCAGGCCATAAAAGACAATTATCACGCATATACCCCGGTGGATGGATATGCCGAACTCAAGCAGGCGATCATCACAAAATTCAAAAGGGATAATGATCTCGACTATACACCCGCTCAAATTGTAGTTTCGACCGGAGCAAAACAATCCATTGCGAATCTCGCCCAGGTATTACTGAATCCCGGGGATGAAGTGCTATTACCCGCACCCTACTGGGTAAGTTACAGTGATATCGGCAAAGTTGCCGGAGGTGTTGCGGTGGCAGTGCCTACCAGTATTCAAACCGATTTTAAAGTTACCCCGGAAGCACTGGAAGCAGCCATCACTCCGAGGACAAAAATGATGATCTACAGTTCGCCCTGTAATCCAAGTGGCTCCGTATACAGCAAAGAAGAATTGAGAGCCCTCGCAGATGTACTGGTGAAATATCCCGATATCATCGTGGTGAGCGATGAGATCTATGAGCACATCAATTTCACGGGGAATCATGCCTCTATGGCTCAATTCGAAGATATGTACGACCGAACGGTGACCGTTAATGGAGTCTCCAAGGCTTTTGCAATGACGGGCTGGAGAATTGGCTACATTGGCGGACCTGAATACATCGCCAGGGCCTGCAACAAAATGCAGGGACAAGTCACGAGCGGCGCAAACTGTATCGCCCAGCGTGCAACAATCGCTGCGTTAGAAAACCCACCAAGTAAAATCCAATACATGGTGGATGCCTTCAAAAACAGGAGAAAACTGGTGCTGGATCTACTGGCGGACATTCCTGGGATCAAGACCAATGAGCCGGAAGGAGCATTCTATGTATTTCCGGATGTTTCGTATTACTTCGGAAAGACGATACAAGGAGTTACTATTGAAAATGCTTCCGATTTTGCCCTTTTACTACTCGATAAGGCCAATGTGGCCACAGTTACCGGGGAAGCTTTCGGAAGTCCAAACTGCATTAGGATCTCATACGCTGCTTCAGAAGAAGATATTACCGAAGCACTTCGAAGAATCAAAGAAGCCCTTTCTTAAACAGTTCGAAAATGGCGAAAATACTTCTCCTTGGATCCGGTGAATTAGGAAAGGAATTTGCAATTGCCGCACAGAGAATCGGACAAACCGTAATTGCAGTCGACAGCTATGCCAACGCCCCGGCCATGCAGGTTGCAGATGCCCACGAAGTGATCAATATGCTCGATGGAGATGCCCTTGATGGCCTTGTAGAAAAACACAACCCAGATTATATTGTCCCCGAGATAGAAGCCATTCGAACAGAGCGTTTTTACGAATACGAAAAACAGGGTTATAATGTGGTCCCTTCTGCCAGGGCCGCTAATTATACCATGAACCGGAAAGCGATCCGCGACCTTGCCGCCGTGGAGCTCGGACTTAAAACCGCACCCTACAGTTATGCAACTTCCGAAGAAGAACTAAGGGAAGCAGTCGATAAAATCGGAATACCTTGTGTGGTAAAACCCCTGATGTCTTCCAGTGGGAAAGGCCAAAGTACAATTCATTCTGAAGAAGATATAACAAGGGCATGGACCTACTCCCAGGAAGGATCCCGTGGTGATGTTGCCGAAGTCATAGTAGAAGGCTTTATCAATTTCAACTACGAGATCACACTGCTCACCGTTACTCAAAATAATGGCCCAACGCTGTTTTGTCCGCCAATCGGTCACCGTCAGGAAGGAGGCGACTATCGCGAGAGCTGGCAGCCGGCACTTATGGCCGATGCAGACCTTGCAGCAGCCCAGGCGATGGCGGATAAAGTAACCAATGCACTGGGTGGAGCAGGGATCTGGGGTGTGGAATTCTTTATAGCCGATGAGGGCGTTTACTTTTCTGAACTGTCTCCCCGTCCACACGACACAGGGATGGTAACCCTTGCCAACACCCAAAATTTCAACGAATTCGAACTGCACCTTCGGGCCATACTAGGGTTGCCAATTCCTGAAATCACCCAGGAACGAATTGGTGCATCGTCTGTGATCCTGGCTACAGGACATTCCGACAATCCAACATTCACCGGCGTTGAGGACATGGCTTCAGCAACGAAATCAGATTTTCGATTATTCGGCAAACCAACTTCCCGCCCCAACCGAAGAATGGGCGTTGTGGTGACCTATGATGACCTATCGGGTTCTATAAAAGAAGTTGTGGATCGGGCCAGGGATATTTCTGCAAAAGTACAAGTACGCCTTTAAACTCTTTTTAAATGAAGATTCTTAATGCCATTCTACTCACCTTGGCATGGATGTTATTCATAGAATTAATTAATGCCTGGACCCTTTTGATTCCCGCAGACTGGGTCTTTTCGGAAAGTATTATCAAAGTGTCTCATCTGATTAGTTATTTAGTCGTGTTGTTTGCAATGATCCTACTTTTCAAAATTTTTAAGCAACCGGAAGCACTTACCGTCAGTAAAGCTAAACCTACTTTCTATGTTATTGGTATAATGTCGGGAATTGCTTTTGTTTTCCTTCAGTCAATCTTGTTGACTTTCTATTTCCAGGAAATTTCATCCGAATTTTTTCGGTGGGATTTTAGTCTTGAGCTCCTTACCACTCTACCCTTCTTTATTATTGGATCCGTGCTTATTGTCCCGATCACGGAAGAACTGTTCTTTCGAAACTTTATTCTTCGCGGCCTTTTGAAGAACAACGACACTATCTCTGCAATACTCATATCATCACTGCTCTTTAGTTTTGTGCACATCCCTTTCATAAATTTTCTATACGATAGCGTGGATTTCAGCCTGAGACAGGCGTATATCACCATTTTCGGAGGCGTTATTGCGGGATCTCTGTACTGTAAATCAAAATCGATTATTCCACCCATCTTATTTCATATGTTCTGGAATTTATCAGCGGCTGTTTTTTGATATGGGAGTTTACTTTAGCGGTTCCTCCAGAAGAATGGGGTGAGTAAGATCAGCACCGTAAACA
>Ga0316201_10002597_pt1 | contig 12909 bp, 12 predicted proteins | sample CS6wburrow_MG_FD_204516 | JGI IMG/M metagenome (GOLD analysis project Ga0316201, IMG submission 204516) | Coastal sediment microbial communities from Delaware Bay, Delaware, United States - CS-6 worm burrow | ecosystem: Environmental > Aquatic > Marine > Coastal > Sediment | place: USA... | reverse complement strand
TATCTGAAACCGTTAAAATTGCAATTCGTATTGGCACTATCTGTTTGTCGCTCATCACTACACCGTTATCATTAGATCATCTATTTTTGACTGCGGGTAATACTAATACAACTTCCACGCCTTGTTTATCCCTACGATTAGCTATTTTTAGCTGTCCCTGGTGAAACTGTGCAATCTTGTGAGCCACATATAAGCCGATGCCCAGGTGAGGTCTACCTGTTTTAGCGGATCGTTGTGAGATCATCCCCTGAAATAGCAGATCCAGCTGTTGCTGCGGGATACTCTCACCCTCATTTTTTATATAGATAACAGCACGGTCACCTTGGCTGATATCTAGCTCGAACACTATGCTGGTGTCGGGGAAAGCAAAATCCAGGGCATTGTCCTTGATCTTGTCGAGCAGCTGGACCATACGGATATCGTTACCCTCTACGAATATGCCTTGTGTAACACCACGGTATAGTAAATTCGCCTTCTCATGTTTGCGCTGCGAGTTACTGACATACTCCGCCAGCAGCGCCGCGATGTCAAAGCTTTCCGTTTCATCCTGTATCAGTGCATCGTCGATATTTGCTGCTTCCGTCAGGCTGGACACGATCAGCTGCAACTGTTCTATTGCATTACCCGCAGTTGTTATATCGCCCGTCTCATCATCTTGCAACCGACCACGCTTTCCTTGCAGGTTCTGTAATGACATGCTGATGGTATTAACCGGGTTGAGGATCTCGTGGCGCAACATCCTGGGCACGGTCTCCAGAAAGCGGGTGTAATCATTCAACCTGTGCAGCAGCGCAGAGAAACTGCGAGACAGCTCACCGATCTCATCTTGATGGCGACTGTCAGGCAGCTCAATATTATCCATGATGCGGCCACTGTCATCGACAAGCGATGCCGCCTGTTTCTTTAACCTGTTGATGCGATACGCCAGCCAGGAACTGAAGATGAGCAGGCTGGCAAAGACAAGTGCGAACATACCGGCTGTCACCAGCACGACTTCGTTCAAGGTGATACGTTGCCGCGACAGGATCTGTTTACTGCTGCTACTGACGAGAACAGCACCTATGATATCACCACCATCGAATACCGGGTGTGCAGCAACGATCAACAGCTCATCATCCTTAGATATTCTTTCCTGCTGCTCTTCACCCTTCAGTACATTCTCCACCAGGGTCTTACTGACTTTATCGGTTGCCTGGCAGAGAGAATCATTCATCTGCTGCCCACCGATAACGGCACGGACACGTCGAAACTTATCGATGATGCATATCTGCGAACTGGAATCTTTCAGGCTGGATATAGCATCGCCAATCTTTCTGGAATGAAATAATAATGGATTTAATATTTCGTTACCTAATAGTTGCGTCGAAACGATTGTGTCAGGGTAACGTTCATTCTCACCAAAAACATCGACCACGCTGATCGATAAGCGTCGATCAGCTCCAAGCCACTCTGATGGAAAACGCAACTCCAGATCATAACCTTCAGACGTCTCACGCCAGACACCATAGACAGCACTCATATGACGACCATCCTTCCATGCTTTCCAGTCATCACCTACTCTATAGACACTGATATTCCCCTGCCCTTCGGCGAGCATGACCAGGCGTTGGCGCTGATCGTCCTTATCGATATATTCAAGCCTGACGTGGTCACTGGAATCCAGCGAGATATAACGCGGGTTTCTGTAAATGATATCCCGGTCTTTCACTCTGAGGTAGGCATAGATGTAGCGCGTATCCTCCGTGAGTAACAGTGAGAGATAACCGCCTTCATAGGCAGTAAACTTATCCTTGAGCAGGTGCCAGTCTTCTTCTTCGATGATATAACCATCGATGCTGATGTTCTGCTTCTTTGGATAGACGTAGATAGCATCTTCTTCGACGTCGAACAGATCGGTATAACCTTTAACGACAGTTGCCAGTGCCGACGCAGTCATCGACTGGACTTCCTCCTGTCCCTGCAGCAGTGATCTTTCTATCTTCTCGATAAAGTAATAACCCAGCAGCGGCAGTGTCACCAGGAAGACCGAACTGAATACCAGTAAACGTGTACCGAGCTTCATTCACACGACCATTGATAACCAAAACCATAACGTGTTTTTATACACTGAAAATCAGTATCGCTGTTTTTGAACTTTTTCCTGATATGCAGGATATGTGTGTTGATGGTGTTATCTTCCACCACACCCTGACGTGTCGCTTTTATCAACTGGTCTATACTGACCGGCTCATCGGTTTCGACTATCGCTGCGAGGATAGAAAATTCTGTCGGTGTCAGTTTTATTTCACTGCCCTTCCAGAAGCACTGCATCGACTTCTTGTTGATCTTCAGATCTATCGAAGTATTGCCTTCACCCCTCACCGCGCTTTCAGCATCCGCAGCAGACTTCTTTATCTGGAAAAAGGATTCTATACGAACCATCAGATACTCGAGTGACACCGGTTTTGTCTGGTAATCCCATGCCCCCAGCTGTAGGCCATAGATCTTATCCAGCTCATCACCGCGACTGGTAAGGAAGATGATAGGCACACTGGCATCTCGTTGTTTCAGGTAACGACAGATTTCGTAGCCGCCACCTACTTCAGACTTTAGTGTGATATCCAGTATCGCCAGGTCAGGCAGAGCAGACTCAAAAGCCTGGATTGCCTGTGCACGATCTTCGTACTCCATCACATCATAATCATTTGACCTTAGTGCGTCAGCATAATAACTGCGCTGTTCCGCATCATCTTCTACGATGGCTACGCTCTGTCTCACCTCTATCTTCCTCAAAATATTCTTTGTCTACCCATATTAAATGAATTTTACTCAGCAGCACCTCATCTCCATTTTTTCTCCATATTTCCTTCATCCGCTAGCAAAGATTGAAACCTGGACGACTGGTTTAATAGCAGTGTGGAAACGATTAACAGGTTTCGCAGAAAAAATCAGTCATCCAACTGGAGAAAACAATGAAAAAATCACTTTTAAATATCGCGGTATCCATGGCACTCACCAGTGCTGTATTTTCGGGATCGGTGCTATCGACCCATGCTTATGCTGACGGGCTTATGTCAGACGACAATATTAACAGCAACGACAGTACATCTGAAACCTATCTGTATCCTGGTATGGGTGTCGGTGCCGCTACAGGAACGATAATCGCCGGACCTGTAGGCCTCGTCATTGGCGGCATCATCGGCGCACTGGTCGGCTCGAATCAGGAAGTCTCATCAGATACCGCTAGCAATATGCAAGAGCATAGCCTTGCCAGTAAAACTCAGGATGAAGTCATAGTGAGTGACGACATCGCACTCTCACCTGCCAGCACCGAATCAACGGGGCATAGCAATGAAAACAGTATCCAGCTGGCTCAGCTCGGACCTGTCAGTCCGGTCATCACAGACCATGAAAACACAGCACGCGAGGAACTTATGAATATTTTAGTAACAGACCTGAGCCTGGACGTATATTTTCGCTCTGGCAGTAGCGATATCGAAAAATTTTACCCCGCACGTCTGTCAGCAATCGCCGACCTGGTGAATACCATGGGTGATCTTGAGCTACATCTTGACGGTTACACAGACCGTCGTGGCAACAGGGAACAGAATATGGCGTTGGCCAATGAGCGAATACAGAAAGTACGCGAACAGCTGGTCAGTGCCGGTGTCGATGAAAACCGGATCGTTAGCAAAGCATTCGGTGAAGCGAAGATGAAATCCAGTGCCGGAAACCTGGAAGCATATACCTTCGATCGTCGCGTAGTGATACGTTTCGAACGTGCCAGTAAATCGATAAGTGAGTCGATGGCAGAGGTTTTTTCGACGACAGAAGAACAGCCAGCAACATCGCTCACCGATGAGAGCATCACCCCGGTGGTCGCTGATGTGGCTGCGCGGTTTTGAAGGCTGGTACTTAGCTAACCCTGGACAACAGATCGGCGACAGATGATTTCAGTGGAATGAGTATGGCAACGACGACCTCAAGTGGCCTCCATATGACCAGCCATGCGATCGAACGGTCACAGCAACGCTGTATTCCGCCACTGATCATCCACTGGTTGTGCCAGTACGGTACACGCAAACGAAACCGCAACGGTACCATGCTGTATTACTTCGACCGCAAGAGCCTACGCCTGATCGCATCTGACGCAGGAAGAGTCGTGATCCGGAGACTGTCGAGCCTGCTGGATGCATACCTGGTCATCGCTGGCAACCAGATCATCACTGTTGGACACCGTTACAAGCGAATAAAGAATCTCTAAGCATCTAACAGGTGGCACATCTTTTGTGTGCCACCTACAGGGGTATAAAGAATGATAACCATGAAAAATTACGCCTTTTATCGAGCAGATAAAAAACAGAAAGCTTATTCACTGGCACTCATGTTCATCAATAAAACGCTGGTCGTCATCGCCATGTATTTTATCTTTGGCCTGATGCTGCAGTACGTATTTGCAGATACCGGTGAGACGTCCGATCCTTACCAGAGCCAGCATGGTTCTGTCTGGTTACTGCCTGATAACGGTATCTACATCGAGGCCCTGCAGATGCAGACCGATGTTGATTACGAAGTCACCGGTGCCATTGCCAGGGCTAAAGTAAAACAGCAGTTCAAAAACTCCAGTTCATTTTGGGCTGAGGGCATCTATGTGTTTCCACTACCTGATGATGCAGCCGTTGACCACTTTCGCATGCTGGTGGGCGAACGCGTCATCGAAGGACAGGTAAGAGAACGTATAACGGCTAGAAGTACCTATGAACAGGCCAGGGCTACAGGTAAAAAAGCAAGCCTGATAGAACAGCAGCGGCCTAATGTTTTTACTACAGCACTTGCAAACATAGCGCCCGGCGAAGAGATCAGCGTCGAGTTCGAGTTCCAGCAGGTACTCGATTTCAGGGATGACGGTTATCGCTTACGTTTTCCCATGGTCGTTGGTCCCCGCTATCACGCAGCAAGGACTCGAGCACAAACATCCCGGTCAGAAGGACAGCCCGGCTCTATCAGCGACAACACCAGTGTTCATACCGAGACGGACCCGGTAAACCATAACAATAATCCTGTACGTATACATGTACTGCTGGATGCGGGTGTCAGCCTTTACGATCTGAGCAGCACTTATCATCGCATCGATATAAACCAGACCAGTGAAAACCGCTACAGCATATCCACCATCGGTGAAAATATTGTTGCTGATCGTGACTTTGAGCTGGTATGGAAACCACAGCTCAATAGCAAACCACAGATATCTGCCTTCACCCAGTTGCATGACAAGTCAGACCGCAGTTCCAGCAGATACACCATGGTAACACTGCTACCGCCAGACCTGAGTCACCTGCAACAGAGAGTACAGGCGCGTGATGTGGTCTTTGTCATCGATGTTTCCGGCTCGATGGCAGGTACCTCGATCGAACAGGCCAAGGCGTCATTGATTACTGCACTGGACGGGCTGAATTCTATCGACCGTTTTAATATCATCTGGTTTAGTAATGATACAGACAGCCTGTTCCCCGAGACTATCGACGCTTCAGCCGAGCACAAGAGCTATGCAAAGCGCTTTATACATAAGCTGGATGCCGGTGGCGGCACCGAGATGAAGCCGGCATTGCAGCTTGCATTATCCGGTCAGGAGACGTTCTCCCGCTTTCGTCAGGTCATATTTATAACCGATGGCAATATAGATAATGAGATCGATCTGTTCGACATCATCGACCGGCAGCTCGGTAACAGCCGGCTGTTTACTATCGGTATCGGTTCTGCACCAAACTCATATTTCATGCGCAAGGCGGCACAGAAAGGCCGCGGCACTTTCACCCATATCGGCGATATCAACGAGGTAAATAAAAAAACCACAGCGCTGTTCAAAAAGATCGAGACGCCAGCATTGATAAATATCCAGCTGACACTCGATGCTAACAACGATGAGGACAAGTACGAGATCTTCCCGAGATCTATCGCCGACATGTACGCTGGTGAGACAGCTACATTCCTGATCAAAGGTAAGGACATCCCCGAAAGCATCGCGATCAGGGGTGACTATGGCAACACCGAATGGCAGGGCAGTACGGAACTGAAGACCACATCAAAAGAAGGCATCAGCATCGCCTGGGCACGTGAAAAAATCGCCTCGTTGATGGATGAGCTACATGTGGTAACTAGCCGGGGAGATGATGAGACAGAAGCCGAATCGATCAGGCAGCAAATAACTGATACGGCATTGCAACACCACCTGGTCAGCCGCTATACCAGTATGGTTGCTGTCGATATTACTCCGGTCAATAGTGATGGCGTGTTATACCGCGAACGTTTAAAAAATAACCTGCCTCATGGCTGGAATAACCGGGCCTCGACTGATGGCATCATGCTGGCGCAGGCCGCAACCAGTTCGCGGTTTAATCTTCTACTGGCGATCGTCCTGTTCATCACTGCTACTTTTCTATATCGGTGGAGATACAGCTAAATGAAATCCGTCATTGCGAGCGAAGCGTGGCAATCTCCCTCAGGCGACTGTATCGTTGACATGAGATTGCTTCGTGCCCCGGCAACTGTTCCTGCGTTGCTGTTCTACCTGCTCCGATGCAGGCATCACGATGACAATTTTTTTGAGGATCGACAGCATGTGTAAAATTTTTCATAAATACATGAGGAATATATCTACCGCCATCATCGTGGCATTATTCGCTCTCTGCCTGTGGCAGCTTTCTGCAGCGGGCTGGATACAGGGTAAAGCAATCATCGCACAAAAGCTGCTCAATGCCTCCTGGAACGCAACCCTGTTAGATAGTGTAGATTCTGCACAGAAACCCTGGCCATGGGCTGACACCTGGCCTGTAGCAAAACTGATCGTGCCACAGCATGATATCGAACAGATAATCCTCGCCGGCGACAGCGGCAGCAGCCTTGCCTTCGGACCAGGGCTTTCACTAGCAAGCGTCGCTCCGAATACACCGGGTACGACACTGATCAGCGGTCATCGTGATACACATTTTCAGTTTTTAAAGGATATGCAGCTTAACGATACGCTCTATTTACAGACGGCCGTGCAAACTGAACGCTACCGGGTATACGATCTACAGATCGTCGACAGCAAGAGTTACAAGGTACAGTCATACACAGACGAGCAAGCACTTGTATTAGCTACCTGCTACCCGTTTGATGCCGTTACATCAGGTGGAACATTGCGATACCTGGTCTTCGCCAATAAACAGCCGACTCAAGTACTAAAACACAGCGCTAACCCTCAACCTTTAGATACTTTGATCAATTAGATTATAGCCATAATATATTCGCTACGATCATGTAATCATTCTGATATAAGTATATATCTGTTACATGTCGACCATATCAGTTCGAATATGTATGACATGGATCAAGGTTCCTCCATTGTGATATTTAACCTTTCAATTACTAGTAGTATATTTAATACACTACTAGTAACTAATCAGGTTTCAGGACGGCATGAACAACAAAAAATCAGCTACCGGATTCTTCTCACGTAAATTATTGTTTGGCACTTCACTAGGCGCTGCACTCTTCTTCATCATCACAGGTATCATACTGTGGGCCGGATTTAACTGGACACTGGAAGTGACAAACACCGAAGAATTTTGTATCTCCTGCCACGAGATGAGAGAAAACGTATATGAGGAATACACGAAGACAATCCATTACAGCAATCGCAGTGGGGTGCGTGCGACCTGCCCCGACTGTCATGTACCAAAAGAATATCATCACAAGATCATGCGTAAGATTCATGCCAGTAACGAGCTGTACCACAAGATACTTGGCACCATCGATACTTCTGAAAAATATGAAGCCAAGCGACACCAGTTAGCCCAGCATGTCTGGCAAGGGATGGAACAGACCGACTCACGAGAGTGCCGTAACTGCCACGACTTCAGCCACATGGATGCGAGTAAACAGAAAGAACATGCAGCGGAACAGCATGCACAGGCCCAATCACAGGGACAGACCTGCATACATTGTCACAAAGGCATCGCCCACAAGCTGTCGGATGAGTTTATGGAAATCGAACACGAAAAATATCTGACGGAAGAAGCTGACTGTAAACAGTGTCATATTGATATCGATCTGGAGTAATCTTCCATTAAGCAATTGATTTATAGAACTATATTTTTATAAGCAGAGAATGCATCAAGGGTTGATGCTAGCAGCGGCCACCTGGAATACTTATTCGATGGTATTTCGGTTGATTTGTAGTGGGAATTCCATCCAGTAAATGTGTTTTAATCTGAACACATTGGCAAAAACTATGAATATTTCACATCATGACAAGCAGACCTCGCTGGTCGACCCCTTCGGTCGACGCATAGAATATGTACGCCTGTCTGTTACGGATAAATGCAATCTTCGCTGCTTCTATTGCATGCCAAAAGGTTTCAAGGATTTCGAGCAACCCGAACACTGGCTGACCTTTGATGAGATAGAACGGGTAATCCGGGCCTTTACCGAACTTGGTGTGGCACGTGTCAGGTTGACCGGCGGTGAACCCCTGGTAAGAAAAAATATAGCGGGGCTGGCAGAACGCCTTACCGCCCTGCCAGGACTGGATGACCTGTCACTAAGCACAAATGCTGTATTGCTTGGCAATCAGGCAGACGGTTTAGATCGTGCCGGAATATCAAGAATCAACGTCAGCCTGGACACCTTAAATCCTGAGAGATTCAAAGAGATTACCGGCGGTGAATTACAACCCGTACTCGATGGACTGGTGACGGCGAAACAGGCAGGTTTCTCACCTATCAAGATCAACATGGTCGCCATGAAAGGCATCAATGATGATGAGTTTGAAGACATGGTGGAGTTTTGTCTGCGACACGGTTTTACCCTGCGTTTCATAGAAACCATGCCGATGGGCGCAACGGGCGAAGACGCGAGCGATCGCTATATCGACCTGCAGAAAGTCAAAAAGCATTTATCAAAAAGCTACGATCTGATACCCGGTGTAATGCCTGGTGGCGGCCCGGCAAGGTACGTACAGATAAAGGGTACAGATTTACGCATCGGGTTTATCACGCCTATCTCACAGCACTTCTGCGAAAGCTGTAACAGGGTTCGATTATCTGTCGATGGCACCCTCTATTTATGCCTGGGACAGGATGATAAAGTTGAGTTACGCCCTTTATTACGCCAGGGCATCAGTGATGATGACCTGAAAAAAGTTCTGATTGAGGCAATAGCTTCTAAACCAGAAAAGCATGAATTCAAGGATAAACCACAGCAGATTGTTCGTCTCATGAGCATGACCGGCGGCTGATATAGAAACCCGTTTATACGCTCGTCAGCCCCGTCATCATCTCTACGCAGGCCCGCATAACACATCGACCATCAACTCATTCAACCATCATCCCTCTCTGGTGATCGACTGATGAGCTATGTAGACTGCATTTACCTGGCTCTCCTCTTCAGTCACAGAAACTTAATACTCCGTTATTTGACCTGGATCAACTCGCATACCCCACATCTAGTCTGACATCCGCAAAAACCTCCGGACAGGCTTGATGTAAGTCAAACACATTTGCTTGCCACGAGCCTACTGTTCAACCGTCGATGTTTATAAGCAAACACCTGATATTAAAATCACCGGAGGAATACAAATGATATCCCGAAAAACCCTTAGCACTGTATTAACATTATCAGTGCTGTCCCTTGCCACTAATTCAGTCTATGCAAAGACTGATTCAGAGACTGAAACCGCCTATGAAGGCGCGCCCAGTGTCATTGATCCGACAAGCGCAAAAAACATGATCACCTCGGACGGCCCAAAAATGACCGTCGAAGATTTCAACCATAGTAAAAAGATCTTTTTCGAACGCTGCGCCGGTTGCCATGGCGTGTTACGTAAAGGTGCTACCGGCAAGGCCCTGACGACTGATATTACCCGCTCTCGCGGCGACGCTGCACTCAAAGCATTTATCACTTACGGCTCACCGGCTGGTATGCCGAACTGGGGTACTTCAGGCGACCTCACTGAAGAAGAGATCGCCATGATGGCGAATTATCTGCAGCATGAGCCGCCAAATCCGCCTGAGTGGGGCATGGATGAGATGAAAGCCAGCTGGAAAGTACTGGTACCAGTAAAAGATCGTCCCAAGAAAAAACTGAACGATTACGATATCGACAACATCTTTTCAGTCACCCTGCGTGATGCCGGACAGGTCGCCATCATCGACGGTGATACCAAGAATATCATCAACGTGATCGATACCGGTTATGCTGTTCATATTTCTCGTATGTCTTCTTCCGGCCGCTACCTGTATGTTATCGGTCGTGACGCCAAGATCAACCTGATCGATCTGTGGATGAAGACACCGGACAATGTCGCAACCATAAAAGTAGGTCTGGAAGCACGCTCTGTCGAAACCTCTAAATATAAAGGTTACGAAGACAAGTATGCGATCGCCGGTTCTTACTGGCCGCCACAATATACCATCATGGATGGTTTCACACTGGAACCCAAGCAGATCGTCTCTACCCGCGGTATGACAGTGGACACCCAGGAATATCATCCTGAACCACGTGTAGCAGCCATCGTCGCTTCGCATGAACATCCGGAATTTATCGTCAACGTCAAAGAGACCGGTAAGATCCTGCTGGTTAACTATAAGGATATAGATAACCTTTCCGTTACTACTATTCCTGCTGCTCGCTTCCTGCATGATGGCGGCTGGGATAAGACACACCGTTACTTCATGACAGCGGCGAACAAGTCAAACAAGATCGCTGTTGTCGATTCCAAGGAACGTAAACTGGTCGCTTTAGTCGATGCTACCGAGATACCTCATCCCGGACGCGGCGCTAACTTCGAGCATCCAAAATTCGGTCCTGTCTGGGCAACCAGTGCTCTGGGTAATGACAACATCACTCTGATCGGCACCGACCCCGCCAAGCATAAAAAGAACGCCTGGCAGGTGGTAGAGACTCTACATGGCATGGGTGGCGGTTCCTTGTTTATCAAGACTCATCCCAAGTCGAATAACCTCTGGGTAGATGCACCATTGAACCCTGATACCAAGATCAGCCAGTCGATCGCTGTGTTTGATATCAAGAACCTCGACAAAGGTTTAACCATACTGCCGATCGCAGAATGGGCAGAACTGGGTGAAGGTGTAAAGCGTGTGGTTCAGCCAGAGTATAACAAGGCCGGTGATGAAGTCTGGTTCTCCGTATGGAACGGTAAAACAGAAGAATCAGCGCTGGTGGTTGTCGACGACAAAACTCGCAAGCTGAAAAAAGTGATCAAAGACAAACGACTGGTCACACCAACAGGCAAGTTCAATGTTCACAACACGGTTCATGATATCTACTAAAGAACTTGACTGAGATAACTATCTGCGGTCAGGAGTAGCCTGCCCGCAGATAGCCTTATTAACAACAAGGAGGCAAGCTGAATGAAAAAAGATGGTTTTGTTTCACTCGTGGGCGCAGGTCCTGGTGATGCTGAATTGCTCACCATTAAAGCATTGCGTTTATTAAAAACAGCGGATGTTGTTATCTATGATCGGCTGGTCTCTGCCGACATACTCGAATTAATTCCGGCTGGTGTTAGCCGCATGTCAGTCGCTAAATCACCCGGAAAACATTGTGTCCCCCAGGAACAGATCAACGAGATCATCGTTAACCTGGCAAAAGCCGGCCGTCGTATCGTACGTCTCAAAGGTGGTGATCCATACATGTTCGGCCGTGGCGGCGAAGAGGTGCTGGCACTGATCAAACATCATATCGATTACGAAGTCGTTCCCGGCATCACCTCGGCCTCAGGCTGCAGTGCCTATAGCGGCATCCCGTTAACCCATCGCGGCCTGAGTCGGCGCGTGCAGTTTATCACCGGGCATTTTAATAATGACGAGCCGCTCAAACTCAACTGGCAGTCTATCGCTGACCCGGGATCGACCCTGGTGATCTACATGGGACTGGCAAATCTGTCGTTGATCACGCGTTCTTTGATGGAGGCAGGCCTGCCGGCATCAACACCTGCAGCAGCCGTACAAGATGGCACGACACTAAAACAGCGGCGTGTAATCAGCACACTCGAACAACTGGGTGATGTGATCCGGGAACACGGGATGCAGGCGCCGGTCATGCTCATCATCGGTAAAGTGGTGGCACTGGCCGATGAACTCGACTGGTTCCAGCGAGAACTGGATGCGAATAACGAAAAGGAGAACTGGCATGAAAAAAATGCTGTTCGTGGTTAGCCTGCTGGCAACTCAAAACGGCCTGGTCGCTAATAGCATGGCCGATAACAGCATGGTCGATAACAGCACGGCCGAGATAACATCGTCTCGACAGAACGAGCTGCTGTATTTCCTGAAACACGATTGCGGCTCCTGTCATGGCATGACCATGAAAGGCGGGCTCGGCCCTGCCCTGTTGCCGGAAACACTTGCCGGTCAACCCAGGGATTACCTGGTAACAACGATAATGGAAGGTCGTAAAGACACAGCGATGCCTGGCTGGAGCAGCATGCTCACGCGTGCGGATGCCGCCTGGATTGCTGAACAGTTACAGCAGGGAGTGGTGCCGCAAACAGAGCTGGCTGAAGGTAAAACTGAATGATTCACAGAATATTATTACTATCCGTTTTACTGATATCACAGGATATCATGGCACGTGGTACCGGTGACCTCGGCATCGTCATAGAGCGCGCCAGTAGCAGTGTGCAGGTTATCGAAACCACGGGCAATTCCAGCCTGGGCAGGATCGAAGGCCTTGGCGATCTGTCACATGCCTCTGCGGTCTATTCACGCGACGGACAATACGCTTACATCTTCGGTCGTGACGGTGGTCTGTCAAAGATCGACATCATCAATAAAAAGCTGGTCAAACGCATCCTGCAATCAGGCAACAGTATCGGTGGCGCCATCTCACAGGATGGAAAACTGGTCGCCGTATCCAATTACGAACCCG
>Ga0316201_10002596_pt1 | contig 12912 bp, 12 predicted proteins | sample CS6wburrow_MG_FD_204516 | JGI IMG/M metagenome (GOLD analysis project Ga0316201, IMG submission 204516) | Coastal sediment microbial communities from Delaware Bay, Delaware, United States - CS-6 worm burrow | ecosystem: Environmental > Aquatic > Marine > Coastal > Sediment | place: USA... | reverse complement strand
TTCTAAGTAACGTAACTTCTGGAATTATAATGTTTTTTAATTTTCCATATAAGGTGGGTGATAAAATAGAAATACATGATAAAGATTTCCCAATTACTGCAGTAATTGAAGATATTAGAGCGTTTCAACTTCATTTAAGAATAGACAATGGAAATCTTGTTACCTACCCTAACAATTTAATGTTACAAAAAGCTGTAACGCTTATTGAAAAAGATGCGATTGAAGATGAGTTCGAGTTTGATAATGATCATTATTAATTATTCAATATATTTATACAATGGGTAAAACTAGAAAAAAGAAGCATTATAAAAAGTTAGGAAAAGCACCTGGAAGCGTTATTTATACAGGTAATAGAAAAACTAAAAAATTGTTTATTGATATTTTCGATTACAACCTTGAAAAATGTATTGAGAAAGAACTAGACACAGTAGAAGAAACCTTTGATTTTAAACATTCAAATTCAATTACATGGATTAACTTAAACGGTTTAAACCATGTAGCGGAAATAGAAAAATTAGGCAATCATTATAATTTACATCCCTTAGTTTTAGAAGATATTGTAAGCATTTCTCAACGACCAAAAATTGATGAGTATGACGATTATTTATTTGTTGTTTTAAAGATGCTACATATCAATGATGAAGAGAATATAGTTTCTGAACAAGTAAGCTTTATATTGGGCCAAGGCTATGTCCTGTCGTTTCAAGAAGCAGAAGGCGATGTTTTCGATGCTGTAAGAGAACGGATTAGGCAAGGAAAAGGTAGAGCACGTGGTTTACAAGCAGACTACTTGCTATATATATTGATGGATGCCATTGTAGATCATTATTTTACAATCATTGAAACTCTAGGCGATAAAATTGAAGATTTTGAAAGTGATATTTTCTCTGGTAATGTAAGCAAAACCGTAAATAAAGATATTCAAGATTTAAAGCGGGAAATACTTAGAATACGCCGTGCTATTTTCCCTCTGCGTGAGGTAATAAATAGAATTGAAAAGCATGAAAGCCACTTAATCGAGTCAAAAACTAAAACTTTTTATCGCGATATATACGACCACTTAATTCAGGTGACTGAAAACATAGATATTTACCGCGAAATGATTTGGAGTTTAATGGATATGTACATGACAACCATAAGCAACAAAATGAATGAAGTTATGAAAGTGCTGACTATTATGGCTTCCATTTTTATTCCATTAACTTTTATTGCTGGTATTTATGGTATGAATTTCGAATATATCCCTGAATTAAGTTACAAGTATTCTTATTTTATTTTATGGGGTGTTATGATTACACTTTTTGCTGGTATGCTTTATTACTTTAAACGTAAAAAATGGTTGTAAATTAGCCAGAAGTAAATAGTTGTTAGGAATTAGATTTTAGATTTAAAGCAGCAATGACTAAAGACCATTATATTCAAACTATTTAACGTTAAATAAACATTAAAAGCACCATTTCACCTGGTATTCTTTGTTATATTTGGTTTTTTAGCTAACCAAAAATCTATGCAAAAAGTAATACTTATATTTGTAATATCTCTTTTTTCACTCACCTTATTACAAGCACAAAAACCAATAACCCCAAGTTCTTCCGAAATTTTTGAGTCCATTCAAAAACTTAATTTTTTAGGATCAGTTTTATATATCGCAGCGCATCCTGACGATGAGAATACCAGGTTAATCTCATACATGTCTAACCATGTAAAAGCGAGAACCGGCTATTTATCATTAACTCGCGGTGATGGCGGACAAAACCTTATCGGTCCTGAAATAAGAGAACTATTAGGCGTTATACGCACTCAGGAATTATTAGCCGCAAGACGCATTGATGGTGGTGAACAATTTTTTACGCGTGCTAACGATTTTGGCTATTCAAAACATCCTGATGAAACATTAGCTATATGGAATAAAAAGGAAGTTTTAAGTGATGTGGTTTTAACGATACGGAAATTTAAACCAGATATTATCATAAATAGATTTGACCACAGAACACCAGGAACTACTCATGGACATCATACCAGTTCTGCAATATTAAGTTTTGAGGCGTTTGATCTTGCTAATAATAAATCTGCATATCCTGAATTACTAAAAATTGCTGGCGTTTGGCAACCAAAACGTTTGTTTTTCAACACAAATTCATGGTTTTATCGTACCCAAAAAGAATTTGATGAAGCCAATAAAGAAAATAGAATAAGTTTTGATATTGGATCTTATTATCCATTGAAAGGTGAGTCGAATAATGAAATTGCTTCGGTGGCCAGTAGCCAACATTTAAGTCAAGGTTTTGGTCGTTTATCACAACGCGGCACTCAAAACGAATATGTCGAATTTTTAAAAGGGGATGTATTAAATAACAACGACGATATTTTTGCTGGAATCGATACGTCCTGGAATCGAATAAAAGGAGGAAACCTTATTGGAGACATCCTTTATAAAGTTGAAAATAATTTTAATTTCAAAGACCCTTCAGTACATATTCCACAGTTAATAGAGGCTTATAAATTGCTTCAAAATATTGAAGATACCCATTGGAAAATTCAAAAAACAAAAGAATTAATGTCAATTATTGAAATGTGTTCTGGCTTATATTTAGAAGCATCTGCGAACGCCTCTTCAAGCACTTTAAATCAGACTATCAAAATTAATATTGAAGCCTTAAACAGAAGCAAAACCAATGTTATATTAGAAAGTATTTCTCAAGGTGATGGAAAATTGGTTTCAAGAAATTTAGAATTAAAAAACAATGAGTCTGAAAAATTTGATACTGACTATTTCATTTCTACCAAAGAAAATTACACTTCGGCTTATTGGTTAAATAATAAAGGCACTTTAGGTATGTATTCGGTTGAAAATAAATCCCTTATAGGACTTCCTGAAACACCCAGAAGTGTTAAAATTAACTTCAATTTAAAAATTAAAAACATCCCTATTACCTTTTCAAAGGATATTGTATACAGATATTCAAAACCCGATAAAGGCGAAATGTACCGCCCTTTTGAAATCATTCCTGAAGCATCGGCAAAAATTTCTGAAAAAGTCATCATTTTTAATAATGATAAGCAGCGAGAAATAAGTGTTACAGTAAAAGCAGGACGTGATAATTTAGATGGTTTTGTGGAAGTATGTCACCCAAAAGATTGGAATGTTTTTCCGGCAAAACAGAAAGTATCTATCTCCCACAACGGTGAAGAACAATTACTCACTTTTACTGTAATTCCTCCAAAAAACCAAAGTGAAGGTTATATTAGTCCTATTGTTCATATAAATGATAAAGATTACACGAAAGAACTTGTAGAAATTAATTACAACCACATTCCGTTTCAAACCGTTCTACTACCTAGCGAGAGCAAGATTGTTCGACTTGACATTAAAAAGAAAGGTGAAAATATCGCCTATATTGCCGGTGCTGGCGATGTAGTTCCTGAAAGTTTACAACAAATTGGCTACCATGTTTTAACCCTAAAACCTGAAGATATTAATGCCGAAACTTTAAGTAGATTTGACGCTGTTGTTGTTGGTATTAGAGCTTATAATACCGTAGAAAACCTTGAATATAAACAACAACTGCTTTTCGATTTTGTTGCCAATGGCGGGAATATGATTGTGCAATACAATACCAGTAGAGGTTTAAATACTGATAAATTGGCGCCTTTCGATATAAAATTATCTAGTGACCGCGTAACCGACGAAAATGCGGAAGTTCGTTTTTTAAATCCGGATCATGAGTTATTAAACTATCCCAATAAAATCACCCAAAATGATTTTGAAGGCTGGACACAAGAACGTGGACTTTATTTTCCGGATTCATGGTCTAACGAATTTACGCCTATCCTTTCTATGAATGATAAAAACGAGTCCCCAAAAGATGGTAGTTTATTAGTGGCTAAATATGGAAAAGGCTATTATATGTATACAGGTTTAAGCTTTTTTAGAGAGTTCCCTGAAGGTGTATCTGGTGCCTATCGATTATTTGCTAATATGCTTTCTATAGGAAAAGAAGATTTAAAATTAAGCACTAAACTAAACGATTAGTTATGAGTGAAGAAAAACAAAAGAAACAACCGTGGTTAAAACTTTATTCTATTGTTTTAATAGCTAATGCCATCTATTTTATTGTGTTTTATCTAATCATGCAAGCCTTTTAATATGCAAACACTAAGCTTGATTGATTGGATTGTTTTAAGTTCCACCTTACTGGCTATAGTTGCTTATGGCACCTGGCAAACAAGAGGTAGTAAAAATGTTCAGGACTATTTAAAAGGAGGTAACACATCAAAATGGTGGACAATCGGTTTATCGGTCATGGCAACTCAGGCAAGTGCCATTACATTTCTTTCAACACCAGGGCAAGCCTTTAACGACGGCATGGGGTTTGTACAATTTTATTTTGGTTTACCCATTGCTATGGTAGTTATATGCATGGTCTTCATTCCTTTATATCACAGATTGCAAGTTTATACGGCTTATGAGTTTTTGGAAAATCGCTTCGATTTAAAAACACGAACACTTACTGCTATTTTGTTTTTAATACAACGTGGTTTAGCCGCGGGAATCACCATTTTTGCACCTGCCATTATACTATCGGTGGTATTGGGATGGGACCTATTATCACTTAATATAATTATTGGTTTTCTAGTTATTATCTACACCGTTTCTGGAGGTACACGAGCCGTGAATGTGACACAAAAACATCAAATGGTAGTTATTTTTATTGGTATGTTGGTGGCTTTCTTCTTAATTATCGATAAACTTCCACAAGACATCACTTTTAGCAAAGCATTGAGTATAGCGGGGGCTAGCGGAAAAATGGAAATTCTAGATTTCTCGTTCAATTTAAATAATAGATATACTTTTTGGAGCGGCATTATTGGCGGTACGTTTTTAATGCTTTCTTATTTTGGAACAGACCAAAGCCAGGTGCAACGGTATCTTTCGGGTAAATCAGTTAAAGAAATGCAATTAGGGTTGATTTTTAACGGGGTTTTAAAAGTACCAATGCAATTCTTTATTTTACTTGTTGGTGTTATGGTGTTTGTCTTTTATCAATTTAATGAAGCTCCTATCAATTTTAATCCAACAGCGACCGAACTGGTTTTAAGTTCTGAATATTCGAACGAATACAAAGCGCTTCAAAAAGAACAACAGGCTATTTTCGAAGAGAAACAAATACTTATAAATTCATTTTTACAGTCTGAAAACACAGATTCATCTTATAATATTTCCTTAGCAAATAAGGCAAGTGATTCAGTCAGAAATGAAGCCAGAAATCTAATTGATAAGGTGGCTAAAAATCAAAGTGTAAAAGTTGAAAGCAACGATAAAGATTATGTATTCATTCATTTTATTTTAAATAATTTACCACGAGGACTCATTGGTTTGTTATTAGCGGTTATTTTAAGTGCCGCTATGTCTAGCACCGCAAGTGAATTAAACGCATTAGGCTCAACAACCACCATCGATTTATACAAACGCAACACCTCAGAAAAAACCGAGGAGCATATGGTGAAAGCTTCAAAATGGTTCACATTTGCTTGGGGCATCATGGCTATTGGGGTGGCGTGTGTTGCAAATCTTGCCGAAAATTTAATCCAACTGGTAAATATTATTGGTTCCATTTTTTATGGCAATGTATTGGGTATATTTTTACTGGCTTTTTTCTTCAAATTTGTGAAAGGAAACGCCGTTTTTATAGCCGCTTTAATTACTCAAGTTGTTATTTTTGGATTATATCTTTTAGATTTATACGAATATATCAACCTGCCATTTTTATGGCTAAACTTTGTGGGCTGCTTTATTGTTATTGCAATAGCCTGCACACTTCAACTATTAAATAAAAATGAAGACACAATCACAACCTAAAAAAATTAAATGGGGCATTATTGGTTTAGGCTCTATCGCTAATAAATTTGCAACCGATTTATTAACCCTCGAAGACGCCGAATTGTATGCCGCTGGTTCCAGATCTCAAGAAAAAGCAGATGCATTTGCTAAAAAATTTGGTGCAACCAAAGCCTACAATAGCTATGAATCTATAGCAAACGACCCAAATATTGATGCGGTTTACATAGCAACACCCCATGCGCTGCATAAGGAAAACGCTCTCATGTGCTTGGAAAATGGCATTGCTGTTTTAGGCGAAAAACCATTTGCTATGAATGCCGAAGAAGTAGATGAAATGATAGCGAAAGCCAAAGAAAAGAATGTACTACTTATGGAAGCGCTTTGGACATACTTTCTACCACATTATCAATATGTATTGAACCTTTTAGAAAACAAAACCTACGGAAACATTCTTAAACTAGAAAGTAATTTTGGGTTTCAACGTGCTTATAATACCGACGCAAGACTTTTTAACAAATCTATGGGTGGTGGTAGTTTATTAGACATTGGCATCTACCCTCTTTTCGCATCCCTTTCAACGCTTGGAACGCCAAAAACTATAGAAGCTTCAGCTACTTTTTTTAAAAACGGCACCGATTCATCGTGTACCATGAAACTAAATTATCCCAATAATGTCAATGCATATTTAAAAAGTTCCCTGCTGGAAGTATTACCAACCGAAGCCATTTTTTATTGTGAAAAAGCGACTATCAAAATTAATACTATGTTTCATATGCCTTCAACCGTATCAATAATTATTGACGGTAAAGAAGAGATTTTAAACTTTAATTACACTAAAGAAACTTTTGGATATAAGTATGAAACTATTCACTTTAACCAACTAATAAGAGACGGCAAAACCGAAAGTGATATTATGACTTTTGAATTTAGTAAACAACTTATTAAAACACTTGATGCCGTTAGAAATATTATTAAATTAGATTATTCAAATTAAATATATATTCTTGAATTTTTATATAGAAACACACCGTAGCATGCAGGATGTTTAAAAAATAGCATCATAGCTCTCAATAAGATTAATCAATACCTTATTAAAAAAAACCTAACAAGTATAAAATCTTGTTAGGTTTTTTTTATTTCAATATTCCAGAATAAAGTATAAATTTTCCGGAGTAGCGTATTCTAAAAATCTATTTTGTTTCCCACTCTTTAAGCGAGTCTTTATTCATTTTAACATAATCTGCATTTCCAGCAGCTTCGGAAGCAATCAAAGATTTTTTAGCAGCATCAATAGCTCCTGTTTTATCTCCAGCTTTAGCATAAATTAACGACTGTTGTCTTAATTGCCAAAATTGTACTTTTTCGCCAGCCATGGTTATAGCCTTATCAATCCAAGTCTTTGCTTGTTTAATATCTTTCCCTTCTTGTAAATAGTACACTGCCGCTGCATAATAATCATTACCGGTTGGTGTTCCATTCATAACATCGTTTATGTTAGTAAGCACAATATTATCTGTTGGTACATCAAAAGTAACACCTACATAAACATCTTCCCATAGCATCCCTAAAGTCGCATTATTGTTGCTTAAAGCATCAAAAGTCATTGTAAACGTTTCAATTTTCATTGGCATTTTATACACTGGAATATTCACTTTTGCAGCAACTTTAGTATCATCCCACTCTTTTGGTGTACCACCACCGTTGTGCTCAGTATAAAAATAAACATCCCAACTCTCTACTCCCGGTTTTGTAAAAATTGCATAAGTTCCTGCAGCAAGATTTTGACCATCAATGGTTACATCCGTACTAAAAGTAATCTTTGTACGTGCATTAGCTCCAGTTCTCCAAATAGCGTTATAAGGAACTAAATCTCCAAAAATAGTACGCCCACGCATACTTGGTCTAGAATATTCAAGAGTTACATCTGATAAGCCTACCTTTTGCTCAATTTTAGAAGACGGACTAGGTTGCGGTGTTTGAATCTGGGCATTTACATTTAAAGCCAATGCAAACACTAAAACAAGTAATAATAATTTTTTCATAACGGTTATATTTAATATTTAGTTTTAATTAGCCATAAATTTAAGCATCAAAAATCCTTTAATTGTTAACAAAATCTTAAATTTCAACAACGAGTATTTATGGCAGAATTGTTTGAGTGCCTGGCTGCAGACTGGTGGCTTAAAGCTCGGGGTTTCGGTAGTTACGCTATTACTGCTTCCCTCTTTACAGGTAATTTTATATCTATGACTTTATTTTTGGCTCCCATTATTGGTGCAAAACAGCTGTTTTTATCCTTAAACATGTAAAAGATGTTAAACTAGTATTTTAAGCTATTGTTTTTGCACTACTTTAGCCGATAATTAAAACCCCTAAAATTACGCGTTTTTAATAATATGAATACCAAGATAGCAACAATTATATTATTATTCACCACTTCTATATTGATATCACAAACTAGATATCTAGACCCCGTTTTCGAAAGTGTTTCTAGTAAAACTTATAATTATTCAATAAAAGGAAAAGACACTTTAAAACTGGATTTATACGAACCCAAAAACGATTCACTGCACAAAAGACCTTTGTTTGTTATTGTTCATGGTGGCGGATTTAATTCTGGTGAAAGAAATAGTAGATCCTTGATTTCTTTAGCTGAAAATATTGCCAAAAAAGGATTTGTTGTGGCATCTGTAGATTACCGATTACTTGGTAAAAACAAATCATTTAATTGTAGTACGCCCGTAAATAAAAAATTAAAAGTTTATTCTAATGGCGCTTACGATTTACTGAGTGCTTTACAATATTTAATTAAATATAAATCTAGTTTTGAAATAGACGACTCTAAAATTATTTTGGCAGGAATTAGCGCTGGTGCAGAATCGGTTTTAAACTTTACTTATAACCGAGAATTAGTCATAAAAAACTCAAAGCGCTACGGATATATTAAACCGGCTGCTGTAATATCGGTTTCTGGAGCTTTATTAAATGCCGATTTAATTTCTAAAAGAAATGCTGTTCCAGGAGTTTTCTATCATGGTGTAGATGATCGCGTTGTTCCTTATGGTAAAGGAGCTCATCAGTCTTGTAAATTAAATAGTAAAGGCTTCTTAAGTATTGATGGTTCAAAAAGAATTGCTGAAAAATTAGAGAGCTATAATGCTAGTTTTTTACTGTATAGCTATACAAACCAAGGGCATTATGATTTTGATGTTCCGAATGATGATATTAAACAAGCTTTCATATTTATAAATAAAGTCGTGTTTGAAAAGAAGCCGTATCGTGCTAAAATTATTCAGTAAAACAAATTAGTCTTCATCGGGAATATGAAGCATATGTAATAAACGATGTGCTATAGGTGCAAAGATAACAGCCACTGTACTTAAAAAAGCAATTCCGCTAAAAAGCGCATAAAATGACGCAAACAATTTAGCCGATGTGGTATGCATTTCGTTAACTGGTCCCATACCCGTTAAAATTAATGAAGCATTGTAAAATCCATCAATCCACGAAATTTCTCCATAATAATGATATCCAATAGTCCCTATTGCCAGAGAAAACGCTATCAACATACTTGAAAACAAAAAATATTTAAGCACCCTTCTTAGAAAAATATTAAATGGTAATATTTGTCGATTTTGCTTTTTAGTTTTCATTGTTTTTTCATTTTCTACATTAAATATATTGATAATAATTTTGAACGACACGACTATTTACTATTTTTTAAATAATTTTGTTTAACTTTTTACGATATATGTTAAACATTATGTATATTTGCTAAACAATTAAAAATCATGGCAAAGAATAAAATTATTTCAGACAACGACATCTTATCATTTTATATGGATTATGTGTTAGAACATAATGAGAAACCAAATTCGGTATACTCATTTGCGAAGGCTAATAATTTCGAAGAATCAAAATTTTATGAATTTTTTGGATCTTTTGAGGTTATTGAGAAACATATTTTCAAAGTTTTTTTTGATAATTCGATGATCGCTTTAAATAAAAGCGACGAGTTCCAGTCATTCGATGCTCGAAATAAATTGCTAAGTTTCTACTTTACTTTTTTCGAAAACTTAACGGCAAACAGAAGTTATGTGATTTATGCGCTTAATCAGCATAAAAATAGCTTAAAAAATTTAGCATTGCTATCTGAGTTAAGAAAGAGTTTTACACATTTTATATCGCTTTTAGATATTGAAACAATAGATATTAAACAGGAACAGCTGGAAAAAATCCAAAATAGAGCTATAAAAGAATCAGCTTGGGTACAGTTAATGCTAACTATTAAATTTTGGATGGACGACACTTCGGCTTCGTTTGAAAAGACCGATATTTTTATAGAAAAATCAGTAAACACTAGTTTTGATGTTTTAAACATCGTTCCTTTAAAAAGCATTATAGACTTTGGAAAATTTATTTTCAAAGAAAAAATGCACATGAATTAAGACATATGAAAACAATTGATTCTATTCCGGTTTCCAAAATACAACGTGCATCCAAACTTGTTTCAACTGGGGCAAAAGTTGGCGTTAATTACCTTAAATATTATGGTGATAAAATAACAAAAACTGAAGATGTAGCCCGAGCGACATTAAATGAAAACAATGCAGAAGATATTTATGATGGGCTAAAACAATTAAAAGGAAGTGCTTTAAAAGTAGCGCAAATGCTAAGTATGGAAAAAAGCATTATGCCTCAGGCCTATGTAGAAAAATTTTCGTTGGCCCAATTTTCCGTACCGCCTTTATCACCTCCGTTGGTGCTAAAAACTTTTAAAAATTATTTCGGCAAAATGCCGAACGAATTATATGATTCCTTCAACTCAACATCGGTTAATGCTGCCAGCATCGGACAAGTGCATGTGGCAGAAAAAAACGGGAAAAAACTTGCTGTGAAAATCCAATATCCTGGTGTTGCACAAAGTATCGCATCTGATTTGGCTCTTGTTAAGCCAATTGCTATGAAAATGTTTAATATTAAAGGGAAAGACTCAGATAAATACTTTAAAGAGGTTGAAGGAAAATTAATTGAGGAAACAAATTACAGGTTAGAAATTGTGCAAAGTAAAGAAATAGCTTTAGCATGCTCTCACATTTCTAACCTGAAGTTTCCAAACTATTATGAAGAATTATCATCGGATAGAATTATTACCATGGATTACATGGAAGGTGAACATCTTTCTGAATTCACCGCTTATAATACAAACCAGGAAACAGCTAATAAATTAGGACAAGCGCTATGGGATTTTTATATGTTTCAAATTCACAAGTTAAAAAAAGTACATGCAGATCCGCATCCGGGTAATTTTTTGGTTTCGCAGCAAGGTGAATTAATTGCCTTAGATTTTGGTTGTATGAAAACCATTCCAGACGAATTTTACATCCCTTATTTTGAGTTAGCAAAACCTGAAAACATTACAAACAAAGACTACTTTGTTGGTAAATTATACGAACTGGAAATTCTTCGCGAAGACGATTCTAAAGAAGAAATTGAGTTTTTCACAGAAATGTTTCACGAATTATTAAGTTTGTTTACGCAACCTTTTCATGTAGAGAATTTTGATTTTTCGGATGGTGATTTCTTTGGAAAAATAACAGAATTAGGACAGCGCTATTCAAAAAACACAGAACTACGAAAGATGAATGGCAATCGTGGTTCTAAACATTTTATATATATAAACAGAACCTTTTTTGGTTTATATAATTTAATGTTCGATTTAAAAGCAAAAGACATAAAAATTAACAATTACAAAAAATTATAATGCCACACTTTAGAATAGAAGATATTAATAAAATGCAGCATTTATACCGTATCAATCTTATTAATAGTTGTTCTGGATATAAATCTGCTAATTTAATTGGTACTAAATCCTCCGAAGGTATTTCTAATGTGGCTATTTTTAGTTCCGTTACTCATATCGGTTCAGACCCCGCATTGTTAGGCTTTTTTTTACGACCTACCACGGTAATTAGAAATACTTATGATAATATTAAAGAAACGGGGTATTTCACAATAAATCATATACACGAATCAATTTTGCAGGACGCACATCATACTTCTGCTAAGTATGAATCAAATATTTCAGAATTTAATGTTACAGAATTAGAAGAAGATTATAAATCCGGATTTCATGCCCCTTTTGTAAAAAATTCACCTGTACAAATGGCTATGACTTATGTTGAAGAATATCCGATAAATGCAAATGGTACTATTTTACTTATTGGCGCCATCAAAGATTTGTATCTTCAGGACAATCTTTTAGGTCAAGATGGTTTTGTAAATCTGTCTGAAGCTAATGTGGTTGCTATAAACGGGTTGGATGGTTATGCTATGCCTAAATTAAAAACACGTTTAGACTACCAAAGACCAAAAAATTTATCTTATCTTAAAACCTAAAATGAAAATTCTTGTTACAGGTTCCACAGGCTATATTGGTAAAAGGCTCATCCCTTTATTAATAAATGAAGGGCACCACGTGGTTTGTGCCGTAAGAGATGTATTAAGAGTTGATAAAAACTATTTAGAAGACGAGCATATTACCATTATTGAAGCCGACTTTTTAAAACCTGAAACGCTTAAAAATATTCCAAGTGATATAGATGTAGCATATTATCTAATTCACTCCATGTCGAATTCTTCTAAAGATTTTCTGACTTTAGAAGCTGATTGTGCGCAAAATTTTAAGAATCACTTCGAATCCACAACTGTAAAACAGGTTATCTATTTAAGTGGTATCACCAATGAAGAACAACTCTCAAAACATTTGGAATCCAGAAAAAATGTTGAGAATATTTTAGCCTCAGACACCTATGCGCTTACCGTTTTTAAAGCAGGAATTATTGTTGGTTCGGGTAGTTCATCATTTGAAATTATTCGCGATTTAGTAGAGAAACTCCCTGTAATGATAGCGCCTAAGTGGCTAAATACCAAAACACAACCGCTGGCGGTAAGGGATGTGCTAACCTTTTTAAGTCGAGCAAAAGGTAACGAATCATTATACAATAAATCATATGATATTTTTGGACCAGAAATATTAACTTATAAGCAAATGCTTCTGCAATTTGCTG
>Ga0316201_10002595_pt1 | contig 12913 bp, 6 predicted proteins | sample CS6wburrow_MG_FD_204516 | JGI IMG/M metagenome (GOLD analysis project Ga0316201, IMG submission 204516) | Coastal sediment microbial communities from Delaware Bay, Delaware, United States - CS-6 worm burrow | ecosystem: Environmental > Aquatic > Marine > Coastal > Sediment | place: USA: Delaware... | reverse complement strand
ATGCAGCTGCGCATCGAACCGGCGGTAGAGTGGCGGCAGATGTATACCGACCAGTGGCGGATTCTGCGTGACTGGTTCTATGAACCCAACATGCACGGCAATGACTGGCCGGCTATCCGCGACAAGTACCTGGTTTTGCTGCCCCACGTGGCATATCGGCAGGACCTTGACTACATCTTTGGCGAAATCGCCGGCGAACTCAACGCGGGTCACAATTATGTCAATGCGGGAGACCAGCAGGCTGTCGCCAGGCACGACGGCGGGTTACTGGGTGCCGAAATCACGGCGGCTAACGGCTATTACCGGATTGAAAAAATCTTCGCCGGGGCTCCCTGGCACGATCATCAGCGCTCGCCGCTGGCGGAGCCGGGCGTGGATGCGCGCGTCGGGGACTATATTCTCGCAGTGGATGGAAAATCGACCGGCAACGTCGATAATTTTTACCGCCTGCTCGAAAACAAAGGCGGACAGCTGGTCCGGCTGACACTGAACGGTTCGACCGAATTGAAAAACGCCCGGGAAGTGTTGGTTAAAACCGTCACCGGTGAGACCAATCTGCGTTACCTGGACTGGGTGAAGAGCCGCAGGGAACGCGTTGAGGAACTGTCGGGTGGGCGCGTTGGCTACATTCATCTGCCCAATACCGCGCTGGAAGGCCACGAACAGCTTTACCGCCTCTATCCTTCACAAATCGACAAGGACGCGATCCTGATTGACGTCCGGTACAACGGCGGTGGTTTCATCCCGGATCACATGGTGCACCTCGTTGCGCGTGAGCCCATTGTCTACTGGAAGAGCCGGGGACTGGAAGCCGCGGCCCAGACGACACCGATCATTTCTCACAGCGGGCCCAAGGCGACTTTGATCAATGGCTACTCCTCATCCGGCGGTGACGCATTTCCCTACTACTTCCGAAAACTGGGCCTGGGGCCGTTGATCGGCACTCGGACCTGGGGCGGACTGATTGGGATTTCCGGCAATCCGATGCTGGCCGACAATGGCGGAATACTGACGTCGACGTTCCGAATGCTCGATCCCGACGGCCGCTGGGCCGTAGAAAACGAAGGTGTTGCGCCAGATATTGAAGTGATCGACCGGCCGGAACTCGTCGCGGCGGGGCAGGACCCGACTTTGGAAGCCGGTGTCCGCTACCTGCTGGAGCAACTGGAGAAAAATCCGGCGGGAGAACTGCAGGTTGAAGCTCCGCCGGCTGATTTTCGCTGACGTGCGCCGGATTCGAAAGGCGGGTGCAGAGCGTGTGCAGCCAGGGCTGCATGCCCTTTTAATAGTGTTTGAAAACGTAATGGAGAATGAACGATGACAGCTTCCCGGTTGTTGACCGCACTGGTACTGATGGTATTGATCGCCGGATGTAAACCCCAACCGGCCGCCGAGGCGCCGCCGCTCGAACCAACGCCCGCACCCACTGCGGAAGCGGTGCCGCCGGCGGATTCCGGCCCGTCCATCAGCTACGAGAAGTACCGGCTGGACAATGGCCTGGACGTGATCCTGCACGTGGACCGTTCCGATCCGGTCGTGGCCATCAACCTGGCTGCCCACGTGGGCTCATCCCGGGAAGTGACCGGCCGCACCGGTTTTGCACACCTGTTCGAACACCTGTTATTCCTGGACTCCGAAAACCTGGGTTATGGCGGACTGGACGAAATGAATACGCGAATCGGCGGTGAAGGCACCAACGGCTTCACCACGACCGACATGACCCAGTACTTCCAGGCCGTGCCGGCGGACGCCCTCGAAAAAGTGATCTGGGCGGAAGCCGACAAGCTCGGGTATTTCATCAACACCGTCACCCAGCCGGTGATCGATACCGAAAAACAGGTGGTGAAGAACGAGAAGCGCCAACGGGTCGACAACCGCCCTTACGGTCACAACTTCTACGTCATCGGCAAGGCCATGTATCCGGAAGACCACCCTTACAACTGGCAGGTGATCGGATCCCTGGAGGACCTGGAAGCGGCCACGCTGGAGGATGTCAAAACGTTTTACGGTCGCTGGTACGTGCCGAACAACGTGACGCTGACGCTCACCGGCGACTTTGACGTGGCCGAGGCAAAGGCGTTGATCGAGAAGTATTTCGGGGAGATCCCTGCCGGGCCTGAAGTGGCTTTGCGGGAACCGCTCCCGGTTGAACTGGAGCAAACGGTTTCGCTTTATCACGAGGACAACTTCGCGACGGTGCCGCGACTGACCATGGTCTGGCCGACGGTCGGCGAGTTTCACCCCGATGCCGCGGCGTTTGAAATCCTGTCGGAGTACCTGTCCGAGGGTAAGCGCGCCCCCCTTAATGAAGTCCTGATCGATGAATTACAGCTCACTTCCAGCCTGTCCACTTTCAACTACGGTAAGGAACTGGCCGGCGAGTTCTACCTGTTTGTCGACGCCAACGCGGGCCAGGACCTTGATGCCTTGCTGCCTGCCATGGAAACGGCCTTCGACCGGTTCGAACAGAACGGGATTTCACAGCAGGACCTGGACCGGATCAAGGCAGGCTACGAAGTCGAGTTCTACGGGCAGCTGCAGAGCGCGCTGGGTAAGGCGATTGCGCTGGGTCAGTACAACACGCTGACCGGCGATCCGGACCGGATCAACAGTGATATCCGCCGCCTGCAGGCCGTGACCACCGATGATGTGATGCGGGTGTACAACCAGTACCTGAAAGACAAGCCGCATGTCGTCACCAGCTTCGTGCCGAAAGGCGAGCTCGCCCTGGCCCTGGAAGGCAGTGTGCAGGCGGAAGTGGTGGAGGAAGTCGTCGTGCAGGGTGCCGATCAGGCCCCCGAGGCGGACCGCACGGTTCGAGATTTCGAGCGCACGCCCAGCAGCTTCGACCGGACGGTCGAGCCGCCGTTTGGTGCGCCGTATGAACTGCCGTCCCCGGTCGTCTGGCGCGAAACGCTGGAAAACGGCGTCAGGGTTTTTGGCATTGAGTCTTCGGAGACACCGCTGGTTTATTTTTCCCTGGAACTGGACGCCGGCCGCGACCGGTCCAGCACCGACAAACCGGCCGTCGCCAGCCTGACGGCGGACCTGCTCAACAAGGGTACGGCCACCAAAAGCACGGCAGAGCTGGAAGACGCCATCAAGTCACTCGGTTCCGAGATTCGTGTTACAGCCGGCGCGACCCATACGCGCGTAACCGGAAGCACGCTGTCGCGCAACTTCGACAAAACCATGGCGCTGGTCGAAGAAATGTTACTGGAGCCGCGCTGGGACAGTGAAGAGTTCGAACTGCTCAAGCGCAAGCAGATCAACCAGATCGACCAGGATGCCGGTAACCCGGAGGCCATAGCGCGGCGCGAGGCCGCCAAGTTGCGATATCCTGAGGACCACATCTACAGTTATCTTCCATACGGCACACGGGAGAAGTTGGAGACGGTCAGCCTGGCGGATCTCAAGGCTTTTTACGAAGCCAATTATTCGCCTGTGCGGGCGACGCTGAATGTCGTAGGCGACGTCGATACGGCAGCGGTGCGATCGGCGGCCGGCGGTTTGTCCACACGCTGGAGTGCACCGGGCACCGATCCGGTTTCCCTGCCGCCTGCCAACCCGGTGGAGCAGTCCGTGATTTATTTTTACGATGTGCCCGGGGCGAAACAATCCGTTTTGAGGATTCAGCGTCCGTCACTCTCCGCACTGGATCCGGACTATCCGCTGGCCGAGGCGCTCAACTTCCTGTTGGGCGGGATCTATACCTCTGAACTCAATACGGAGCTGCGTGTTAACAAGGGATATACCTACGGCATACGCTCCGGCTTCATGGGTGAGAAGGACCGGGGCACATTCGCTATCGGCTCGAGTGTCAGGGCCAACGTCACCCGCGAGTCGCTGGAGCTGATTCGGGATATCGTATCCGGCTATGGGCCGGACTTCACCACCGAAGACCTGGCCATGCTCAAAGGCGCCGTGCTCCGGGGGCAGGCGCTGAAAAACGAGACGTTGAGCGCGAAGCTGGATGTCGTGCGGAAAATTTCCAACTTTGGATACCCGGACGACTTCCAGGCCCGTAACGCGCGCCGCGTGGAACAAATGACGCTGGAGCAGTTCAAGCAACTGGCCGAGCAATACCTGAAACCCGGGGCGATGCAGTATCTCGTCGTGGGTGATGCCGCCACCCAGGCCAGGCGCCTCGGTGATCTTGGATTTGGCGATCCGGTCACGCTGCCGGCCGGCAACTGAGCGGAGCTTTCAGGTACGCGAGACTCGTTGAGTATCAGAGCTGGCCTTTTCGTCGGCCAATCGGGCCACACCCGAATCACGATCGGGTTCCCCGACGCCTGGGCTGCCTGGAAAAACTGATGAATTCATGACGTCATGGTTTTTAGCGCTGTTCTCTGCTCAAATGTAAGGCGTGGAGGCAAACCGGAACAACGACGAGCGCACGGGATCCGCTAAGTGGCTGACCGTCCTGTTTCTCCTGCTGATGCTGGCGGCGCTGGCCGCTCGGTTCTGGGCGGGTGAAAAAACTTACGATTGGGTAGGGCCGACCCACATTGCCGCCGGTAGTGAGAACATTTATTTGCATGCGGGCGGCGAGTTGTACCGGCTCACCGTTACCGGCGATATGAACGGCGTATTCTCAGCCAGTGAGTCGGGTCTGGAGGACGTTCCCATTGACCTCAGGGTCATGGCCGACGGCAGTTTGCTGCTGGCTGAGCAGGAACCGGCACGAATCCGGATCTGCCAGGTTGATTCCTGGCAATGCCACCCGGCCGCGACCGTGCTCGAGTACATTGTCCAACGGCAATTCAAGGTGCTCCCCGGCTTGTCTGAGAACGAGTGGTTTATTACCGACTCGCAGGGCGACACCCTGTGGCGGCTGGCGCCCGGCGGCGGGCCGGAGAAACGGGTTTCCGACCGGACGCTGGCCGGGCCCAACGACCTGGCGTTCGACTCTGCCGGCAACCTCTGGGTCGCTGATACCGACCACCGCCGAATACTCGAGCTGAAGCCGCAGGCCGATGGCACCTTCATTTTGGGCCGGGAGCACAGCACCGGCAACGGCATCGTGACGGGAAACCGCCACTACCCGATGATGCTGGCCCTGGGCGCGGATAACCGCTGGTGGGTGGTGCAGGCTGCCGAGTTTTCAGAAGGTTCTGCCCAAGTGGTGATTTACCACGAGTCCAACGGCCCTGAGGAAGCTATCGATTTGCCGGCAGGCGCCTATCCCACCGATATAGCCGCGTTGGGCGAGTACATGCTGATCACCGACATGCAGCGCTTTACGGTGTACGCAGTCAACACCAGAACTTTGGAGGTCAGTGAATTCGGTGACGGGGCGTTCATCGATCGCCTGAGCCAAATTCGACAAAACCATGTCTACTTCGAACGACTCGGTACCGTATGTCTCGCCGGAGTGATCATTTTTGCCGCGTTGATGATCGCCGCCGCGGCTTACGCAACTCCGAAGAACAAGCGCTGGACCAAGCCGCCGGCATCGATCGATTTCGACAACGCGCCGGAGAGCGTGCCGGAGACCCGCCGCATCCACTGGTTAGAGCGGGATCCGAAAATCAACCGGGCCGTTACGTGGCTCCGGCGCACAGGCTTTTTCATGATCATTTTCTGGATCCTGGGGTCCTTTGCGATATGGGTATGGGCGGCCACGCAGGCCGGTCCCGCTGCCGATGGGGAACTGGCCGCAGAACTGAATCAACTGGGGCTGGTTTTATTGCTGGGTTCGGCCGCGCTCGCGTTCACCATTCCCATTGTCTGGCTCCAGTTGCGCCACATGAAAAACGAGCTTGGAACGGACGGCAAACGGCTTTACATGCGGTTGCATGATGGCCGTGAACTGTCGGTTGAGCCCCAACGGCTGTTTTACACCGGCACGGCGATACTCCACGATCAATACACGTTTCCGCTGCAGGGCGGGCAGCAAAAATCCATATATATGCCGGGGGAAGTGGAAAAGTGGCTGGTGCCCCTGTTGCGCCAGGCTACACGGCTGACTGCCAGGGAAGCCATGAAATACCGTTGGAACCGCCACGACAGCCTGTTGATCTGGTCCTTCGTTACCGGAATAGCCATGGCCGTGGTGGTCATCGTGGTAAAGACGATGCCGACCTGATACCGGTCGTTGCCCCGACTGTTGTTTTCAGGGAAGCGAGACTCACCAGTCATTCGCCCGACGCTTTTTCAAAGCCTCTGCGATGCCGCCGTTCAGGTTTGGCGTCCATTCCGGAAGCAGGTACAGCATGATGAAGTGTTCGATTGCGCCCAGCGCGCAAATGAAGGCAGCCAGGTACAACAGCCAGGGTAAGAAGCCGAACACAAAAAGGACGAGAGCAAATAGACTGAACGCGAATATCCCGGTCCGGATCAGTCGCGTGTGAAAGCTCGCAAGCCGTCCGTAACGCAAGAGCGAGGCGGCGTGCGCGACGGTCCAAAGCACGACAACAGCCAAGATGACCCAGCCGTGAGCGGTATACACATAGGGGTGCAGCGGCCAGATAGCGTACACGATGACCAGCACCAGGAGGATGTCTGCCAGGGAGTCCAGGGAAGCTCCCAGCGCCGACACGGCGCTGAATTTTCGCGCCACCCAGCCATCCAGGACGTCGCTGAGCAGTGCGGCTGTCAAGAGGGCGATGAAAGGCCCTTCCATCTTACTGTAAGCCAAATATGCGAGGATCGGAACGGATGCGAGGCGGGCTACGGTAATCGCATTGGGTAACCAGCGGTAGCGGTGTGAATCCATCTTGCCAACGGATGCTACTATAATCGTCGGCGGTCAGAAACCTAGGGAAGATCGAACGACGTGAATGAAGTTAAGAAGTTTTCCGGGCGCATGGATTGCCTGGCCCTGTCGTTGTCCGGCGGCGGCGTCCGGGCCGTCGGCTTTCACCTCGGAACCATGAGCATGCTGGAGCGGCTGGGCTTGCTTGAAAAAGTCCAGATCATCTCATCCGTATCGGGTGGCAGTCTGCCTGGCATCGGTTATTCGCTGTCGCAGCGCCTCGGGCGGTCGTTCCAGGATTTTTTCGACGACTTTTACGAATTCCTCCCCCCGCTGAACCTGATCGAAGAAATGATGAAGAAAATGGTCGCCCGGGATGCTCCTGCGCCGTCCGGGCGGCGTGACATGATCACGGCGTTCGCCAATATCTACGAGGAGTTTTACTTCAAGCGGTTTTTTGGGGAGTTCACAGACGGCGGTGAGGTTACTTTTGACATTCTGATGAGGGAACCGCGTCAGGACCATCGGCAGGACCATCTGAAAGACCATCTGAAAGAGATGGTTTTCAATGCAACCGAGTTCAAAACCGGTTCTGCATTTCGTTTCCAGGTCAGCGAATACCGCTGCCTGATCGGAAACCGTAATATTGCAATCTGCAAAAAGCACGCGCGTCAGATTCGCGTCGCCGATATCATGGCGGCTTCGTCCTGCATACCGGTTGGCATGGAACCGTTGTTCTTTCCTGATGATTTCCACTGGCCGGATGACAAAATAAAGCGTGGGCGGTTCGCAAAGTCAGAGCGTCCGACCTGCTGGGAAATCAACCGGGCGCTGGAACGCAACCTGGACACGAAACTGCCGAACTTTGCGCTGATGGACGGGGGTGTTTACGACAACCAGGGCGTTTCCAGTACACTCAACGCCCTCAACCGGCGCAAGGAGGGGATCAAGGACGCGGACAGCCACGAATGTGGTTTTTCCCTGGTGGGCCGGGGCGAGCCCTGGGGCCCCCGGGAGTGGGCCAACTGGGTTTCCGGGCGCATCGTTGAAGGCGCTGAGCACAAGTACGTCGACGTGAACGCTTCCGACCTCGACCTGTTGATTATCTCCGATACGCCGGTGCGCAAGGCTTCCCTGTACCCCCGCGTTTCCTACACCCGCGAAGGCCGGCCCGAATCGGTCGGGCGCCATGCAAAACGCGCGAACAGAGCCAATTCCTGGATCAGCCGGGTGACCGTCGGGCAGCTCAGCGTGATTGCCACCGTCATCATGGTCATGCTGACCACCAGCGCGATTCTGACCGCCTGGGACTTGCGGGAAGGGTTGGTCGGCGTCATAGAACAGTCACAGTTCGGTCTGAAGGGCTTCGTACTGCTGCATTTGTTACTTCCGTTGTTCCTGGTGCTGCTGACTTTTATCGCCTTGTTCGTGCTCAAGGTCAACAAGGCGCGTGCCATCGAGGCGCTGGAGAAAGCGATACCGAACTGGAAAGGAAAACCGGGCCGTTACATCAACAAGCTCCGGCTGGGAAATCTGCTGAAAATGGGCGCTTTGCGCGGCGAATCGGTCTCCGTTCTGACGTCTACCATCTTCATGAACCGGATTCGCGGGCTGGGATACGCGGTGGCATACAGCCGCGATGATTTGCAGAACCGGATCCTGGACAACGAGATCTTCACGCTGCAGGTTGCCGCCGAAACGCCAAACGATTTTCAGCGAAAGCTTCAATCCGAGGGGCTTTGGCCACCACCGCCGGAGATGGAGCGCATCGTCGGCCGGGCAGCCACGATGCAAACCAAGCTGTGGATCGAACAGGACGAGGATGACCCGCTGAACGACCTCGACTACCTGGTTGCCGGGGGACAGGCCACGGTGTGTTTCAACCTGATGCAGCACATGTGGCAGGAATGCAGGGACGGGAGCGGCTGGTTGCACTCCGAAACCGGCGAGTTATTCGACCGGACGCTGGCCGAGTGGAAGAAACTATTTGAGGATCCGCTTTGCTTGCTCAGGGACCGCAAAATGAAAAGCCGCATTGCGGAAATGAACGCGCAGGCCGGGATCATGTAGCGAGCAGCCGGGTGCGGCGCAACTTTTCCGGCGGGCGCCGCACATCCCAGACCAGGCCCATCGCCTCCCACAGGCAGATCACCCAGTAGAACATATCGATTTCCCACCAGCAGAATCCGGCCCGGGCGGACACCGGGAAACGGTGATGATTGTTATGCCAGCCCTCGCCGAACACCAGCAGCGAGACCAGGAAATTATTGGTCGACAGGTCGTCGGTTTGGAAACGCCGACGGCCAAACCGGTGGCAAAAATAATTGACCGCCGAACTCTGGTGGATCAACAGTGCGGCGCCGAGCAACACGCCCACCGCCATCGCCGAGAATCCGCCCAGCAGAAAAACAATGACACAAAGGGTCAGTCCAGGCACGAGCGAGTGGTGGTGCAGCCACATCAGCTCCGGATACCGGGTCAAATTCGGCACCTGGGCGCAGATCTGCTCGTCGGTGTAGCGGCTGTCGATGTGGCTACCCAGCCAACTGAACCAGAACCCCTGCCTGGGCGAGTGAGTATCGTCCTCGCGGTCGGTGTGCAGGTGGTGCAGACGATGCTTGCCGGCAAAACGGATCGGGTCGCCAAACGTGCTGGCGCAAAAAAGGGCGAGCACGAACTGGAACCAGCGGCTGGTCCTGAACGCATTATGGGCAAAATACCGGTGCAGGCAGACACCGACACCGATCGCCTGGAACGGATAGATGGCTGCAAAGAACAACCAGTCATTTTCCGTTGTCCCGTTGATAATCGCCCAGGCGGCCAGGACGTGAATCAATGCAATCAATGCCCCGGTGCGGACCCGCGCAGGGCGGCTGCGCGTGTACGGCCGGGTGGGAATGCGTTCCATCAGGCTGTCTTGGCTTCCAGAGGCTGCCGCGAACGGCTTTTGTATCGAGTCGCCATGGCATCCTCTTCCAGCAACGGGTTGAGTTCGCCGTTCTCCAGCGTAATTCGCGTGGGCTTGAACCAGTCCTCGAAGCGGGCATCCACCGGGAGACTCGGCGTGTAGACCGCGTCGAGGCGCTCCGTTGTGCTGACATTAGTGCGCGGGCCTTTGCGGATGAACATCGCACCGGGACTGGAGAAGCTGCCCGGCGCCAGGATCGCGGCGGCAGTCAGCGAGCTGAGTAGCATGTGGTCCCGGCCCAGGTGCTTGCGGTAATGCCAGAGAAATTTCATCTGGTGCTTCAGGAAGCGGGCTCGGTAGCCGCGAAAATTTCGACCGTTACGGACAAAATGCACCACGTCGTCGATAGGATCGATCGGTTTCAGGCTGAGCGTCGAGCCTTCCAGGTCACGCATCTTGGTGTTCGGGAGAATCAGCCCTCTCTCGAAACGGTCCTGGAAAAACGGTGTGCCGGGGAACGGGATGGCCATGAATATGAAGTTCGGCGCAGGAATTTCCGGATGGTCGCAGATCAGGTCCAACTGGTGGTACATCTGCTCCAGCGTCTGGATCGTGGGATCGTAAACCAGTCCATACTGGAAGATGATTCCGCCTTCCAGGCAGCGGCGGATCAATTCCACCTGGTTCATGCGGCTGTTTTGCTTCTTGTTGACGCTTTTGAGCCACATGCTGTCGTCAAACGATTCAACGCCGACAAAAACCGACAGGCACCCGGTTTCCCCTGCCAGCCTAATGTTTTCCTCGTCCCAGAAAAAAGTATCCGTGACGAAACCGCTCCAGTATTTGAACTGGCCGGCTTCGCGGCGTTTCTGCACGCACTGGATGCGATTGCGGAAACTGGCGCTTCCGTCACCCAGCAGCTGGTTGTCATTGAAGAAAAAGATAGGCCGCTTGCCCATGGCCTCCATCTGGTCTTCGAGATAATCCAGGCTCTGCGCAGCGTACTTCAGCCCGACGCCGGTCAGTGAGCAGAAACTGCATTTGAAGTTGCAGTTGCGGGTGGATTCGGCATAGCCCAGGCGCTTGATCCAGTAAGCGAGGTCGTATCGCGGTTTGAATTCCGCACTGATGTAGCCCGGTCCGAAAGAATCGCGGATGACGTCCCTGATCTGCTCGACATCACCGGTGCAGCAGTAATCGAAAAAATGCTCGGAATAATGGGGCAGGCAGCGCACGGCGTGGCCGCCGGCGACCGTGATCACCGCCGGGTTGGCGGTCTTGGCATAGGCCGATACCTGCAGCAAGCGGTCGAAGGTGGCGGTAAGGCCGGTCATCACGATCATGTCGGGCCAGGTCAGAAGATCCGGATTGAAGACTTCGACGAAACCCGAATGCACTTCGTTGTAGAGTTTTACCTCGCAATTTTCCTGCGAGAAGAATCCACCGAGAAGCACGGGGGCCAAAGCATCGGGCACTTCGTTACGCCGCTTGATGGGCTCGCGCATTTCGGGAAAGTACAGGTTGATGATCAGTATTTTTTTTATGGGCAGGCTCATTCGGTTACGGTCACGTTCATTTGAGTTGATTTAGTAATTTTTTGGCACGGATGAAGTCACCCGTGTCGTCTCTCTCCCCAAACCGTGCCAGTGTCTCGTTCAACAGCTCGGCGGCGGCGGCAGATTCACCCGCCAGGTTGAAGGTCTCGGCCCGATCGATGGCGGCACGCAGTTCGAGGGCCAGGGAACCCCGCTCCTTCGCCGTGGTCAGCGCGGTGGAAAACAGGCCGGCAGCCGCATCGAGTTGCGCCTGTTCGCCTGAATCATGGAACTTCGCCAGGCAAATCCGGCCGTGCAGACGGTGGTACTCGGATTCGCAAAACCGTTCCCCGCTTTTCCGCAAAGCGGCCCATCCGCTCTCGAGGATGTCGATGGCGGTCTCGTGGTTTTGCAGCGCGATGTAATCTTCAGCCAGGATGAACGACAGGTAGGTCAACCCCATTCCGGCACCGGCGTCGCGAAACGCGTCCAGCGCGGCCTTCATCTTCTCGGCGGGATCTGCGCTCAGGGGCACGGCTTCGTTCTTGGCGTCCCTGTTACCCGCCCATGCGGACAGGAAGCCCGCCAGCGGAACCCAGAACCGGTATCCTTTCTCGGTTGCGATGCGGGCGGCATTGTTGGCGTGATCAAGCGTTTGCTTGATATCGCCGCGCATCTGTTGCAACCACGCGCCGATGAACGAGGCAAAAGCCATTCCGTAAGGGTGGCCCAGGTCTTCGGCCAGTTTGACCGCCTCCTTCGCCAGCCTGGCTGCCGTTTTCGGACTTCCCAGGTGCCATTCAACCAGGGCCAGAACCACCCTGACATGGATCCGGGTGTCGTCTCCGCTGGCGGATTGCGCGGCGTAATCAAAGCCGGCTTGTTCGCTTTCCATGGCCGCTTCCAGGCTGGATTTGGCGGCTTCGAAATCGGCCTGGTAGTAGAGCGTGAAGCCCTGGCTGTAACGCGCCTGCAGAAATTGGGCCGGCTCTGCGGTGCTCTCCGCAATGCGCAACAGGCGCTGACTCTGTTCGAACGCCTCTTCCAGCTGGGCGGTGATGATGTAGTACATCCACAAGCCAACCGCTACCTGGAACAGTTGCGGTGCGTCACCCAGTTGCTCACACAGGTCCTGCGCCCGCGTAAACACTTTGCGAACGCGGGGGTCGGAGTAGCCGTGGGCGGACAGCAATGCGGTCCCGAGAATGCTCTGCAAGGCGACCTCGAGCGCTGCGCGCTGCGGCGATTCGGGCATGTTTTTCAGCAGCTTGAGACCTTTCCGGGATTGTTCAATCGCCTCGAGGTTGGCGAACCGGGACAGCGATTGCCGGCTGGCCTCGATCCAGAACGGCATGGCCTTTTCCAACTCGCCGGCCTCGGTGTAGTGGTAAGCCAGCAAAGCCGGCTGCCGCTTCGCCACTTCGGCAATTTCCTGCTCGAGGATGGCGGCCGTTCGGCCGTGCAACTCTTTGCGTTTTGATTTCAGCAACGAGTTGTAGGCGGTCTCCTGGATCAGGATATGTTTGAATGAATAAGTCAGGCTTTTCAGAACGCCTTTCTGATACAGCAACTCGGCACTGACAATTTCGTTCATTCCGTCCTTCAGCGCCTGTTCGTTTTCCGTGCCGCTGAGGGAACGCAGCAGCGTGTAGAAAAACTCACGCCCCAGCACCGAGCACAGCTGCAGCAGCGCCTTGGTCTCGCCGAGATTGTCGATGCGCGAGGTGAGGGAGTCCTGCAGCGTCGCCGGAATTTCCAGCCACGTCATTT
>Ga0316201_10002594_pt1 | contig 12914 bp, 10 predicted proteins | sample CS6wburrow_MG_FD_204516 | JGI IMG/M metagenome (GOLD analysis project Ga0316201, IMG submission 204516) | Coastal sediment microbial communities from Delaware Bay, Delaware, United States - CS-6 worm burrow | ecosystem: Environmental > Aquatic > Marine > Coastal > Sediment | place: USA... | reverse complement strand
TGAATTAAAAGACGAGGATATTACAATCGTAGAACGCAATGGTGACAAGGAGCTTGTTGTTATTGCATCTGGTGTTAAATACAAAGTGAAGATCGTATCTGTCGACTTTCAAGCTGCCACATATGTGTTAAGAATCAATGGCAAAAATTTCAATTGCCAGGCAAGATCTCATCTCCATCATCTTATAGGGGAATTAGGATTTAATAAAGCTTCCAAGAATAAGCAGAAGGATATTCATTCTCCAATGCCGGGTCTCGTACTCGATATACTAGTGAAGGAAGGTGATCAGGTTATAGAAGGTCAAAATGTGATGACACTGGAAGCAATGAAAATGGAAAACATTTTAAAAGCTCCGGCTGATGGCATTATTTCATCGATCCACACCAGGGTGAAAAGTAAGGTTGAAAAAAATGAATTACTGATTAGTATCAGTTAATCTACCAGTACTTTATTCTGACAATAACACGATTGTTATTAATCCCTTAGACTGAGGGATTATTTTTCCAGGTATTTATTTTCAAACCAGATTCTATACTTTGTGGCACTCTTCTGGTCAATGATCTTTCTGTAATTACGTTGTGTCACAGGGTATGCTTCATAATTCACTCCATCTACATCTACAAACTTAGCAGCATTCTTAATGATGTCATCGTAGTATTCCATGACTTTATCCTTACCTCTGAACTTCCTGATGAGAATGATCTTGGTGTTTTCGGATTTATTAAGGCCAATATCTGCAAGTTGTAATTTCTTGAGTCGGTGTTTATCCTTATTGTAATTGGATATGGAGATCTTAGTTTCGTTGAATTGATCCTCCTCAGGATTGAATACAACCACAGCTAAGTAATGTAACTTCTCAAACTCTTCCTCAAAGATATCATCCACTTCCTCAATGTTCACAGATTCAAAGGCATTTTCATCACCTTTGAGGAATCGCATAATTTCCCTGGCTCTTGTCTGTTCAGGAGTATTGGGATATCGGGTTACTACATCTTGTAATGCAGAAATATATTCATCTTCACCCTTCAGGTTACCGGCAGTCATCGCTCCCAATAAAGCAAATTTTGCTCTTAGCTCATGTTTCTCCCCAAACTTTGAAGTAGACTCCTCTACCATTGAGGCTACCCTTTGATAGTTTCCTTTATCAAATTCAGCAAAAGCCATGTCATAATAATCAGCCAATCGAGCTTTCTCAGAAAGCGCCTCATTCATAAAGTTAGGATCATTCAATGCCTGAGCATACTTGGTATCCGGAAAATCATTGAGGATCATATTACGATACTTATTGGCTTTAGCTGACTCGTTGAGATCCAGATAAGTAAGATACAAGTAGTAATATGTATCTAATTTCTTTTCTGTTTCCGGAAATCGTCGGAGCAGCTCTTCATGAACCTCAGCTGACTTGCTATAATTATCAAGGTTATCGCGATATAGTTTTCCTAATTCGAATAAAGCCAGTTCTATCCTTCCTTCTGCACGCTTAACTTCTGCCTCAGAAGAAGGGAATTCCTTTAGAATTTTGGCCAATTCTTCATCATCAACTTTTACTTCTTCCTGGGCAACAACTTCTTCATCCTCTTCCTGGTAAGCAACCCTTAAAGCGTCTCTTCTCCTCCAGTTGTCCTGTAGTGCTCGTTCTCCCCATTTATCCTTAAAGTTTGTCTTGCCTTTCTCAACAGTAGGTAAGTCATAAGCAAAGAAGCTGCTTTGAGCCAGAGATCTCGATCTGGAAAATTTAACAGCATTAATGGGTTTAGCTTCTTCTGTCTTAGCACCAGCGGCAGCAGCATCCTCTCTTTCTTTGAGGACATTTTTTGCAATTTCCTCTCTTTGCTCCAGAGGAAGTGCTCCTACTCTTATCAAGCTATCCTGTGTCCTGATCACTTCAAGATTTCTTGCAATGTCTCTGAGATTGGTGGCAAGTTTTCTGGATTGCTCATAACGATCATCTTTTTTATCCATGACCGTCAGTGTACTGTCATAATAGTTTTTTGCCTCAACATAGTTTTCGGCGTCATATTCCATGCTGGCAATCTTATAATAGCTTTCTGCCTGGATTAATGGATTCCCGTTAGAATATTTAAGTGCTTCTTTCAGATACTTCTTAGCTATAGCAATATCATCAGACATGATACCCATTTCTGCTAAGGTAAGCGTAATTCTGTCTCGATATTCTTCGTTCTTATTCTCCTTTCTCATCTTAAGAATTCTTGATTCTGCTGATGAAAATCCAGTATTTCCTGAGAAATAAGAGTTCTTTATCATGTTAAGCTCAGCATTGAGCTCCATTTCATAGGTGTTGCCCAGTTTCTTAGAAAGCTGGTATGCATCAGTGGCGCCAGTATAATTTCCAGATCTTTCTCTGATTTGTGCAAGGATGTAGGCGTATCTCGCCCGGTTCTTCTTATCGTCTGATATTTCTGAAGCGAGGACCAGGTAAGGAAGAGCCTCTTCATATCTTTTCTGGCTTATCGCCAAATGTGCTTGTGCAGCAGGTATTTCTTTCTTTATTTCATCTTTAACGGTAGGATCGTCCCACATCCTTCTCAATAAAAATTCAGCAGATGAAAATTGATCCCTCTCGATGTAAGTTCTTGCCAACCATAGTAGCCCTTCATAATAGCTTGACTTTTCTTCTTCAACCTCAGGTTCTTTTCTTGGTCGTGGAATCTCTTCTTCCTCTACATTGGCAACTGCAACGACTTTTGGCGTTGGCTGTTTGGGCTTAGGTGTTTCCTGTGTTACTTCTTTTTTAGTTTCAGTAACAGGTGGTTTCACAACAGTCGTTGTATCCTTACCAGGTGTTTTATTGTTATTGGATTGACGATCCTTAATGGCTTGTTCTCTTTCCTTTTTCTTTCTTTCCCTTTCTCTTTCTCTTCGATCTTTATCACTTTCCTTCTTCTTTGCGTCCTGCTTGGCTTTTTGTTCTCTTTCCCTTTCTTTCTTCTTTCTATCCCTTTCTTCTTCATCTTTCTTCCTCTGCTCTTCTTTAGCTTTTCTTTCTTCTTCACGGGCTTCCTCTTTGGCTTTCCGCTCTTCTTCTTTTATCTTTTGTTCCTCTTTTCTTTCTTCTTCTCTCATTTTTCGTTTGTCATCGGAGGAGAGGGTTTTCTTTCTATAATTTCTGCTAGATGGATCGTTGGGGTTAAATTCCTGCTGAAAATATTCAAATGTTTCTTCAGCAGATTCAAAATCCTGCTTGAGGTATTGAGCTGTACCCATTAACACGTAGCAGTCATCGACATAATCACTTACATCATGAATAGCTGCAACAGTTGTTACTTTTTCTATAGCTAAATCGAGTTCACCTGCAACAGATTGAGCATTCTCTGAGTTACCGTAAGTGTATACTGGAAGGATTTCGCTGTAATTATCAACATGGTTTTCCTCAAGGATTGTGAAAGTCTCCTTCATGATTTCATTGGCATTCCAGTATCCATTGTACTTAGCCGTCATGTTATGGTAAAACTTCTTGAATCCCGATACGTCTCCTTTACGCTTCTTAGTGGCACATGATGGGACCATGATGATTGAAGCTATAAAGAGGATCGAAAACCTTAAATTCTTTCTCAAAATATTGTACAATTATTCTTATTAATAAGCCTATGGCAAGTCTATATGGGTTATTAACTGTCTGGGTGCAAATTTATTTTAAATATTCAGAATATCACGCACCTTTTAGAACGCCAAAAACAATACCAGATTGTATAAATACCAAATGTGCGTCAGATAATGGGCTAGAATGACAATTATTGCCGTACTTGAATTGTTAACTGAAATTTCAGGTTAGTAATTAGTATATATCAATTACTTATTAGAAATTTGCCCCCGTTGTCTGAAAAACACAGATAATGAATGACAACTTTGACAACACGACTGATAAAAAAAGAAGTATAACAGAGAAGTACAGACTTGCTGTTATTGATGAGGAAAATCTTTCTGAGGTCAGATCATTTAGGGTATCCCTACTGAATATTTATATCTGGATCAGCACCATATTGTTACTGCTGAGTATCGGAATCATATCTCTTATATTTTTTACACCAGCAAAAAGATTGGTGCCAGGTTATGGAGATGTGGAGCAGAGTCGTCAGTATCTCTCTTTAAAAGATAGGGTTTCTGAAATTGAAGAAGCGCTGGAAGTGCAGCAGCTTTACAATGAAAGCTTAAAGAAGATCATCCAGGGAGAAGACAATAAAAATGTATTGACAGACAGTAAAGGAGAAATCATCAAGCTACCTGGCATCAATGATGCGGACGCTGATCCTTCCATCATTTCTGCTGAGGATATTGATAATACCAGAATCACAAAAGTGCTGGGATCCTTATTCTTTGTGCCGCCTGTAACGGGTACCATTAGTTCAGGATTCCTTGATGTCAAGTCTCATTACGGGGTAGATATTTTAGCAGCCAGGAATACGCCCATTAAATCTATTATGAGTGGGGTGGTGGTATTCTCTGACTGGACAATGGAAGCAGGAAACACAATGGTGATCCAACATGATAATAATATCGTCTCTGTTTATAAGCACAATTCAGAATTGCTTAAGAAATCCGGAGACCTTGTTCAATCAGGTGAAGCTATTGCAATTATAGGAAATACAGGTACATTATCAGACGGGCCACATTTACATCTGGAACTATGGTACGACGGTTATCCTGTTGATCCGGAAAAGTATATTAACTTTAACTAGACAAAATCAAGAAAATCATATGTCACACTCGTTGAATCTTTTGCAGAATGAAGAAGGAGAAGCCATAAGCCCTATCCTTCCTGAAGATGTGAAAAATTATCTAATTGATATTGATGGTACCGTCACAGATGACGTTCCCAATGAAGAACCTGAAAGGATGGTTACTTGTGAACCTTATCCCGACGCACTGGATATTATAAATAAATGGTATGAAGAAGGACACGTCATTACCTTTTTCACCTCTCGTACGGAAGAACATAGAGAAATCACAGAAATCTGGTTGAAAAAATATGGTTTTAAATACCATGGTCTGTTGATGGGCAAGCCACGTGGTGGAAACTATCATTGGATTGATAACCATATGGTAAGGGCTACCAGGTTCAAAGGTAAGTTTACTGACTTCATTAAGAAGAAAAAAGAGATAGAAGTGTTTAAGTCTTAGTATTTCTAAGTTGTTGAACTGCTTGTATTAAATCCGGAAATTCCCAATCATAAGATTGAGCTTTAAGTCTTCCGGGTATCACCCTATTGCTATTAAGGACAACATCAGCCATTTGCCCTAAGGCAAGTCGCAGCCCAAATGTAGGTGCAGGTAATACCATATATCCACCACCTAGCCCTTCTCCGATCTCCTTTATAAATTCCTTATTGGTTAAGGGTAAAGGTGCGACACCATTGTATATCCCTGAAAAAGATGGATCGTTGATGGCATCAATGAATAATCTGCTGACATCTGTGATATGAATCCAGCTGTAATATTGTCTTCCATCACCGAAGTAGTTTAATACCCTGATGGGTGCAGTCATTAAAACCTTTGGTAGTGCACCTCCCTGAGTACTTAAGACAATACCTACTCTTATGATGCTGAGTCGATTGCATACTTCCTGAAATGATTTAGCTGCTTCTTCCCATAGCATACAACATTCTCCCATGAATCCTTTGCCTGGAGCACTATCTTCTGTTAAAGTTTCTTCTGCCCGGTCACCGTAATATCCAATAGCTGATGCAGAAGCAACAGCATTCACTTGATGTCCTATTTCTTTTAGCCCATTGACCAATAGCTTAATGCTTTCAGTTCTGGACTCAATAATTATTTTTTTTCGATCATTGGTCCATCGCTGGTCTGCTATTCCTGCACCTGTAAGATTGATTATAGCATCCACTTTCAACGCCTCATGATCTATACTCTGCTTCTTAACGTCCCATTGAAAGTATTTTACATTTTCGTGATCCTTACGAGGAGACCTGGATAGAATGTGGATTTGATATTCATCCTGAGGTAATAATGATTGAATATGCTGTCCAATTAATCCTGTACCACCGGCAATTAAAATTTTCTTTTTAGACATGTATGTGTGCATCTTTACGTTACATATGAAATAGGAAAATCCGATTAAATGTTCTTAACTTAGATTTAAATTCAGTTCTCATGCGCTCTAGATTTTCCATTCTCATAGTATTCCTATCAATATTTTCATTTTCTTCCTGTAAACAGGAGGGTACTACAGGAGTAAAAGATGAAGTAATAGATATAGCTATTCCTTCAGATCCGGGAAGGATAAATCCTGTTATTGGAAGAAGTGCAGTGGCAAGATTGGTTCATCAATATATTTTTCTCAATTGTGCAGATTATCACCCGGAGACCCTGGAGCTGTATCCAATCCTGTTAAAGGAGGTTCCGGAACCAGATTACTTCGATGAGGGAGGGATCCGAAAAGTGAGATTTAGTATGGAATTCAAAGAGGATGCCACATGGGATGACGGCATTCCGATTACAGCAGAAGACTATTATTTTACTGTTAAGAAGATCATGCATCCCATGGTCAATGCACTGGCTTATCGAAGCTATATTGCTGATATTGAATCCATTGATATTGATCCTGACAATAAACGCAAATTTACCGTAACCTTTGCTGATGACTATATGCTTTCACTTGAAAGTGCGGTTACCATTCCGGTCTACCCAAGACATATTTATGATCCTGCAGGTCATTTCTCCTCTCTGAGATTGGATCAAATAAAAAACAAAGAACAAATAGAACGGATCACTGAGGCTGATACAGCTTTTACAAATTATATAGAAGAAATCAACGGGTTGAAATATTCTAAGGAAATTATCAGTAACAATGGTCCTTATTCCATTGATTCCTGGACAACCGATCAAAATCTGGTCCTCACTCCGAAAGAGAACTATTGGGGATCAAAATATCCTGATAATCCATACCTGCAGCAGGGACCTGAAAAGATGATTTTCTATATCGTCCCTGATCAGACTACGGCCTTAAGTCAATTAAAGGAAGGAAGCCTCGATGTACTTAATTATCTTACAAGTAAGAATTTTGTTGAATTAAGAGACAATGAAGCCTTTAACAATGATTTTCAGTTTTACAGCCCTACCATGCGGAGGTTTTATTACCTGGCAATGAATAATTCAGATCCGATATTAAGTGATGTTGAGGTCAGGCGTGCCATGTGTCATCTTCTTGAGGTAGATAAAATCATTAATAATATCGATTATGGTATGGGGAAAAGAATGACAAGCATCGTCCATCCGGACCGGACTTACTATTCTCAAGATCTTGAAGCTCCTGAATATGATCCTGAAAAAGCCAAAACTATACTTGCAGCAGCCGGATGGACTGACTCAGATCAGGATGGGGATCTGGATAAACGATTAAATGGTTCCAATACAGACCTTGAAATTGATATGTATGTATCATCGGGACAACTGGGAAGACAGGTTGCACTCATGCTTCAGCAAAATGCAGAAAAAATTGGTGTCAGAATAAATATCATTACCAAAGAATTTCGGGCCATCTTATCTGAGCATTTGCCTAAAAGAGATTATGGGATAACGCCATTAGTAAGTAATCAAGATCTTAATGATGATGATTTCTATAATAACTGGCATTCAGAAAGTGATAATCCAGGTAGTAGCAATCATATTTCATACCGGGATGAAGAAGCAGATAAGCTGATCATTGCCATACGTGATGCTGTCAATTCAGATGAAAGGTATGAGTTGTATAAGCAGCTACAGGAAGTGATTTTTGAAGATTATCCGGTCATTTTTCTATATGCTCCAATGGAAAAAATTGTAATTAGCAATAGATGGAATGGATCTGCAACAGTTAAGCGGCCAGGTTACCTGGCTAATACATTTACACCTAAATAGTTAATTATTCTTTATGCTGATCTTCGTGCTGAAACGCCTGGTAAGCACCTTGTGGACTTTGGTCCTGGTCATGTTGGTCAGTTTTTTTCTGATCCAATTAGCTCCGGGTGATAAAGCTGAGGCCATTCTTAATGTTCAGGGGATTAGGATGGGAGAAGATGACAATCAAAGTTATTTATTGCAATATGAGGCTTTAAGGGAAGAATATGGACTCAATAAACCATCGTTTTATTTATCATTTATACCGAGCTATAAGAATCACTCTTTCCCTCCACATTGGCAATCCAGGCATTCCATGCTTGCACATAACCTGCTCAATGAGAAAGTGCCTTTCAATATTGTAAGAGTATACATCAATGCCCTCGATAAACTGGAGAAAGAGTGTCAGGATCAATCTCTGGCATTTTGTAATCGGGAAATACGCTTTTTGTGGGAATTAACAGATCAGGATGATATAAACCAACGTCTCAACAGGATTGAGCAAGCAACCAACTTCCCGCTTGCTACATTAAAACAAACCTCAGAAAGATTATCAAGTCGCACCGTATTATATTTTCCGGTCATTAAATGGAATGGACTGAATAACCAGTTTCACAACAGAATTACCAATATTATTAAAATGGATTTTGGTATTTCAGTGGTTGATGGGGATGCCGTAACCAATAAAATTGCATCAGCACTCATCTGGACGCTGGTCCTAACTTTTGCAACCTTATTCCTAAGTCTTTTACTTGGAATTCCTCTGTCTATTTATAGTGTAAATTCCGGTGTAGTTGCAAAAAGAATAATAGGTACATCAATGAATATCATATATGCTACACCTGTGTTTTGGCTGGCAACAATATTAATCGTGTTTTTTACTACACCTGAGTATGGGAGATGGACAGATATTTTTCCAGGGTCAATGTTTAAGCCTGGTGATTATTCAGGTTGGTGGGATTCACTAAGCAATAATTCAGGCATGCTGATCTTGCCTGTTTTTTGTCTTACCTTATCATCATTACCCATCATTGTCAGGATCACAAGAAGGTCTATAATATCAGAATCTGTTGAGCCATATATTACTGCATTAAGAGCCCGGGGATTAACAGAAAGGTCAATTTTCAGAAGACACATCATCCCTAATGCCCTGATGCCCATAGTTACATTAATCAGCAATAGCCTCCCATCAGCAATGGCAGGGACACTTATAGTTGAAGTCATCTTTAATATTCCCGGTATGGGAAGATTGATGTACGACAGCCTTTCCAGCTATGATTGGGATGTATGTTTTACGATCATCTTATTGATGAGTGTTGTAACTTCAGGCGTATTTGCTATTGCTGATGTAATTTATTACCAGATCAATCCTAAAATGAAAGTTGTATGAAACGATGGATCTGGAATAGCAATCAACCTGTTGATTTCAACCTTGCAAAGTGGACCATCATCTTCATGATTATAGTTGGTTTATTGCATAAGTTCATCGCAAATGACATACCGATTTTAGCAAAATCAGAATCGGGATTAACCATGCCGGTTGTGCAGGATTACCTCTATGATTTGGGATTTAGTCAAAGAAATCCTCATATGGCATCTATTCATTATGACCCATTGATCAATCCGATCATTCATAAAAGTGCTTACAATACAGATATAGATAAGATATTATTGAAACCCATGAATGAAGGACACATTCTGGGGACAGATGCCCTGGGTCGTGATGTATTAAGTGGTCTAATTCACGGTACAACAACAGCTGTCATGGTAAGTATAGGAGCAGTAGCATTGGCACTGATTATTGCTTTAATCATCGGTGTGATTTCTGGGTTCTATTATCAGCGGCCGATACGATTGAATTTTGCCCAGATTTCTATAGCAGTTATTATTATAATGATGGTTCTGCCGTACGTGATCACTGAATTAACCAGTACTCGGACCAATCTTCTGATTATCCTTTTACCAGTATTAATTGGATTGGGAATATGGAAATTATCCAATCCAGTGCTGGGGAAATTAAAAATGAAGAAGTGGGAAGTCCATTTACATCGATATACCGACCGTATAATAGAAGTCAGAGAAGCCATTCCTACCATTTTTCTAATTCTTGGAGCCATTGCGTTATTTAGAGATAATTCCATATGGAATGTAGCACTGGTTATCGGTTTGATAGGATGGGGTAGTCTTTCAAGGTATATAAGGGCGGAGGTTATGAAAATCAGAGAAAAGACATATATCGATGCTGCAATAGTTCAAGGACAGAGTACATGGAGGATCATTACAAGGCATATCCTGCCCAATGCTTTAGATCCGTTATTGTCCATTATCACTTTTAGTTTTACAGCAGCAATTCTTCTTGAAGCTACTCTATCATTTCTGGGAATAGGAATCCCTTCAGAAGCACCGACATGGGGTTCATTATTAGCCCAGGCACGAGTCGCTAATGCATGGTGGCTTGCGATCTTTCCAGGGTTCTGTATATTCCTTGCTATTGCCAGCCTGAATACCATTGCTGATTACCTTCAGCGAAGGCTGGATGTGAGGATAAAGAATTGACTAAGTTTTCTTCTTAAAAAGGCGGGATTTTCCTCTCTTGGTGGAGAGTTTTTGATCCTTGCTTTTTTCATAAGCTTCTTCAGCTTCACAGCCATATCCGGTCTTGCATGAACTAACAGAAGTCACCATTGCTGTAAAAAAGAAGGCTGAAACGAGTATATATATCCATTTTTTCATCGGTTCTGCCAAATTATGGATATTCTCTGAAACTGTCAATATGTACCGGATATTTCACTCGATTTGACTCGCTGACGATAAAAAATCCTTGAAAACCCTGTATTTAGGGCATTTTAGGGCTTTTTTATTATAAATATCTTGTATATGACTTTTAAGTAATATAAATTTGCGCTCGTAATAAATCTAGTTAATAAAACTTATTAATCATGAACAAAGGAGATTTAATCAATGCAGTAGCTGATGCTGCTGGAATTACAAAAGCACAAGCTGGTGATGCAGTTAATGCTGTTTTCGATTCAATCGAAGGAACGTTGAAGAAGGGAGGTAAGGCTTCTTTTGTAGGATTCGGTACTTTCTCTACCTCTAAAAGAGCTGCTAGAGATGGAAGAAACCCAGCTACTGGAGCTACTATAAAAATACCTGCTAAAACAATGGTAAAATTCAAAGCTGGTAAAGGACTTGTTGACTCTGTTAACTAATCCATGCATTGAATAAAGAATAACGATGGCGGCCTAATCTTTTAGGTTGCCATTTTTATTTTTAATTACTTTCGTTTTTTCGCTTTCGCAAATGTGGTCTTCTCCTATTAAAATGCCACTTTTGCATCTTTGCAATTTTATAACCAACCCATCATCTCATCTGCAATGACAGATATCAACCAACTCAAAAAAATATGCTCCCAGGTAAGAAGGGACATCATCAGACAAGTACATGCGGTAAATAGTGGTCACCCAGGAGGTTCTCTTGGATGCACAGAATTTATGGTTGCACTCTACTTTGCCATAATGGATCACAATACTGATTTTAATATGGATGCTAAGGGAGAAGATGTATTCTTTCTTTCCAATGGCCATATCTCTCCATTATGGTACAGTGTATTATCCAGATCCGGATATTTTGATGTTGCAGAATTATCAACTTTCAGAAAGATCAATACCAGGTTACAAGGCCATCCGGCAACTCATGAAGGATTACCAGGGATCAGGGTTGCAAGTGGATCACTCGGCCAGGGATTGTCTGTGGCCATAGGTGCCGCCCTTTCCAAGAAATTAAATGGAGATGATAAAACCGTCTATATCTTAATGGGAGATGGTGAATTGCAGGAAGGCCAGGTGTGGGAAGCAGCGATGGCTGCGGCTCACCATAAAGTGGACAACCTGATCGCAACCGTCGATTGGAATGGGCAGCAGATTGACGGAGCTACTAAAGATGTGATGGCTCTCGGAGACCTGGAAGCAAAGTGGAAAAGCTTCGGATGGCAGGTAATGCATATGGATGGCAATAGCATCGAAGAAGTCATCAAGACACTTGGTGAAGCAAAAGAGCATTCTCGACAAGGCATACCGATAGTCATTCTCATGAAGACTGAAATGGGCAAAGGTGTAGATTTCATGGAGGGTACACATAAGTGGCATGGAAAAGCGCCTAACGATGAACTTAAAGAGCAGGCCCTCAATCAATTAGAAGAAACCCTAGGTGACTATTAATCTACAATCTACAATCTAAATTCTACAATCGACCACATGTTATCAGATTATATAAGTACTGGAAAAAAAGCTACGAGAGATGGATTCGGAGCAGGATTGCTTGAAGCGGGTAAGAAAAATCCAGAAGTAGTCGCACTCTGTGCCGACTTGATTGGATCATTAAAGATGGATGCATTCATTGATGCATTTCCGGATCGATTTTTCCAGGTTGGTATTGCTGAAGCCAATATGATGGGTATTGCAGCAGGTCTTGCCACTGGAGGTAAGATTCCTTATACAGGTACTTTTGCCAATTTTTCTACTGGAAGGGTATACGATCAATTGCGTCAATCCATCGCTTATTCCCACAAGAATGTGAAAGTATGTGCTTCACATGCAGGATTAACGCTTGGGGAGGATGGAGCTACCCACCAGATACTGGAAGACATCGGGATGACGAGGATGTTACCTGGTTTCACCGTGATCAATCCTTGTGATTACAATCAGACCAAGGCAGCTACAGTTGCCATTGCAGATCATCACGGACCGGTATACCTAAGATTTGGGAGGCCGGGATGGCCGATATTCATGCCTGAAGATGAATTTGTCATTGGAAAGGCAATCCATATGAATGAAGGGTCAGATGTAACCATCTGTGCCACGGGTCACATGGTGTGGCAATCACTGGAAGCTGCAAGAGCACTGGCAGATAGAGGATATAGTGTGGATCTGATCAACATACACACCATCAAACCAATCGATGAAGAAGCCATTTTAAGATCAGTGGCCAGAACAGGATGCATGGTTTCAGCAGAAGAGCACAATCGTCATGGTGGCCTCGGAGATGCCATTGCCCAGGTATTG
>Ga0316201_10002593_pt1 | contig 12914 bp, 10 predicted proteins | sample CS6wburrow_MG_FD_204516 | JGI IMG/M metagenome (GOLD analysis project Ga0316201, IMG submission 204516) | Coastal sediment microbial communities from Delaware Bay, Delaware, United States - CS-6 worm burrow | ecosystem: Environmental > Aquatic > Marine > Coastal > Sediment | place: USA... | reverse complement strand
GAAATATCCCATTTCCTCAACTTGAGGTGGTGAATATTAGGTTGGATCAGAGTTTCCTAGAACTCCATGTGCGACCTATGTCGCCTCTGCATGCTTTGGAGAAACCGCACTGCACCGCCACGACTCGTCCTGCGATTTGATCGCCGCGCACCGGCAGTTTCGTTGCATCGGCATTGGGCGGCTTCGTCCGCATATGAGACGTCTAGTGCCCGAGCCGCGAAATGCCGGTTTTTTTTTCGCCAAGGTGACCTATTGATTGGCCGGTTTCGGGAAGCAGTTCTACACCGTGGCAGCTCAATCATCTGGCAATGCGATGCGTCCTAGCGAACTTTGCTGCAAGTGCATCAGGCAGGTTTTCCCGCGTAGCAGAAGTTCAGGCAGTGCGCAGCGAATGGCTGCATTGAGCCCAAAGTATCGTATGCTGCGCTTCTCACGAATTTCGGTTTTTCCCAGGCCAAAGGATCGCGCCTAATATGAAATCCGAACTTTAGTTGTTTTTCCGGCTCAATTCTAATAATTCAACTCGAGTTTTTTTGGGGTGCCCTCCCCAAAAGGCGATCGGTAGGTTAGGAATGGCCCCATGTCAGGTTACATTTCAGAGATTGACTACGATGGCGGTGCGGGCTCCAACTTCGTCGAGATCGTGGTACCAGCGTCAATAGATACGTCCGGTTACACGCTTGTCGTCTACGACAAGGACGGTACTATCATCGAGACTTTTTCTCTGGGCGCTCCCGTTAACTCGATCGCCGGTAAGAATGTCTATTTACTTGACGACGATAACACGCCCGATTGGGTGGACATCCACAACAACGAGGCATTGGCGCTGGTAGACGGCAGCGGCACGGTCCTCCAATTCATCGCATTCAAGGACCCAGTCACGGCAGTGGAAGGGCCTGCAAGCGGAATGTCAGCCACGCAGGTTGGCGAGCATTCCGGGGGTGATGAATCTCTGCAGTCCTCCGACGGCGGCGCCAGTTATGCTCCCACCGAAACGTCAGATCCAGGGTTCATTACTTGCTATGCGCCTGGAACCATAATCGCTACGCCGACCGGTCCCCGACCGGTCGAAACCTTGCGGCCAGGCGATCTGGTAATGACCCTCGATCATGGCCCGCAGACGATCCGCTGGACCTGCAGCAGCGCTCATCCTCTGGAAGACGTCGAAACGGATGCAAAGCCGGTGCAGATCAAGGCCGGAGCATTGGGCCAGAATCTTCCAGTGAAAGATCTGATCGTCTCGCCGCAGCACCGTATCTTTGTCGGAGGGGCAGGCCAGTTGCAGGCCGTGTTCCCGTCCGAGGCGTTCGCACCGGCAAAATCCCTTACTGGACTACCAGGCATCCGCCACATGAAGGGCAAAAAGGACATTACATGGATTAATTTCGCCTGTGACCAACACGAGGTTGCCACGGCTAATGGCTGCCGGTCGGAAACGCTCCTCCTCGGGCCGATGGTCTTGAACGGGCTATCATCCGCCAGAAAGAAGGAATTAACCTATATTTTTGGGACCACCCCGACGCCCGACGCCGCCCTGAACGGCCCGGCCGCACGGGATTGCCTGACCGTGAGCGCGGTGCGACGCCAGATCGCCAAGTATCGCAAGGAGAAAAAATATCTGGTGGCAAAGGAAGTCAAGAAAAGCGATGTGGGTTTGGCCGTGGAGCGGTAGGGAACTCCTGTGAGAAGCCTTGCCACCAGCGCGGGCCTGTTAACAGTACGAACAATCTCTGAAAGTACCCGTTCGCGAAATTGCAGCGAATGGCAGAAAAGTCCGCTAAGCGGTCATCGCTGGAGCTCGGGTTCAAGGTCTGCAACGCGGACTGAGCGGACGTTTGAAAGAAAGACCGGTCGTCCACATTCTTCCGACGACGATCTGTTAATCCACGGCGAAGTCAGGATGATACGCTTGGGCGCACGACGCCATGACGAGCCCATAGGATCGGAACAGAAGCGCTTCTTCATCTAACCCCTCGCCTTTCAGGGAACCCGCCCTTCAACGTCTCTGGCGTCCGGGTACGCTTCGACGAGAATGTCTTCTATGAGGTCCGCGGCGGAAAGATATGCCGGGTCTGATCCGTGATCGACAAGGCAGCCATTGCGGCGCAAGTGAACGGCTCCTGATCCGCATGACGGTTGCCGCGCGGGTCTGGCTCGCCTTTGGCCTAGGTAAACATCTGGATCTTGAGACTCCCGGGCGGCTTGTGGCCGGCCATCACGGCCGCAACATCTTCGGCGGTCATACGGTGGGTGACGACCTCGGCCACCCGCGGCCCGATCGCCGCCAGCGTGTCCAGCGCCGCGGGGATGTTGTGGTTCAGACTGTGGGTGCCGAACAGGGCAAGCTGGCGCCGGAATACCTCGAAGGGCGAGATCTCGATCCGCGCGTCCTGCGGGCAGACGCCGAAGAACAACGCGGCGCCCCCGTTCGCGACGTAATGCAGCAGTCTCGCGGCGACCGCGGGAACGCCGGTCGCGTCGACGGCCAGATCGCAGGACCGCTCGTGCACCGCGAGCGCGCCGCTTCCGGACGCCACACCCGACAGGCCGAGCCCGCGCGCCAGGTCGAGACGCCCGGGATCCAGGTCGACCATGTTGACTTCGGCTGCACCGAGTACCCTGAGCGCGAGCCCCAAGAGCAGGCCCATCGGCCCGGTCCCGAAGATCACCGCGCGCTCGACGATACGCCCCTCGAGCGGCGAGAGCGCGTTGAGAGCGCAGCCCATCGGCTCGGCCAGTGCCGCGATGTCGAAGGGCATGTCACCGATGGGATGCACCCGGTCCGCACGCACAGCGCAGTAGTCGGCGAAGCCACCGTCGGTGCTAACGCCGTAGGCGCCAAGGGTTTCGCACAGGTGGGCCCAGCCGCGCAGGCAGGCGGCGCATTCACCGCATTCGAGGTTGGGGTCAATCACCACCCGGTCGCCTTCGGCAAGTCCCGTCACGCCGGAGCCGATGGCCGCCACCTCGCCGGCGAACTCATGCCCCGGGATCAGCGGGAAGGCCGAGGGGCCGTAGTTCGAGTGCATCACATCCAGATCGGTGTGGCAGAGCCCGCTGGCGCGGACCCGGACGACGACCTTGCCGGGCGCCACAACCGGATCGGCGGCCTCGGTGACCTCGACCCAGTCCTTTTGCGGAAAGACGATCGCCTTCATCGCGACACTACTCCTTGAGATAGACGTCCATCGCCACCACGGTGCCCTCGCCCCAGATCATCGTGAGCCACCTCTCGAACGCGTCGGCGAACCGCGGCTGGTCAGCGAGGTCGCCATAGGTCTGGCGCTGTTCGAGCCAGCTTCGGGGATCGTCCCTGGCCTTCCGGGCTACCGCTCGGAGCGTGTCCCAGAACGGGTCGTTGGGTTCAATGGTACTTCCGTCCTCACGGGTGCCGAAACACATCCGCGCCCAAGCGGCCTCGACCAGCGCGAGCCCTTCGACGGGCGTGCAGGCGGCAAGCCCGTCGCGCACGCTGCCGAGGATAAAGCCAGGGTGGCGCGAGGAACCGTCGAACGCGACGCGCCGCGTGGTGTCCGCGATCATCGGATTGCCGAAGCGGCTCAGCAGGAGGTCGATGTAGGCGTCGGGCGTAAAGTCGGGGACGGCGTCAATGTGCGGCAGTATCTCCTTCCGCTCGATCCTCTCGAAGACGGCACGAATGCCCGGATGCTCCATCGTGCCCGAGATTGTCTCGACCGACATGAGCTCGCCCAGGTTCGAGATCACCTGGTGGCCGCCGTTCAGCATCCGGATCTTCATCTTTTCGAAGTCGTGCACGTCGTCGGTGATCGTCGCGCCAGTCTTCTCCCATTCAGGGCGTCCGGCGCAGAAATCGTCCTCGATCACCCATTGGCGGAAGTTCTCGTGGGTTACCGGGACAGCGTCGTCGATGCCGAAATCGGCCGCGAGTGCCAGTTCCTTTGGGCCGGTCGCGGGCACTATGCAGTCGACCATGGCGTTCGGGAATGTGCAGTTTTCGTCGATCCAGTCGGCGAGCGTAGGGTCGGAAAGCCGAGCAAGCGATATGACGGTCTGGCGCAGCACGTGGCCATTTTGCTGAAGGTTATCGCAGGACTGGGCCGTGAATGGGCCGATACCCGCATCGCGCCGGCGCTTCAGGGCCGCGACCATCGCGCCAAAAGCGGTCTCCGGGCGGTCTGGATGGGCGGCGTCATGCACGATGTCGGGGTGCGCCGCATCGAAGCCTCCGGTAGCCGGGTCAATATAGTATCCGCCCTCGGTGACGGTCAGCGCGACGATGCGGATGTCCGGCCGGGCCATGCGCGCGATCAGCGGGCCGTTGCCCTCTTCGATCGGCACGTAGTCGATCATCGAGCCTACGACCTCGGCCGATTTGCCCGACGGATCGAGCTCGATCAGCGTCGTCAGATAGTCCTGCGCCGCCATCTTCAGGCGCATCCGTTCGTCATGAGGCCGCACGCCAGCGCCGACGATGGCCCAGTCCTGCGCGAGCCCCTGTTGCATCAGCCGGTGCAGATACCAGGCCTGATGCGCACGGTGGAAATTGCCGAGCCCGATGTGAACGATGCCCGCGGTCAGCGCGGAGCGGTCGTAAGTGGGCCGCGCCACGGTATCGGGGAGGTCCCCGAGGGTCGTGTCCGAGAGTCTCACAGCCATGGTTCGGCCCTTCCCTTCAAGCGCGATCCGGCGTGGTTGCCCGCGTCAGCTCATCCAGTTCCCGCCGTCGACGTTGAGGGTCTGTGCGGTGATGTAACGGGCCTCGTCCGAGGCCAGAAACACGCACGGATCTGCGATCTCCTCCGGAAGCCCCATGTGCCCCAGCGGCACAGCAACCCCGACCTCGCGCTTCTTTTGACCGAGGGGCTTGTTCTCGTACTTCGCGAAGAGCGAATCCACGTGATCCCACATTGGCGTGTCGATCACGCCCGGCGCGATGGCGTTCACCCGGATGTTGTCTTTTGCCAATTCGAGCGCCATGGATTGCGTGATCGAGATGACCGCCGCCTTGCTCGAACAGTAGACCAGCACGTAGGCCTCACCGCGGCGCCCGGCTTGGGACGAGAAGTTGATGATGGCCCCGCCTTTGCCGCGTTTCTTCATTCCCGGAAGCACCGCCTGTGTTGTGAATATCGTGCCGGCGACATTTACGTCGTACTGACGGCGGTAGTCCTCGGGTGTGATCTCCTCGATGGCGCACATGTTGAAGATGCCCGCATTGTTGACGAGGACATCGATCCCGCCCCAGGCGTCTTCTACCAAGGCCACCCCGGCAGCGATGGATCCCAGATCGGTGACGTCGAGCTCCACGGCCATGCCACTCGCGCCGAGCGCCGCGACGGTCTCTTCAGCCTCATCAGTGAGGCGGTCGGCGACCGCGACCTTCGCGCCCTCGGCCGCGTAGGCCTCGCAGATTGCGCGTCCGATCCCGCGCGCGCCACCCGTAATGAGGGCGATTTTGCCTTCCAGGCGGTTCATTCGATGCGCAGTCCTTTGCTGTCAAAACGGTGAAGGTGTTCCATACTTGGCGAGAGGTAAACCTTCTGTCCGTACCGCAATCCCAGTTCCCCCTGAGCGCGCACTGTAATCGGCTCTGACGAAGCCGCAGTTTGGACATGGAAGAACGTGTCCGAGCCGAGGTGTTCTGAAACCCCGACGGTCCCTTCCCAGGCGCCCGGCCCTTCCGAAATCTCGATGTGTTCGGGCCGGATGCCTATGGTAGCGGCGTCGTGCTTGGCTGCCTCGGAGCCGCCGATCAGGTTCATCTTCGGGCTGCCAATGAACCCGGCCACGAAGGTATTCCGCGGCCGCTGGTATAACTCTAGAGGACTGCCCACCTGCTCAATCACGCCCGCCTGCAGAACCACGATCTTGTCGGCCATGGTCATGGCTTCGACCTGATCGTGCGTTACGTAAATCATCGTCGTTGCAAGGCGCTTGTGCAGCTCTGAGATCTCCAAACGCATCCCCACCCTGAGCGCCGCGTCAAGGTTCGATAACGGTTCGTCAAACAAGAAGGCTTCAGGCTCCCGCACGATGGCCCGGCCGATCGCGACCCGCTGACGCTGGCCGCCCGAGAGCTGACCCGGCCGCCGCTCGAGATAGTCAGTGAGATTTAGAACCCGCGCTGCTTCGGTTACGCGCCTATCCTGCTCGGACTTGTCGAGCCCGGCCATTCGCAACGGGAAGGCGATGTTCTTCCTGACCGACATATGCGGGTAGAGCGCATAGCTCTGGAACACCATCGCAAGGCCGCGTTTGGCAGGCACGATGTCGGTGGCGTCATCACCATCGATCATTACGTGGCCGTCGGTCACATCCTCTAGCCCGGCGATGAGCCTGAGCAGCGTGGACTTCCCGCAGCCCGAGGGGCCAACAAACACCACGAACTCGCCGTCTTCGATCGTGAGGTCAAGCGGCGGAATGACTTCGACGCTGCCGAACGACTTGGAGACCTGGTTGAGTTGAATCTGTCCCATGTCCGTTTCCCTTACTTTACCGCGCCGAAGGTGAGACCGCGGACGAGTTGTTTCTGGCTGAACCAGCCCATGATCAGGATTGGTGCGATGGCCATAATCGACGCCGCCGAAAGCTTGGCATAGAACAGGCCCTCGGGGCTGGAATAGCTGGCAATAAAGGCCGTGAGAGGCGCTGCCTTGGCCGCCGTCAAGTTGAGCGTCCAGAACGCTTCGTTCCAGGCTAGGATTATGTTCAGAAGCACGGTCGATGCCATACCCGGGATCGCCATTGGCGTGAGCACGTAGAGGATTTCCTCGCGCAACGAGGCCCCGTCCATCCGCGCCGCCTCGAGGATTTCGCCCGGGATTTCCTTGAAATAAGTGTACAGCATCCAGATGATGATCGGCAGATTCATCATCATGAGCACGAACACCAAACCGATGCGGGTGTCGAGCAAGCCGTAATCCCGGAATATCAGGTAGATCGGCACCAGCACCCCGACCGGCGGCAACATCTTTGTCGACAGCATCCACATCAGCACGTTCTTGGTGTGCTTGGCCGGCACGAAGGCCATGGCCCAAGCCGCCGGTACGGCAATCAGGAGGCCGAGGAAGGTGGATCCGAGCGAGATGATGACCGAGTTCGAGAAGTGCTTGAAATAGTCCGAGCGCTCCTGGACCGTGAAAAAGCTTTCGAGCGTCCAGCCGGAATTGAACAGCACCTCCAAAGGCGCCCTGATCGCGTCTTCTTCGGTCTTGAACGACAGGACGATGATCCAGAGGATCGGAAAGAACATCAGGAATCCCAGTGTCCCTGCAACGGCCGTGTTAAGGGCCTTGGCTCTGTTCGAGACTGAGCGTGCCATTTGCCTCTCCTCTCTAGGCGTCGAGGTTCTTGCCGATCATCCGCATTAGGAAGATCGCAACGATGTTGGCGAGAATGATCGCGATAACGCCACCGGCACTGCCCATACCCACGTCGAACTGCAATAGTGAGGAGACGTAAATCAGATACGTTAGGTTGGTTGATGCCGTCCCGGGACCTCCGTTCGTAGTCACGAGGATTTCAGCGAAAATCGACAGCAAGAAGATTGTCTGGATCAAGATCACCACCGTAATTGCCCGCGCAAGGTGCGGCAACACGATGAAAATGAAACGCGACGTCCAGCCGGCGCCGTCCATCTCGGCGGCTTCCAGTTGCTCCTGGTCGAGCGACTGCATTGCGGTGAACAGGATTAGCGTAGCGAACGGAAGCCACATCCATGACACGATCAGGACGATCGAGAGCAACGGGATCTGGCCCATGAAGTCGATCGGTTCGAAACCCAAGCCGGTGGCAATGCGCCCGAAGATCCCGTTGACGGGATTCATGAACATGTTTTTCCAGACAAGGGCAGATACCGTCGGCATTACGAAGAATGGGGCGATTACCATTATTCGGATAATTCCCTGCCCCCACATGGGGCGGTCGAGCAGGAGGGCAAATCCAATACCGCCGATCACCGTTATCAGTAGAATTCCCCCGACCATCACCAGCGTGTTTATCATTGCCGCCTTGAAGCTCGGATCAGTCAAGAACCAGTAGTAGTTCTCCCATCCGACGAACGGATTTCCGGTAGGCGTGATGAGGTTGTATCGCAGAAAAGAGAAATAAATCGTCAGCGACAGCGGAATGATCATCCAGCCGAGCAAGAGGATCACCGAAGGCGATATCATCAATCTAGCGGCAGCTCTGGAAGCTTTTGTTGCCATTGGTTACCCCCCCCGTTTGGCTAAGATTGGCGCCTAATGAAAAGCTGTTCGCACCTCTTCTAAGAGGCAAGGCTACAATAGACTTTGTCTGCGTGGCGAAGCGGGCCGATCAGCGAGGACCGGCCCGCTCTGGGAGGAGGTTACTCGATGTAACCAGCCTTGGTCATTTCGCGCACTGCGAACTGCTGGCTGTTGGTCAGAGCCTCTTCGACCGACTGCTGACCGGCAAGAGCTGCCGAGACCTGCTGACCGACGTAGTTGCCAATGCCCTGGAACTCAGGGATAGCCACAAACTGAATGCCGGTATACGGAACTGGCAGCAGAGTCGGGTCAGCCGGATCCGCCGCGAAGATGGCTTCCTTGATCGTCGTGGAGAAGGGCGCCGCTTCCAGGTAGCGTGGATCATCAGCAACCGAAGCGCGCGTTCCGCTCGGCACGGCAACCCAGCCCTCTGACTCGCCAACCATCTCGAAGTACTCTTTCGACGTACCCCACTTCAGGAAATCCTTAGCGATGTCCGCCTTTTGAGAGCTCGCCGGGATAGCAAGAGCCCACGACCAGAACCAGCCGGTCCCCTTGTCCGTTACCTGCTTGGGCGCCTGGAAGAAGTCCGTCACGTCGGCGACGCTCGAGGTGTTCGGATTGCGGACGTCGTTTGCGGCCGAGGTCGCGTCGACCCAAGTGGCACACTTGCCGTCCTTGAAGAGGGCACGGTTTTCGTTGTGGCCGTTTGCGGTCGCACCCGGAGGACCGTAAGCGTTCATCAGGTCGACGTAGTAATTGACCGCAGCGTGCCACTCGGGGCTGTCAAGCTGTGGCTGCCACTCTTCGTCAAACCACCGCGCACCAAATGCGTTGGCGAGTGGACCGACGAAGGCCATATTCTCACCCCAGCCAGCCTTGCCACGCTGGCACGTTCCAAAGATTCCGTTGTCGGGATCGTGCACCTTGGCAATATAGTTATCCCGCAACTCGGTGTAGGTGATCTGCTCGGTCGGCGCCTCGAGGCCTGCGGCTTCGAAGATGTCCGTGCGGTAGAAGGTGAAGGACGTTTCCGAATACAGCGGGACGCCATAAAGATTGCCATCCGCCGACAGTCCGTTGCGAACCAACTGGAAGATATCGTTCAGATCGTAATCCGAATCGTCTGCGAAATCGTTCAGCGAAGTCAGCCAACCATTGGCACCCCAGATCGGAGCTTCGTACGCGCCGATAAAGATAATGTCGAATGACCCGCCGTTGGTAGCGATGTCTTGCGTTGTACGCTGACGCAGGATGTTCTCCTCCAGAACGACCCAGTTGATCGTATGACCAGTCGCCTCTTCCCATTTCGGGGCGAGCTTCTGCATGACGATCATGTCCGCATTGTTCACAGTCGCAACGGTGATCTCGTCAGCCAGCGCTGCGGTCGTTGCGAGCGATACGAGGGCTGAAGCGCCAATCAAAGCACTTTTCAGTTTCATCCGATTTCCTCCCTAGATTTTTGTATGTCAAAGAAGACGGTAGTTGCCAGAAGTACTTGCACGCACCCTCGCAAGTCAATTCAAATTTTACTCCCGTAAATAATTGGACTGATCCGCTTTTCCCGGTCAAGCGGATTCCCGCAGCGCCAAACGCGCCGGGAAGAGCGTCGCCCGACGCTGATCAAACCGCCCGCCAGCTTCGATTAACTCGAACAGGGTTTTAACGCCGCAATTGGAAACGTTGCCGTATTCATGGGCTACAGTGGTGAGCGTGGGACAGGTGTATCGCGCCTGTGGGTGGTCATCATGCCCGGCAACGCGCATGGCGCATCCCTTTCCGCGTCCGACGCGCAAACCCTTCTCATAGCATGCGGCCAGAAAGCCGATTGCCAGGCGGTCATTGCTACACAACACCGTGTTGGTCGGGAATTTACGATTTTCAATCGCCGAAATACCGCCTTCATAGCCTATTCGCTCGAACTCCCAACCCTCGTCGTCTACCTGAACGAACACAGGTTCGAGCCCGAGGGCTTCCATAGCCTTCTTGTAGCCCAAGCGGCGCGCGATAGAGTTCGGATTTGCAGGATTCTTGACCTCGAAAAAGCACGGCGCCTCGCCTGTCCGCGTCAGATATTCAACGCTTTGATTAATAAAACTTGCGTTATCAGAGCCAACAAATGCCTCGCCCACCTCATCGATGTCGCGGTCGAACAAGACTGTTGGCACCTTTTCACAAAATTGGGCAATGTAATCTTTGTTCGACAAACGACCGAGCGGCGCAATCAGAACGCCAGAGGGCCGAAGCGCCTGCAGACTATCCAGCGCATCGACTTCACCTTTGCTATCTCCATGGGAACCGAACAGGGCCGCGCGATACCCCGCCTCGAGGCAGCGCCGCTCGATCGACCAGGCGATCTCGGCAAACACAGGGTCGGCAAGGTTGGGCACAACGATCCCGATTGTGCGAGTGAGTTTTCGGTTTTGGTTTATGGCGAAGATGTTCGGGCGATAATCATAGATTTGAAGCGCTCGCTCCACCCTCTTGCGCGTTGATTGCCTGACACTGTCGGGGTCTTGGAAATACTTGGAAAGTGTCGGGCGCGAGATGCCGCTCACTTCGGCAAATTCCTCCATGTTTTTGATCTCGCGACCTTCCATGATCTCGACCTCAACAGTGGACTACGGCGGCAGCGCTTGGCCAGCATCTTCTTTACGCGCGATACTATTTTTGTTGACGCTAGTCGCTTTCTGTGCGAGCAGTCAAGAGTCTCCTAATATTGACCGGCCGCGAAAGCTTTGCAGTCCGAAAGCAGATGGAAAAGGACGGGAAAAGCACAAAGTCAGGGGCGCAATGAAGAAAATCTTGGTCATTGGAGAAATCCTCGTCGAAATCATGGCCGACACAACGGGTGTCGGATTTAAGGAACCCATTGCGCTAACCGGGCCTTTCGCGTCGGGCGCGCCCGCAATCTTCATTGATCAAGTCGCCCGGATGGGACAACCCTGCGCAATTCTCTCGACTGTCGGCGACGACGATTTCGGGCGCATCAACCTTAATCGTCTGGCTGCCGACGGTGTAGACATATCCGGTATCGCAATCGACGTGGATCGCCCGACCGGCTCCGCTTTTGTGCGGTATCGCGCCGATGGCTCACGGGACTTCATCTTCAATATCCGGCATTCCGCCTGCGGACTCTTGCCGGACCGTGAGGCGTCGGATCGGATGTTCGGCCTCGCAGACCACCTGCACGTCATGGGCTCATCGCTGTCGAGTCCGGAAATCGTCGCTCTCAATCTGGAGGCGGCACAGGCGGTAAAGGCGCGCAGTGGCACCGTTTCGTTCGATCCGAACCTGCGCAAGGAAATCCTCGACGCGCCAGGCATGCGGGAGGCGATGACCGAAGTCTTGAACCTCACCGATCTTTTTCTTCCTTCGGGGGATGAACTGTTCCTGTTGACCGTAGCAGAGGACGAGAGCAGTGCCGTTCATGAGCTGTTTGGCCATGGGATTTCCGCAATCGCGCACAAACTCGGATCCAAGGGCGTACGTCACCACGACGCCTCCGGCACGATGTTCATTCCTGCGTTCGCGGTCGATGAAGTCGATCCCACAGGGGCAGGCGATTGTTTCGGTGGCGCTTTTACCTCGCTCTGGCTGCGCGGAACCGAAACTCGCGAGGCCCTCTCACTTGCCGCCGCCGCCGGTGCACTGGCGGTAACAAAACGCGGGCCTATGGAAGGCGCGACGGGACTCGAGACGATTCGAGCTTTCGTCAGAAATCACTCGAAGGAGGGAGAGTGACCCATCCGCTAACCGCCATCCCGACTGCGTTCCACGCTGGGAATCCTGTCGGCATTACGTCGGTCTGCTCCGCGCATCCGATGGTTATCGAGGCTGCTCTGCGACTGGCGAAGGAAACGGGCGAGCTGGCGCTCATCGAAGCTACCTGCAACCAGGTCAATCAAGAAGGCGGCTATACCGGCATGACACCGGCCGATTTCCGCGCTTTCGTCGAAAATATTGCAGGTAAGATCGGGCTAGCGACCGACCGGATCATTCTCGGAGGCGATCACCTGGGACCGAACCCCTGGAAGGACCTGCCTGCCGAAGAGGCGATGGCGAAGGCGGAAGTCATGATCGCCCAGTTCTCGGCCGCCGGCTTCACCAAGCTTCATCTCGATACGTCCATGGGCTGCGCGGGCGAACCCGTGGCGCTGCTTGACGAGACCACCGCGGAACGTGCGGCGCGGCTCGCCGTCGTTGCCGAAGCGGCCAAGGCCGCAGTCGATCCGGTCTACGTGATCGGCACGGAAGTCCCCGTGCCCGGCGGCGCGCTGGAAGACCTCGGTGAACTCGCCGTCACCACGCCTGAAGCGGTCGCGCGCACCTATGATGTGCATCGCGACGCCTTCGCGGCAGCGGGCGCACAGGAGGCCTTCTCCCGGATCATCGCACTTGTCGTTCAACCTGGGGTTGAGTTTGGGCACACTAACGTGATACACTTCGAACCGACGAAGGCACGAAACCTTTCGGGTAGCTTGTCCGGCATGCCTGGGATCGTATTCGAGGCACACTCGACCGATTATCAGAAGCCCGAGGGTCTCGGAGCGCTGGTCGAGAACGGTTTTGCGATCCTAAAGGTAGGCCCGTGGCTGACGTTTGCACTGCGCGAAGCCCTGTACGCACTTGACTCGGTCGCAGATGTCCTGGACGGCCACCCGCCGCGGGGCGGGCTTATGGCCGCGATGGATGTCGTAATGC
>Ga0316201_10002592_pt1 | contig 12918 bp, 12 predicted proteins | sample CS6wburrow_MG_FD_204516 | JGI IMG/M metagenome (GOLD analysis project Ga0316201, IMG submission 204516) | Coastal sediment microbial communities from Delaware Bay, Delaware, United States - CS-6 worm burrow | ecosystem: Environmental > Aquatic > Marine > Coastal > Sediment | place: USA... | reverse complement strand
CAGAAGGAATAAAATCACTTTACGATCGCCCGTATTTTGATAAAGACCGGGTAGGTGTTTATGGCACTTCATATGGAGGAACGACGGCAGCGGCAAGCCTACTCAGATTTCCGGATATTTATCATGCCGCTTGTGCAAACTCTGCAGTTACTGATTGGAGAAATTATGACAATATCTACACAGAAAGATATATGAACCTTATCGAGGATAACCAGGCAGGATATGATGCGGCAAACCTGATGAATTACGCATCCGACCTAAAAGGTGACCTTATGATCTACTTTGGTACAAGCGATAATAATGTGCATCCTGCAAACTCATTGCAACTCATCCGGGCACTACAAAATGCAAATAAAAGCTTTGATGTCCAGGTAGGCGCCGATCGTGGTCATACCGCTCTCAACAGAGATCGCATGATGGAGTTTTTTATTGAAAACCTTGTAATAAAGAAAATGAATCGGACCTTTTCACCATAAAAACGTTATCCATGGAACAAAGATTGACAATTGTTACACTTGGGGTCAGTGACCTAAAAAAGTCAACTGCTTTTTACACCAATGTTTTTGGTTGGGAGAAATTGCCAAGCAGTAATGATGATATTACTCTTATTCGGTTGAATGGCGTCTTGCTATCGCTTTATGATCGGGAGAAATTAGCCGAAGATGCAGCGGTGGATCCTCAAGGTCAGGGATTCAAAGGATGCACACTCGCATATAATACACATTCAAAAGAAGAAGTTGATCAATTGATTGCGGACATGGAATCCAAGGGTGTGCATATTGTCAAACGACCACAAGAAGTTTTTTGGGGTGGATACAGCAGTTACATAGCTGACCCGGATTATCATCTTTGGGAAATTGCATTTAATCCTTTTTTACAACTTGATGAAACCGGCAGTGTGAGTTGATGATTTTTTGCTTATGAAAATTGCATCCCGCTTGAGTATATACGAACAAGTACATGTTTAAGAATATCATTTCGTTCACACAAACTTTCTATCGAAAGGACAGGTATCCGATTGTCTAAAATCCATCCTGAATCGTATTCATTTTGGAATTTTATTTCTCAATAGATTGTTCTTTCTGGTACAAGATGTAGGTTCATTTGTTCATGATAAAAAACCATAAATAATGAGGTATCCAATCCATAAATATGCACGGTATATTGTTGCGAGCGTTTCAGCCGGACTGACACTTTTAACAGTGTATGGCCTGTCGTTGGTTGTACATGCCATTCGAGACGAAGGAAACAAAAAAGAAGTGACGGACAAAGAGGCTGAAAAGGCTGAAAAGGAAGAAGAAACTGAAAAAGGTAAAAAAAGTAAAAAGGACGGCCCATCTGCTCCTAAAGCGAAAGTGAGCAAGGACAAAAAGAAAAAAAAGAAGGGCAAAAAGAAGAAAGACAAAAAGAAAAAAAAGAAATAGGTTTAAGATCTCAAACGAATATACTTTTCAAACCAGTTGAGAATTCTGGGAGACACTTCCATTAATAGTTTTGGTTCACGGGGGCCGTGTGGTGTACGCGGTAAAACAAGCATTTCTGTTGGTACACCCCGTCGTTGAAGCGCAACATAGAATTCCTGTCCCTGCGTGAATGGAACGCGCAAATCGTTGGCGCCATGAATCACCTGGGTTGGTGTTTTTACGTTTTTGATCCGGTACATAGCAGAATGCTTTTCAAATGTTTCATAATCATCCCAAACCTCTGCTCCCATATGACCTACGAGGTAGTCAGGAATATCGGTCGTTGTCGTCATGCTCACCAGGTTTGGCAATCCGGCACCCATGCTCGCAGCTTTAAAACGGTCCGTACGCGTCACCAAAAAACTTGTCATATAACCACCATAACTCCAACCCATCACCGTCATTTTCTCTTCGTCTGCCACTCCCATATCAATCACTTTATCTACCCCGCTCATCACATCTTCATAATCACCAAACCCCCAGTCCTTGAAATTGGCGAACCTGAAGTCTTTACCATAACCAGTGCTGCCTCTTGGATTTGGCCGAAGTACTGCAATCCCATTTTGAGCAAAATATTGAGTCATATATATGGATGGATTACCGGTGAAAGATTTTGTAAAAACACCTGCAGGACCTCCATGAATTTGCAGGACAAGCGGTACTTTGTCTCCCTTTTTATAGCCAACCGGGTAGGTCAATAGCCCTTCGATTTCAAGTCCGTCTTTTGAATTCCATTTGATGACTTCTGTAGTGCCAAGTTCAGGTAATTGAATTTTTTGATTTATATCACTCAGCATTTTCATTCCACCCCCCTGATGATCTGAAACGAAAAGTTCAGCAGGTTTGTCCGTAGTTTGATAGACAAAAGCCACATGGCCTGGGCTAATATCTACACTGCCGGTGGTACCATCCTGGCTCGTCAGCATTTTCACGTCAGAGCCACCATTGGCAATTGCTGGCAATGCCATTGCAACACGAGATGTGTGATATGACTCAGTGACAATAAGGCTGTTTCCATCGTTGCTCCACCCAACCAGTGAGGGATTACGATCTGGTGTGTGAGGCAAAGCTTCTACCTTTTTCGAATCAAGAGAAGTGGTATACACATCCAATACACCAATCGGTTGAGGTTCTCCTCCCTGGGACAAAAATGCAATCCGTTTACCATCCGGTGAAAAAACAGGCGATCGGTCAGCGCCAGGCCGGTCGATTAAGATATGGACCTCCCCGCTATCTGAGGAAACCCAGGAAATATCCGATGCAATAAAATTTGTATTGATTTTGGGGTCAGTCTGATGAGAAAAAACAATGTTTTTGCCATCCGGCGACCAATCAAAATCACTTACCTGGAAATTTCCACTCGTTAATCGCTGGATCGGATATGCTTCATCCTGGAGATCAATGGTATATAAGTGGGTATATTTAAAATTTTGATCTACCTCGATCACATCCCGCTTTTCTTTTTCCTGTTTTTCCTCATCTTCAGTTTTTTCATCTGTTTTGAGAAAAGCGATGCGCTTCCCGTCAGGGGCCCATTGAAACCCACCAATCCCATCTTTTTCCGTTGTAATTTGTTCCGCCTCTCCTCCCATCAGGCGCATCCGGAAGAGTTGGGTTTTTTCTGCACGGCTGGAAAGAAAAGCGATGAATTGACCATCCGGAGAAAACGCCGGACTATGGCTGGATTTTTCTCCTCTGGTATATTGTACGTTCATTGATCCGTCGGTAGCAGCAACCCAGATTTGCTGGAGGTACTCAGACTTCTCTCCTTCCATAACCGGTTCACGAACAACATATGCCACATATTTCCCATCATCAGATATATCTACTTCGGAAATTGACTTGAATTGCATATGCATTTCAGGAGTCCAACGCAAGGTGTCCGCGTCCTGTGAAAAAGTAATAAACGAAAATAAAATAAGCGTGAATAGAACAATTAGGTTTTTCATCATCCAGGTTTTTTGATCATGAAAAAGTACATAATTCTCAGGGGTCAACCAAAAATGATTTGCCCCGCCAAAATACTCCGCCCTTATGAATACACTCCCTATACTGGCACCTGAACAGAAACAGTCGTCCCTGCTCCTTTCCTGGAATCGAAATCAAGTTTTCCGTCCAGGAAATCAACGCGTGAACGTATGCTTTTGAGGCCAAGGCTTTTTTGAGCAAGAGCAGTATGCAGATCAAAACCAACACCATCATCTTCAACGATGAGATTCAGATCATCATCAAACATGTTGACCTGTATGAGTACATGACTTGCCTGGGCATGTTTGATAATATTGTTCGTGAGTTCCTGGATGATCCGGTATAGCATGATTTCCTTTGTTTCAGGGATTTCGTTACCGGACCCATTCCACTCAAAATCGACTTTCGCCTGGCCGGCTTCCTGCAATTGGGCGGCCAGGTCCTGGATTGCTGCTTTCAAACCATTGAGGCGAATTGCTCTCGGTGCCATATTGTGAGAAATCCTGCGTACCTCCGAACTTGCTTCATCAATAAGTGATTCAACACGTTCGCTCAACTGATAGGATTCAATTTTTTCAATTTCCTTTTGGATGACTGAAAAATGTGCTTTTACTGAGGATAAGAGACCTCCAATCCCATCGTGCAGATCCTGGGCGATGCGCATCCGTTCATTTTCCTGACCTTCCAACATGGACGAAATCGAAAGAAATCTTTTCTCCTGCTCGAGCTGACTAATTTTTTGATCCTGCAATTCTAACTCCTGGTGGGTAATCACTTTGTTCATCCGGTTTCGATTCCAAAAGAACAGGATCGCAAAAGTGGCAAACCAAATCACCCCGGCAAGGCCTCCTAAAAGTAGGTTGCGTTGATTGATCCGTTGCTGAATCTCCGCTTCCTGCTCTGCTATTTGCTTTTCTTTTTCGGCGGTTTCATATTTCGCCTCAAAATCAGCAATACGTGTATTCAGGTCAAGATTATCGATCGAATCCCGTAAATAGATGAACGACTGATAGTGCGCCAGGGCGTCTTCGTCATTGCCCTGGGATTTCGCCACCTGGTAACGAACCTTCATCAGGTCTGTCTTCTCTTTGAGGCTGCCGGTCGAATCGATCACCGGGCCTGACGCTTTAATCAACTCCGCTGCTTTCTGGTGTTCACCCATTTGTGTAAATAGAAAAGCCCGGTTGATTTGAATGCTTGCGATGAATGATTCATTTCCTAATGGTTTCGCAGCAGTCTCTGCTTTTTCAAAGGAGGCAAGCGCTTCGGCAAATTGATTTTCTGATTTTTGCAGGATGGCAATATTGTTGTACGCCCTGGCGAGATGTATTGGTTCGTCGGGATAAATGTCGATGCCTTTCCGATAATAATAGATCGCGGAATCTGGCTGATTTTGATGGCGATGGCTGATGCCGATATTACCGTATGAATACGCTTTGTCCCTGTTCGTTTTTGCAAAAATGAGGGAGGATTTAAAGTATTTGCTGGCATTTTGGTAATCTCCTTTGTCATTGAGAAGGGCCCCGATACCTAAAAGACCGATATAAATAGAAGTGGTGTCTTGTTCTTCCTCGAAAACATTCAGTGCTTCTTCTTTGAGGTTGATGGCCTTTTCCAATTTTCCCTGCATCACGAACACATTCGCCAGGTTGTCTTTGATTTGTGCGGCGCGGAGTTCATTTTCCAAAGGTTCGTTGAGTGAAATGGCGGTTTCATAGTGCTTAATCGCCTGGTCAAATTGTTTCTGACTGCGGGCAAAGATTCCTTTCAATACCTCAACCGAGATCATTCCCTTCAGATGACCTGCTTTTCGTGAAGTTTCGTAAGCCAGATCAGCATATTTTAATGTGGAGTCGGGGTGATAATCCAATGCGTAGTAGGCGATATCTAAAATACGTTCTACTTTTTCGATCGGGTCATTTTCAGCATCGATGGCATCGAGGTATGATGCCCACTTCGGGTCGTCCTGCAGGGTGAATCCGAAAAGGAAAAGAACGCAGCAGCCACAAAGCAGCCATGCAAAAATGAAGTATGTTGTATTTCTTGTTTCAAATTTCATTTTCAATCCATCTTCATTCATCCAAGATAAACTCATGAGACAAATCCTGCCATCTATGAAAACCGGTATTTTTAGATCAGTTTATTTTCAATGACAATCCGTACAATTCCAGCTGTATTTCGGGCGCCCAGTTTTTTCATAATATTTCTCCTATGTGTTTCTACAGTTCCTGCAGAGATAAAAAGCTGTTCTGCAATTTCATTTGTTGTTCTTTCATCAATGATCAGTTTGAGGATTTCTTTCTCCCGGCGAGAGATCTTTGGAAAGCTGTTTTTGGATGGTTCACCAGGATTTTCCTGCATGATCTTTTGCGAAACTTCACCACTGTAGTATGTGCTTCCGCTATACACCAGTTGGATCGCTTTCATAAGTTCATCCTGGCTTGTGTTTTTGATCAGGTATCCCTGTGCACCAGCCTCCAGCATCGACTGGATAACACTTCTTTCAATCATCATCGTCAGGGCGATCACTTTGATATCGGGAAAATGTTGATATATCAATTTACAACATTCTATGCCATTCATTTCAGGCATTTCGATATCAAGCAAGACAACATCGACCTGTTTGTTTCGTAAAGTGGTTAGCGCTTCCTTTCCACTCAGGACAGTCCCGGCACATTCTATTCCGTCAGCATGATCAAGCATGAGTTGAATACCATCCAGCACGATCTGGTGGTCATCCACAAGTAATACCCGGATATCTTTTTGTTTCTTCACGCTTATAAGATAAGAAGATGTCGGGTAAATGAAAATAGCGAGAGCCCCGCTTCCCTTAAATTAAATGCCCTCGTATGTTTAAAGATTTATTTGAACCATTTAAGGTATATAAGGACCATATAAGAATTGAACACAGACTAATTAAGTCTAATTTCCTTTCCATTTATTAAAAAGGTGCTTCAGGAAAAAAGCTGCATTTTTGTAATAGCAACCTTTAATTGCATTTGGAAAAATCAAACGAAATATCGATTAGTTTAAATAAGTACATCAGCAGCACGGGTATTTGCTCGAGGCGGGAAGCTGATGCGATGATTGCTTCAGGCAAAGTGACGATCAATGGGCAACCGACCAAACCGGGCAATCGTGTGTTTGAAGGGGATGAAGTATATATCGATGGGCAACCCATTAAATCAAAACCAAGAGCACTTTACATTGCATTGAATAAACCGGTCGGAATCGTTTGCACAACAGACCAGGCTGAACCCTTAAATATCATAAGCTTCATCAATCATCACGAAAGACTTTTTCCCATTGGACGATTGGATAAACCATCTGAAGGACTCATTTTCCTGACCAATGACGGAGATATTGTAAACAAAATTTTGCGCGCTGGCAACCTACATGAAAAGGAATATATCGTAACTGTCCGGCAAGTCATTACGAATCGATTTTTGCACAAAATGCGTTCGGGTATACCTATATTGGATACTGTCACAAAGCCATGTCCTGTCGAAAAGATTAATGATCATACATTTAAGATCATATTAGTACAGGGAATGAATCGCCAGATCCGTCGCATGTGTAATCACCTTGGTTACCAGGTCACCAAACTGAAACGTGTGCGCATCATGCATGTGAAGCTTGGGAAACTCCCGGTTGGTCAGTGGCGAAAGCTGACGAAAAATGAGATGGAGGTGTTAAATACCACCGTGGCAAACTCTATGAAAACCGAAGAAGCTTCGAGAGGTAAAAAGCAACGAAATAAAAAGAAGTTTCCGAGAACAACCACCAAAAGAAAACGTTTTTAATTCCCCAATCAAACAACTACAATGCACGAAAACCAAAAACTAATCAACGAGTTTTATGCGGCCTTTCAACGCAAAGACTTTCAGACGATGCAAAAAGCATATGCGTCATCGGCCAATTTCACTGACCCTGTCTTTCAAAATCTGAATGCCGAACAAACGAAAGCAATGTGGGAAATGCTTTGCAAACGTGCGCAGGATTTGGATGTCCAATTTCAAAATGTGCAGGCGGACGAATATAACGGCAGTGCAGATTGGGAAGCGACCTATACTTTTTCCTCTACCGGTCGAAAAGTGGTCAATCGCATTCATGCCGAGTTCGTTTTTGAGCGAGGTAAAATCGTCCAGCACGTCGATGATTTCAATTTTCATAGCTGGTCAAAGCAAGCATTTGGACTCACAGGATTGGTTATCGGATGGACACCTTTTTTCCGGGCTAAGGTTCGGAGCACAGTGATGAAAAGTTTGGGGCGGTTTATGGAGAAGGAGGAGGCGAAGGCTTAGGCTGAGGGGGCTCGCACAATAGTCGATGGTCCATGGTTGATAGTCAATAGCCCAGGGCTCGCTTCTTTATAGTCGATGGTCCATGGTCGATAGTCCATGGTCGATAGTCCATAGACCAGAGCTCGCTTCTATACGGCATTGCTGATGTGGTGCTTTGTGCGGACGGTTGGTTGCGTACCTAACGGCACGCGTTACCAATATTGCGTACCTATCGGCACGCGTTCTGTTTCGCAATGCGAAAGCTAACAATGTTGGGTGCCTAACGGCACCTGCTGGAAAGAGGATAAAGGGACGAGTACCATCGACTACTAACCATGGACTATGGACTGTTGACCATCGACTACTAACCATTGACTAATTCACTTATAATCCTCACGCTCAGGCAAAAAAGTATCCTGCACATAACAATCTTCCAGAGCTCTTCCTGAGTGCTTTTCATTTGGTGCAATGGTGAGCACATCACCCGGTTTGAGGATGAATGTCTGATCTTCAACAGTTAGTTCGAGTGTACCTTCAATCACCTGGGTGACCTGCTCATGGATATGCGCATGCAATGGCAGGATACTCCCGGCAGCGATTCGCCAGTAAGAAATGGTCATCGATCCCGTATGGATAAAACGACCTTTAAATCCCGGCATCAGCTCCTTCACAGGTAGCGTTTTTATCTTGTATTTATTCATCTTTATCTAATCTTCTACTTCAACAATCATTTCTATTTCGACGGCAATATTGCGAGGTAGTGCATACATACCAACAGCAGCTCTCGCATGTTTCCCACGATCACCGAACACTTCCACCATAAAATCAGAAAAGCCATTTACCACTTCTGGTTGGTCTCCAAAATCCTCAGTGCATTGCACCATGCCAAGCACTTTTACGATGCGTTTCACTTTATTCAGATCGCCAATTTCTGCTTTTAGAGCAGCCAGTTGCAGGATGGCTACACGCCTTGCAGCTGCGTATCCTTCTTCAACCGTCAGGTCCCGGCCCACTTTACCAGTCACATAATTTCCATCTTCCATTTTTGGCCCTTTCCCTGCCATGAACACGAGGTTGCCTGTCCGCACAGCATTCACATAGTTTGCAACAGGAGGAGCAGATTCCGGCAGTGTAACGCCCATTTCTTTGAGTATGGCTTCAACGTCAGGTTGGCCCACTTGCGCTTTGACAACATCATTTGTATTGGTTTGCTGGCATGCCATTGCAATGATGAGCATACTGGAAAATAATATCCATTTCATGGTTTTAGGTTTTTTGATAAAGATAAGGAAGTTGGGAAAAGCGTAGAACGATGTTTTTAAAATGTATTTATGAAACAGATCAGAAACATTAGAGCACTGAAGTAAAGATGTTTCTTATGTCGTTCAATTTATTCAAGCGTGTGAGGGCATATGCATTTTAAAATTTTCAGTGCTTGCTTTGTCTCTAATCTTTCCGTAATTTCATCAATACTCTACTAAGAATGCCACTACCATTGTATTGATATACAGGGTTGGAACAATACCAAAAGTATAAGCTACTGATGTATAAGACATGCTGCACTAAGCTATCTTGAGTATAAACTCAGTTATGTGAAATAGGTAAAATGAATCATCAAGAAATCATATATCAGGAAGAGCATATCATAAAGGCAATTTTTTCAATTGTCCTACTGATTGTTCTTGTCAGTGTTTATTATTTCTACGTCAATAGCTTTGGAATACTCTTCTCAATATTCTTTTTATTGTTTGGAATTGCTTCAATTTTTTTTGATGACGTAATAAATCATTATGAAATTCACAAGGAAGGGATTGTTGTAAAAAAGGATTTTAATCCTCGTGTAAAATATGAAATAAGATATGATGAAATTGATCAAGTCAGATATGAAGATCAATCTGGCGGTTATTATATTGTATATCTAAAAAACGATGTTACCAGATTAAATATCAAAAAAGGCTATTTGAAGTTTAAAATTGGAGGACTCAAACGAAAGAAGAAAATAATAAAAGTGCTAAAATATTTTAAATCACATGGAATCGATGTAAAACTGAAAACCAGATCAAAAAAATCCAAAAAGAAACAGGATTGTTCAATTGGGATCTCAGTTAGAATCACTTCACTTAACATAATAGGTCACTCAATGATTCATATCGTCGACACAGGGGTTTTCCATCACTGAGAATTGAATCCAAAGAATAGAATGCAAGAAAGAATAATAAATATTACAGAAGCAAAACTTCAGCATTATCTTGACAGAATTCGCCCCCCAATGGATATTCGGAATAAGCTTGATATTGGGTATCATTATGATGGGAAGAACATTGAATTTTTTGAAATACGGCCCAGGTGGGACAACCCGCAGAAAACCATGAAATTGCCGTATGCGAAAATTACCTATGTGAAGTCTCGGCACATCTGGAAGTTATATTGGATGAGAGCAAGTGGGAAGTGGGAGTCGTATTCACCTCTCCCAAATTCAACACATTTGGAGGAATTGTTCGAGTGTATTGATGAAGATCGTTTAGGTTGTTTTAAAGGATAAAACAGGATAATGGACCAGAAGCAAATTGAAGCGTTAAAGCGCGTATTAACTGAGTGGAATCCCCTTGGGAACTACGCATCGACTATTACCGATTTGGATAACTATGATACTGAAGCAACAGATATCATTTTTCACGCTTCACCCGAAGATTCTCCAGATCGAATCATCAAATTGACAATCCAGGTATTAGAGGAGGCTTTTGAATTTCGAATTGAAACTTCCAGGATAGGGGAGTTTCGCGAACGAATCGTAGCAATAATCAAAAAGAATTAGTATCCATCAAATAGCAAAATGCATGTTGACCAGCTCTCCCATAAGGTTGATAAGGTGCATGAAAGAACTCTCTCGAATATCATGAGAACAAATTTTCAATTGAAAGATGACTAAATTGATGAACCTGTAGTAGAATTTGACCAGGGTTAATCAAGAAATGCAATGCGATGGAAGAATATTTGGAAACCTATATTGTAGATTCTTTTACTGACGAAACATTTAAAGGAAATCCTGCGGGTGTCTGTGTGCTCAAAAATGAAATAGACGATCGTATTATGCTGTCTATTGCCAAAGAATTGGGTCTATCTGAAACGGCATTCATCCGGCAGTCAATTGAACCCAATAAATTTACCATCCGATATTTTTCACCCAAGATGGAAATTCCTTTATGCGGACACGCCACGTTGGCGTCTGCTCAAGTGCTGTTTGAAAAATATCCAGTTGTTCATCGTTTTCATTTTGTTACGATTGAAAATGTTGATTTGCTGATAGCAAGAGATGGAGAAATGATAGCAATGGAGTTTCCGGTTTATGATACTATTCCGGCGGAAGCTCCGACACAGCTACTTCATGCACTTGGAATAAATATGATAGTAAATAGCGTGTACAATGACGAAACGAAAATATTGCTTCTTGAAATTAGTGATAGCAAAGTTCTGGAAAAGCTGACCCCTGATTTTGAGGCCTTGTATCGCTCACATCATTCCATTAATGGTGTTTTAGTAACTGCGCCTTCAAACAAAGATGGGTTTGATTTTGAATCAAGATATTTCTGGCCCTGGAGTGGAACGAACGAAGACCCAGTTACGGGCGGAACACATACTTTTCTAGCTAAATACTGGAGTGAAAAATTGCACAAGACAAAAATGAAATCTTTTCAATGCTCAGAAAGAACAGGATATATGGAGGTTGAACTTTTGAATGAGCGTAAATTCATAATTAGAAGTAAAGCCAGAATTGTGCTGGAAGGAAAACTCAGAATGTAAAGGAAAGAGATTGTCTCTGTCTTTTGGTGCAGAAAAAGTGTGCAACTCATCTGCTGGAATGAAAGTCATCCATCTTAAGAAAAAGCCAGTTTCAATTTACCCCAAAAAGCTTGTTTCTCATCAATATGTTCCATAAATTCAGCAGTTCACATCTGAACAGAAACCCGTTCACACTTTTAAAAACGGAATTCGAATCCAATTTCAATAAGGTAAATACTTAGAGGTCAAATGCGATGGCAGAAATCTCGCTGTATACAGCAGTGAATTTGCCGAGCATAGCCGATAATCCCCTCCTTTAGGGTGTTGTTCGGAGATAGGGTATTGTGGATTTAATGGAGTTGCAAGGGAGTAAGAAAATTGACTTCTGCATTCACTCCATACGGTAGGTAGCTCAAGAATCACAATTTCATGTACCAATAAATAAGAAAGTATGAGAACGTTTACAAGTATGATTTTAATGATTGCAGCATTAATGATAAATGTGAGCAATACAGCAAACGCACAAGTAGCGATTAACGCGGACGGTAGTGCTCCGGATGCTTCGGCCATACTGGATGTAAAAAGCAGCACTCAAGGAGTATTAATACCACGACTAACTGCTGCCCAGCGGACAACATTAAGCTCAACTGCTGTGGCAGGAATGCTCGTGTACCAGGATGATGTAAATGATGATGCAGATGGTTTTTATTTTTTTACCGGTACAGAGTGGCAATGCCTGAATGCAAGTGACAAAAACACACCCGATAAATTGGCTGATTCCGATAGCGATACCAATGTGGAAGTGGAGCAAAATACGGATGAAGACCACATCCATTTTACCACAGCCGACACCGTAAGAATGACCATTGACCAGTTAGGAAGGACTGGCATAGGAACTACAACTCCCTATAACGACTTAACGATCTATTCTGATCAGGATAACAATGGTATCACTTTCAGGACTGCTGATAACAGCTTTAAACAAGGAATAAATTTTAGGAATTCCGGAGGCTATTACGTGTGGAATATATTCAGGCGGGAAGCCGCCCCAGGCCGTGCTGACCTAATTTTTGCCAATGCTAAAAAAAGTCTGCTGGGAGATTTAACCGACAGGGTTGTTTTTAAAGATGGTGGTGCAGTGGGTATAGGTACCAGTCCGGATGCTTCTGCAATACTGGATGTGGAAAGTACTGACAAAGGCTTTTTGCCACCACGGATGACAAAAGCCGAACGCGATGCAATTACCAGTCCGGCAGACGGACTGATAATCTACAACACTAATACGGACTGCTTAAATTTTTATGCCGGAGGTCATTGGAATGAGACCTGTGGTAAAGCGGATGTCCCAACAGTTTTCAATCCCACCACAGGAGAAACCTGGATGGATCGCAATCTTGGTGCCTCAAGAGTGGCAACAAGCAGCA
>Ga0316201_10002591_pt1 | contig 12925 bp, 8 predicted proteins | sample CS6wburrow_MG_FD_204516 | JGI IMG/M metagenome (GOLD analysis project Ga0316201, IMG submission 204516) | Coastal sediment microbial communities from Delaware Bay, Delaware, United States - CS-6 worm burrow | ecosystem: Environmental > Aquatic > Marine > Coastal > Sediment | place: USA: Delaware... | reverse complement strand
ATCCGGGTGTGACGGAAGAACAATGTGGACCGCTCCTCGCCGAAACCTCGGGCCTGCGCCAATCCCGAGACTTCAAGCTTGGCTACTCGCCGGAGCGAATCAACCCCGGCGACAAGCTCCACACCTTCGAGAAGATCATCAAGGTGGTTTCGGGCGAAGATCCGGAGAGCTTGGAGCGCATCGCTCGTGTGTATGAAGCCGTCGTCGACGCCGGTGTCCATCGCGCTTCTTCGATTAGAGTCGCGGAGGCCGCAAAGGTCATCGAGAACACCCAGCGCGACGTCAACATCGCGCTGATGAACGAGCTTGCGCTCATCTTCGACCGCCTGGACATCTCCACGCGTGACGTGCTCGAGGCCGCGGGAACCAAGTGGAACTTCTTGCGCTTCACCCCAGGCCTCGTCGGCGGTCATTGCATCGGAGTGGACCCTTACTATCTGACCGCGAAAGCCGAAGCGCTTGGCTACCACCCCGAAGTCATTCTCGCGGGCCGACGCATCAATGACGACATGGGCAAGTTCGTGGCCCAGCGAACCGTGAAGCTGCTCCGCAAACAGGACCGTGCGATCAAGGGGGCGCGCATCGGCGTGCTCGGGCTGACCTTCAAGGAGGACGTGCCCGATTTGAGGAATAGCCGGGTGCCGGACATCATCGAGGAGCTTCGCGAGTATGGCATCGAACCGGTCGTTCACGATCCGATGGCATCGGCGGAAGAAGCGGTTCGCGAGTACGGCATCGAGATGAGGCCATTCGACGCGATCGCCGATCTCGATGGATTGATTCTCGCCGTCCCTCATCGGCAGTACCTGGACCAGCTCGATCGGGTCGTTGCGAGCGTTCGCCAAGGCGGTCTGATCATCGACGTGAAGTCCGTGCTGAGCGCCGATGAGCTCCGGGACGATTTGGTCTACTGGAGCCTCTGAGCGCCTAGAACATACGCTCGGGGACGAAGATGATGTCCCCGGCCGCGACTTCGATGTCGGCGGCCTGGCCTTTCGTCACGCGATCCACCGGAACCCGATAGCGAATGATCTCTTCTTCGACTCGCCGTGTGACGACCGTTGCATCGCGGTCTGCCAGGGAGGAGAACCCGCCAGCCATGCTGATCGCTTGCACCACCGTCATGCCCGGCGCGAGCGGAAAAGTGCCGGGATTGGCCACAGCACCGACCACGCTCACGCGCTTCGAGGCATACTCCTCGACGTAGACGGAAACATGCGGGGCCCGCAGCAGGTCTCGTTCGACGAGTTCGGTGCGGATCTTCTGCGCGACTTCGCTCGGCTCGAGACCGCTGACCTGAACCGCGCCGAGTAGCGGGAAGTTGACGGTGCCATCAGGCGCGATTTGATGGCTGCCCGTCATCGCGTCCTCTCCATAGACGCGAACCGAGAAGACGTCTCCGGCACCGAGCGTCGTGTCGTTGGTCGCAGGCGGCGGCACTTCGGTCACCTGGACGCCGCGCTTGCTGCATGCGAACGAGCCAAATGCAAGGACCCCCAGTGTGCCGATCAGTAGAAAACGCGAAGACCAAGCCATGCTTCGAACCTCTGATAGTTGGCGACCGGATCCAGGAGCGGGTCTAGGTCGTCGTAGCGAATGTTCGTGAAGTCCGCCAGGTATCCCAGGTCGGCAAACAGAGCGAGCCAAGGCTTGAATCGATACTCAGCAAAGACCCCGACGTAGACCCTAGTGTCTTGGCGGGATGGTTGGTCGCCGAGGAAGGTTCCATCCGGACTCAGCGCCACGCCGGACTTGTCGAACGAAACCCAGGCATTCACCCCAAGCTGGAGCGCGCCCATCAGCGTGAACGTCGTGTTCGCGTGGAGCCGGTTGATCAGCACGAAGTTGCCGATGAAAGACGGGCGGACATCGCGGTCATAGCTAAGCGAAAGACCGACCGTGGGTCGAGCCTGCCAGCGGAGCTCGACGCGGGCGATGACGTCGTCGAAGCTCTGTGCGATTTCATAGAAGCCGGCGGCGTATCCAATCATCGCGGTGAGCGAAAACCGTTCGGTGATGGCGCCGTTGTATCCGATCATGTTCGAGACGCGGTTGTTCTTCGACAGCAAGGTCGGCGAGGTCGCAATCTCCGCGGGGTTCACGTACTGTTGGTTCACGTACTCGATCGTGTAGACCAGAGCAGAGCTCGGAAAGAACAGCCAGCTGAAGGTCCCCGGCACTCGATGGGTGACGTTGTTTCCGTATCCGTAGATGTCCGCATCGAAGAATTCGATCCTGTTGGTGTAGCCGATCGTGCCCTCGAGCACTTGGCTCTTGCTTCGGCCAACCAGGTTGAGCGTTGCCGTGTTGATGTTTCGGCCGTAGCTGATCGTGGGGCCTTGGAGCGTATTTGGGTCGGAGAATGGCCTCGCCGTTCGCCGGAACACGTCGTTGATGACCAGGCTGAAGACCTTGGAAGGGTGGTAGGAGAAGTTGATGTGTCCGTCTGCGCCGACGGTGTCGCCGACGCGGTCGGTGAAGTAGTGCAAGAAATCCGCCCCAATGCCTCCGCGAAACTCGATTTTCTGGGGCTCAGCGGCGCTGGCATCCCCTTCGCTCTGGCGGACGCTGCCTTCGGTGGCAATGTCGAGATAGCCCTCGACGAGCAGGATGAACGAAGACAGCTCGTTGGCGCTCTGAAGGAACACGTTCGAGTCATAGCCGCCTCCCACGGCAACACCGGGGTGCAGGACGAGCCGCCCGGCTTTGAAGCCCGGGCCTTCTCGCGCTGCGCGGTCTGGATCAAAGACCTGCGCGCCGGCCGTCGCGCTCAACGACGCCGCGGCCAAGACGGCCGCAAAAGCCAGAGCAAGCCCTAACTTCGAGCGACCGCGCATGATCCCTTATTTCCCCCACCCATACGAACACCAATCTGCTGGTTAGCTCACTCCACTGACTGGTGGCGGGATGAATGGGATCGGCCAGTCCAGCACGGGGCTCATCGCGGCAGGATTCTCGTCTGGGGCGAAGAGGTCGACCTCTTCTCTCACCTGAGTCTCGCCCGTATCGAAAAGGTCTTGCCCCACGCACTGGTTCGCGGCCTGGGCCAGCGCTTTGAACTTCTGAGAGAGGACGCCGATCACGGTGAACTCGTGGTTGCCGCTGCCCGAGTCGCCGGCGGCAATCGCTTGATCGAGGGCCGCTTGCCGGCGCTTCATGCTCTGCAGGCTGGCTTTGCATTGGTCGAGCTTGTCTTTGAGGCAGGTCGCGCGAATGATGTCGCTCTCGCGCTTTGCGCTCTTGAGGGCTTGCGATTGTGCCGTACAGCTCGCCGCCGCGCTGGCCATCGCGGACCGCGCTGCCTTACCCTGCGACGCCGGCGAGAGCGCTTGGGCTTTGTCGGGCGCGCGCAGGGGCTCGACCTGGATGACGTCGACGGTCGAGTCGCTGGCCTCCTCCTGGGCAAAGGCGTAGCCGAGGCTTCCGACGGCCAGCAAAGCGGCCAGAAGCGCCTGTCCCACGGTTCTCATCCGTTTAAACATCAACAATCCCCTAAACTTGCGGCGATTATACGCCGCCCGATTCTCGTGTCAACGTACACACAATACAGTTAAGCAGGAAATATGCACTCATGGCGAACTTAATTCTGAGGCTGAAAGACAAAGGGATAACGGAAGGTCACGCTGCCCCCATCGGGGCCCGGGTTGAAGCGAAAGCGGCTGATGGTCCGCATGACACAGTCAGCGACGGCGGGGCTGCCGGTCGTATTCTCGGTAGCCTTTGCATTCGTCACATTGCCACGCTCTTGGATCGTGAACGTCACCGTGACCTTCCCCGAAAGGCTGGGGTTCTTGCGTAGCTCGGACTCGTAACATCGTGTGATCGACTTGAGGCGCTGTTTGATCTGCCTCTGGACCAGCGCTTGATCGAACTCGCCGCTGCCGCCGATGTCCCCTCCGCTGTTGAGCCCAACGTTTCCGCGGACTTCGCGCTCTTTGACGGCTTGCCCTTCCTGCGCGGCCTTTCCGGCGCCCTTGCCCTTCTTAAGGGAGCCGAGTCCGGCCTTTTGCCCGCTGCCCCCACCGCTTCGGGTTCGAAGCGTGCCCGCCTCGCTCTTGGTCGCCACACCGACACCGGATGCCTGTGCGAGGACGTCGGCCGCGTTGCCCGTGACAGCCCCCCCGGAAAGCACGTCACCAAGAGCGCCGCCCGAGCCGCCCAGCGCTCCTAACAACATCGCTTCGGCCTGTGCGGCAGCCTCTTGCGCGATGCGCGCACGGCCTTCGACGGTCGCGCCGGCCGGCTCTTCGCCCACCGGCTCCCTGCCCTCGGCCTTCACGGGCTTCTTGTCAGGCGCTTTGCCCGCGGCCTTTTCTTCTTCTTCTTCACCCTCGCCCTCTTCGATAGGCTCCTCTTCGACGACCGGCGGTTCCATGGGTGCTTCGAAGATCAGGCGTGCGAGGCTTTCAGGCACTTCCTGGACGCCCTTGTCGACCTTCCAGTCGGCGTTCTCCATGTAAATGATGAAACCGAAGAAGAGCATGTACGAAAAGATCACCCAGGTGGTGAAGGTCCAGTCGATGTTCTTGACGAAGCCGCGCTGCACCGCGGCGGGCAGCTGAGGCTTCGGGGTGATGGGGGGCGCCGAGACGAACTCGAAGAAGACCGTGAAATCCCCAATCCTGATGTTCCCGCGCGACGTGTCCGCGAGCTTGATCTGGTAGTGGGTACCGGCGTTGCGCGCGGCGCCGGTGTCGCGCAGGTGCTCGAGCTTCTGCACCCCGCCCGGAAGCGCGATCTTGCCGGTCATCTCGCCCGTGAAGTTCAGGATGTAGTCGTCGCCAACCAGCTGAAAAAGCTCGAAGCGCGACTCGAGCTTGTGGGGCAGCGTTCCAGCCCGGATGATGAGGTGGTTCTTGGCTGCGGTACCGATCGAGACGGTTTCTCGGCGTCGAACGATGCGCTCTTCGACGATTTTCTTCTCTCGAAAGAGGCCGACCCGCAGGACTTTCGACCCCGCCTGCTTCATCGGAACGGCCTGCATGGCCTGGGTCATCGCGCCGGGACGGGTTCCCCTCGGACTCTGCGGTTCGGCCATCAGAACGGCTCCTTTTGGACGCTGCGAACCACTTTGCGAAGAAAGCTCGTGCGCAGCTCGAGCACTTCGTAGCCCAGGTTGGAACGATTCAGAATGTAGAACGCGTTGGGTTTCTGCACGCGCCCCTCGATGACGATTTCTTCGAGTTGGATGACTCGCGGCTGCCGCTTCTTGGCCCCCTGAGCCAGCCCCTGGCTGGCCGTCGTCGCAACGAGCATCAGAGCGAGCAAGATCGCCGAAGTCGCATGTTTCATGAGGCCCCTCCCCGTTCGCGTTCCTGCTGACGCCGCGCTCGCTTGATCATTCGGTCCAAGTCTCGGAGATACTCCTCCGATTGGTCGTCCTTGGCCAGTCTCGGCCCCATTTCGCTCCTGTATCGATTGAGCTCATCGACGGCCTTCTCGTAAGCCGTGAGTGCGTCGAGGCCCGGGAAATCGCCCGCCGCAGAAAGGAAGAGCAGGCCCAGGCCGTAGTGCGCTTCGGGGAGCTTCGACCGTAACTCCAGGGCTCGGCGGTAGGCGCGCTGAGACTCTGTCCACTGTTTGGTGGCTCGATAGGCGTCGCCCAGATTGACATGCACCGCTGGCAGCGTCGGCACCAACTGCTCCGCAGCTTGGAAGTGAGACAGCGCGCCCGAATAGTTGCCGCCCGCCAAGAGCTGGATACCGAGCGCCATTTGAGCTTCGGCATAGCTCGGACGCAGCTGAACGGCGCGCTGGTAGGCCGCCATCGCTTCGCGTAGGCGCCCGGGCTCCGCCTTGAGCCTCTCACCGTCCAGGAAGTGGAGCTCGGCGAAATTCGAGTCGACTTGCAGCGCCTGATCGAGGATCGAGTCGGCGAGCTCGTCCCGGCCTTGGGCGCGGCTGGCCTTGACGAGAGCGACCAGCGCCGGAACGAATCGCTCGTCGCACTTGAGCGCACGTCTCGCGGCCATCCAGGCCTCGTCGTAGCGCCTCGCCTCGACCAAAACCCCCGCGTAGAGCGCCTGCATCTCGAGATTGGCGCGATACCGATTGGCTAAGGGCTCGACGGTAGCGACCGCGGCTTGCACCTGTCCCCGCCGGATTTGAATCGTCGAGATGCCCCGCGCCGCCGGCTCGTACTCGGGGAGGATTCGAAGTGCGCGCTCGTACTCGCTGATCGCATCGCGCTCGTTCCCCGCACGGTCGGCGAGCACGCCGAGATTGTACATCGCCGGGTAGGCGTTCGGGTCACGCTTGAGCGCGGCTCGGAAGTCCGCCTCCGCCCTTCCCGCATCCCCGGAAGCCGCTGCACGGACGCCAGCGTCAAACGACTTCGTCGCCTTCGAAGACATCGTTGGGCGAGCCTGTCGGCGGCACTGCTCGGCTTTCGTTGCGCCCCAAGGGCTTTCCTCCGGAGTTGTCGCCATCCCGCCGCCGGTCGCTGGCCCGCGCTCGCCGTCGACGGCCTCATCGCCGGCGGCGGTCGCCTCACCGCCCGCGCTGGTTTCCAAGTCGACCGGTTCTGCTGAGCCCTTGCAGCCGTACATGGCGAAGAGCATCGCGGCAATCAACATCGTGGCCTGTAACCCCGTGCGCATCAGTTGCTCTCCTTGCTGATAGCAGGCGGCGCGATTCCTGGTCGAATCTCCAGCGGTTTACCTCGGGGCGAGCGTGCGAACTCGCCTGGGGTGTATCCCTGGAACGTGGCATCGGCGGTCTGGGCCTCGGCGATGCACTCGGCGATGCGCTCGTCGCCGTAGGCCTGAAGCCGGTCGATGGCGATTCGCGTGTAGTCGTCGTCGAAGCTACCGGCCCTGCCCGCGCGTGCGGCCAAGGCGTAGCGTGCAACCGCGAAGCACTCGACCGGACGAACCTGGGTGTCGAGCACTTGGCGAACCTTGTCCTCGAAGTCGAGCTGGTACTCTTCGCGCTCGTACTCGTCGGCCTTGCGGAGCACCCGCTGCAGGTCGCTCGGAATGACGACGGGGGTGTTGAGGATCGAACGCGCTAATATTTCATAGGCGCGACCCTGTCGCACGTATGACGCGATCGTCCAGCGCGGGCGGCGGTAGGGGAAGACCGGCTCGTAGCCGTTTGCGACCGACTGGGCCTGGGTGGCGCCGTTGCTCATCTGTTTGGTGATCGTGTTGATGTACGCTTCGACCGTCTTAGGCTTGCCCGGCTTGATCTGGAATTTCTCGAAGCTGGCGAGCTTGCCGTCCACCAGGATGAATTGCGCCTCGGCCGCGTAGCCGGCCGCGATCGATCCCGCCGGCTGCCCCGTGCGCTGGAACGACGTCGTCACGTCCTGGAGCGCGCCTCGGTAGTCGCCCATTCGGCCGCGCGCCTTCCAAGACTGGGCGATGCGCCAGTATGCCTGCACCAGCAAGTCACCAGCCTCCCCGTCGGCTCCGTAAGCCTTGATGAACTCTCGCATGCCGCTGATTGCCTGCGGATAGCGTCGCTGCCGGTAGGCCATCTCGGCGATGCGATAGAGTGCGTTGCGCTTCGTGCTCGGTTCGTCGACGGTGTCGTACACTCGGCGGTAGTACTGCGTCGCTTCGGGATAGCGCTGTAGTCGCTCGAGCAAAATGGCCGAGTTGACGAGACCGTCGGCGCGCTTGTTCTGAACCTCCGGGTCGCTCGATTTGGCGAAGCGCTGCGAATCGGCAAGCACCCGGTAGTTGTCGACCGCGCGGTCGAAGTCGAAGTTGCGGCTCGCCGTATATGCGAGCTTGAAGTGCGCGTTTGCCAGAATCGCGTCGAGGCTTTGCTGCTCTTCGGCGTCCGCCGCTTTGCGAGGCCCCACTTCGTCGATGATGCGCTGGTAGAGTTGCGCCGCGGAGTCGAAGCGGTTGGTGGCCTCGAGCGCAAGAGCGGCGTATTCGAGCGCGAGAGGCGCTTGCTTGTCGCTCGGATTGCTATTGACCGCGGCGAGCAGCATCGTGGCCGACTGCTCGTACAGACGAACGCTTTCGCTACCCGTCGTTTGGCCGGCTCGTTTGTAGACGTCGAGGGCGTCTTGATAGACGAGAGCGTTGAGGTCTGAGCCCGCGCGACAGATCGGCTTGTCGCGGTTGGAGGGCTTGCTGCAGTCGATCTTGGTGGCGCCCGCCGCGAAGGTGCAGCCGCGCTCTTGGATGTCGGTGGCGAGGCGGCGAATCTCGTCGCTGTCTTCCGTGGCCATGGCCATGGCGCGCAGATTCTCCCATGCGATTTGGCCCGTTGCATCCGCCTCAGGGCCGGAGCAGCGTTCTTCGTAGATTCGCGTGAAGCGGCTCTCGGCTTGGGGCCAGTAGCCGTACCAATAGAGGAGCAGCGCGTTGTTGTAGTCGTAGGCCGTGCGCACACCCTCGGTATCCCGCTGGGGGCTGACGCGGCTCAGGTAGATTTCCCTAGCGCGCGCCAGCCGCTGGACCGTTTCGGGCATGGCGGTGGGCTGAACCGTCGGCGGTTCGCCGGCCGTCGATGGTGCTTCGCTGCGAACGACCAAACGCCCCTCTTCAACATCCCGATCGGCGATTCGCTTCAAGGACTCGACTACGCGCCGCGCGGATTCGGCGAGGTAGCTGTCATCCACGTTCGAATCGCGAACCTCGGCGTACTCGGTCGCGGCCTGCTCGTAGCTCTTCGACCAGTAGAGGGCGTCGGCCAGATTATAGTGAAGCTCGTAGCCCTGAGGGTTGTTCGGGTAGCGCTCGAGGTAGCTGCGATATGCGTTGGCCGCAAAGCCATACTCGGTCTGCGAATCGCTGCAGAGCTTCACGTTGCGCTCCTGAACGCAGCGCTGACGTAGCCGCTGTGCAGCCTGGTGGTGATGAATCGCAGTGACGATCAGCGCGTTTTCGGCGAGCTGCTCGGCGGCCCGTTGCTCCGAAGGACGGTCCATGTTGGCGTTCCACCAGGTGCTGCCCTGTACGTACTCGGTGAGCTCAGAACGCGCGACGATGGCGTCCTCGAACTCGTTGTGCATCTGGTGAGCATTCGCGATTTGGTTGAGAATCTCTGGCGTTCGGTGATGGTTCGGCCACTTCGAGATCGCCATCCGCCAAGCCGCGATGGCTTCGGGATACTTCGCTTCGTCGAAGTAGACCTGACCGAGCTGGAAGTAGACCTCCGGTGTCCAGGGCCTCTGCTGCGGGAGGAGCGAAGCATCCTGGATGCGCTCGAGCCCCGTGGGCCTGCCCTCGACCGGATCGGCAACCTGATTCTCGTTCCAGTCGTCATACGCGAACGCAATGCCGAGGTATTCGATCGCCTCCGGCCGAAGCTCCGAGCCCGCCCTGCCGGTTTCCTTCCGCGTGTCGTCCGACCATTGGACGAGCTTGCCGAAGTTCTGGATCGCCTCGGGGTAGCGGCTCGCGCGGTAGTAGGCCCACGCGACTTTGTACAGAGCGAGGTTGTAGTTGCGGTCTTCGCTGTTCTCTAGAATGCGCCCGTACGCGGCGATCGAAAGGTCCAGCGCATGGTCGCCGCCGAAGTCATCAAAGTGGTACTCGCCGATTCGGAACCAAGTTTCACTGACGAAGCGGGCCTGCTCCGAGATCGGCTCACAGCGCGCATACGCGTTGACAAACGCGCCGCGAACCGTTGCGCCGAGCGGGCGGCCATCGAGTGTCAAGGCGGGATACTTTGCTTGCGCCGCCAGCGATGCATCGGCGGACCGCGGGCGCCAATCGGGGTCGTAGTCGTAGTTGTTGGCGCAGACGAGCGCTAGCCAGGCGGCCAGCGCCTCCTCGGGGCGACCCATTTCGTTTAGGGTGTACCCGATCAAGTAGTACACACCGTCGGACCGTTCATAGTCTGGAAATCGGCGCGCCAAAGACTTGTAGAGCAGAACCGTGGCTGTGAAGTCCGGCGAGCTCGGCAGCTGATCTTCGGCGGTCAAATCGCCAGCCTCGCGAGCCGCCTGTGCTTCGTCGTAGAGATTCTGGAACTCGACCGCGCTGCGCTCGAAGTAGAGCTCGCCCAGACGGAACATCGCATCGGGCGTGTATTTGGGGTGGCTCCGATAGCGGCGAAGGAACTCCTCGAAGACCCGGATCGAATCTTCGCGGGCCTCCTTGAATTCGCGCTCCTCCGCCTCGAGTTGCTCGCCGTACCAACGCTCGCGCTCCCGCCGCTGCTGAAGGTATTCGCGGCGCACCAGCGAGGTGACGGTGGAGCGAAACGCTTCTCCCGTTTGGCCGAATCGCTCGACCTCTTCTTCGAGTTGCTTTAATGCTTCGAGCTGTTGCTCGGTCGGAGGCGGGCGCTGATCCACGATGCGTTTGCCCGTGTCCTGTAGGAACGGGGGTAAGCTCACATCGGTGGCGCCTTCCCAGGGAGCGACCTCCTCTGGTTTCGGGTCCACGCCAGGCTCCTGCCCAAGAGCTGGAGCGGGCGCCCAGCACGCCGCGGCCAGCGCCGCGATCCAAAGGAGAGATGCGAGAGGATGGCGCCGGCTCATGGCTCGCCCTCGCTGCCCTGGTTCTCGTCCATGACGTCGCGGAACTCGTCGTCGAGCGCTTGAAGCTCGCGCGCGCGTTCGCGTGTGAGTGTGTCGATCCGGACCCTGTGGTCCTCGCGTCGTGCCCAGGAGACGTCGATCTTGCCGACGTCCGCGCGGAGAACCAGATCGTAGAAGCGATCGTGGACGCGGTTGAAATTGAGATAAGTGATGGCGCCGACGACGTCTTCAGCCTCGCCTTCGAGCGAGCCGAGTGCAGCGCGATAGCGCCGAAGGTTCGCGGTTTCTTTTTCGACGCTCGCCAACATCTGGGAGACGCGTCGATTGACGACCGCTGCTAGCTCGGCGTCACGCTGATCGAGCCGGCGCTCGAGAGCGGCCACGCGGGAGAAGGCGGCGTCGAATTGAGGCCCGCCAGAGCCCGCAAGCCGACGCTCGCGCTCGACCAAGTCGATGAACTCGTCCCGCTCGACGTCATCAGCCTGGTACCGCTTGTCGCCGACGCCGACATGGAGACGGCCGACTTCGAGACGGCGCCGAATCCAAGTGAGCTGCTCTTCGTAGGCCCGGATTTCGCCTTCATGTTCCGCGAGTTGTGCGGCCAGCGCCTGGGGGTTGGCCTTCTGCGGGTCGATGGCGGGCAGACCCGCTCGCGAAGCCACGATGCGCGCTTCGAGACCCAGGATTTCGACCCGGAGTCCCTGCAGGTCTCTTTCGGCCGCCCTGAACTGACTCAGCCCTTCCATGTCGCGGTCGACGAAGTCCTCGGTGTCGACGGGCATCTGAATCACGTTGGCCTGGACCTCGCGACGCCGCGAGCGCACCCGTGCCGCTTCACCCTGGCGATTGCCCCCAACCCGGCTCTCGGCCTCGACGAGGCTGACGCGCGCGCGCGCGGCCCGGTTTCGGAGGCCGGTCGTCCTTTCGCGCTGACGGCGGAGGTCGGAGAAAACGCTGATCCGATTCGGCGCGCTCAGGGCGGCCGTCATCCGTTCGGCGAGCTCGTTCGTCTCTCGGACGAGCTGCTTGGCCTCGCTCAGGTCCGCGAGCACCTCGAGCGCGCGCTCGTAGTCGCCCTCGAGCTCGACCCAGCGCCTAGCAGACTCGGGGAGGAAATCATCAATGTCGAAATCGTCGAGGTTTTCTCGGACAACCCCCCGGAAATACGCGTGGAGATCGGGGTATTCGCTTTGCTTGGCCAAGAGCTCGTCCCGGATGGGACCGAAGGTTGCCCGCGCCTCGTCGAACACGACCTCCGCTTCGTCGTATCGGCCGTTTCGGGCCAAGAGGTCGCCCCGAAGCACCTTGCCATCGGCATTGAGCGGGCTGTCCGGAGCGGCAACGGAGAGCACCTCGAGGGCGCGCTCGGCCTGGATGGCGTCGCCCATCCGAATGTAGGTCCAGGCAAGCTCGAACAGGGCTTGGTCGAACTGAGCGGAGGTCTGCTCGACGGCGCGATAGGCCTCGACCGCTTGCTCCAACTGCTCGGTTTCGTAGTACAGGCGCCCGAGCGCAAGATAGGTCAGCTCGAGGATCCCCCGCTCCTGCGCGTTGGCAGGCTCGTGCCCCGGGATACCGCGAAACGCCGCAACGGCGTCGAGGTACTCGCCGCGAAGCGTGTGAATGGTGCCGACGAAATATTTGGCGCGCAGCGAGAACTCCGTGCCGCTCGGGATGGCGAGGAAGCCCCTGCGCGCCTGCTCGAGGCGGCCCTGATCGACCGCACGAATCGCAGTGTCGACCGGAGCGTTGTGCCCGTCATCGACCGGCACCGCGCGGTTGTACAAATACTTGGCGCGGAAGTACGCGGTCGTGATCGAGAGCGTGGCGGATGGAATGGCGTCGAGACGCGAAAAGTAGGTGTCGACGTCGCGGAAATCGCGCGTGTGGATCGCAATTTGAATGAGACGGCTGAGCGAACGCTGCAGGTAAGGGGCGAACGTCGGCTCGGCGCCACGATCGATCACCTGGGCGTAGCGCCGTCGTGCGCCCAGGTAGTCGTCGGCAAAGAACAGCGACTCCCCAAGAAGAAATAGTGCCTCGGGGTACGCGCGATGCGTCGGGTAGTGCTCGACGATGTCGGTGAGGAGAATGGCCGCGCGAAGGTAGTCCTCGAGCCGCAAGTAGAGCTCTCCGTCGGTGAGGCGCTCCTCGACGAAGGTTTCGCTCTTGAGGACCAGGGGCCGGACGGGGTCGGCCATCAAGCGCTGCGCGTCCGCTTCGAGGTCGACCAGATCGCGGTTCACCGCGGCCAGATCTTGCGCAATGGCTTGCGAAGCGAGGGACGCAAAGAGGCTAAGGGCCAGGAAGATCCCCAACCAAACCCTTTGTGCTCGCCCCCTGCCTAGTGTCGGTGAGGGCGGCGATACGCTCGCGCCGCCAGGTCGCATTAGCGATCGCCCTCACCCATATCGTCGGGTCGAACGGGGCGCTCGACTCGTTCGATGTATCGGACCGCCGGCCGCTCTTCGAGCG
>Ga0316201_10002589_pt1 | contig 12929 bp, 12 predicted proteins | sample CS6wburrow_MG_FD_204516 | JGI IMG/M metagenome (GOLD analysis project Ga0316201, IMG submission 204516) | Coastal sediment microbial communities from Delaware Bay, Delaware, United States - CS-6 worm burrow | ecosystem: Environmental > Aquatic > Marine > Coastal > Sediment | place: USA... | reverse complement strand
CTATTGAATTGTGGACCTATATGATAGAGTTTTGAGATGGAAGCAAACAGATTAAATAATTAAACCTATTTGAAATAGGACAAAGAGTTCCAGATACACTAATCCTTCGCCAAAAATTTAGTGAGAAAAGGCCGGCAATATTTAAAGAGGGTAAATGGAGGGAATAAATTAATATATCAAAACATAAATATATGCGGTAATAATCTATTTCGTAGTTCCCATAAAATATAAACTATGAGATTATACCGCCTCCAGATCTTCCTGATATTTACTGCGCTGCTTGCTTAATTGATGTGTATGTAATTTATTGGAAATTAAAGATTTAATAGAATTTTTGGCAAAATAGGCATTCCACAACGCTATAGCTCCAATGGGATTGGTCTGAAAAGGATTATTTATGGTTCCGGCTTTCATAAATATTTCTTTTGAATCCAAAGTAATTAGTTGTATCGTGTGCAGGTCATAATAAAGACCATAATTGCGCTTTATATCATAGATTATCCACTGTCTGTCGCCGAAATTAGATCTATAGTGTTTTGATACAAGGGGTAACAGGTTAAACTCTGGTTTGGCAATACTATAGTGAACACCATCCAGGGAGACATTAAACTTCATAAATGCCTCCATCTGACTTTTTTTCTTACTCACCATATTTGATAAATGGTTTATTTTTAAAGCCCTATCATCGGTTAAATCTAAATGATTATTCGTCCCTTTGGCAACTATTTTTTTAATGTATGAATAGAGTAATTGTTCAATACCGGCTGTCTCACTTAGAAATGCAAAATAAATATTTTTCATTACGTGATTGTTTTTTTGGCTAATGCCATTCCAAACTCGTTTGGCTTTTGGTATTTGGGTCAAAATTGTTTGTGTATCAGTAAACAAGCCTTTTTGTACCTCGTTTTTTCTTTGAATGTTAATAACATTGATTTTTTGTTCAAATGCTATGAATACAGAAGTTAAAAATCCATTAAAACTTCCGTCATACACCAATATTTTTTCTTTTTCCATAACTTTTAGAATAAGCTTAATTGTTTGCTGATTGAATTCTGCGATATTTTTTTAGATACCTTTTGCTTAATCCCAAATGGCCTCTTTTCTTTTTTTGCTTCTCTAATACTTCTTGTAGTCAGGCCATCTTCTAATCCTCTTTGAGCCCATTGACTAAGTTTTTTGGTAATAATTTCATCTAACATAACTGAGTTTATTTGTATATAATCCAAAAATATGGAAAATATCCTAAATTAGGAAATATTCCTATAATATTTTGGAAATAATCCAAATTGTGTATCTTTGAGTACCTGATACTGGAATATATTATGCAGCATAAGACCAGCAGGTATTAAAAGATGCATTGAGAAAGAATGGGTTTTTAAAAAATTAATGTATAGGTATAAAAGAGAAAATTCAGGAAAATGGGTATAGAAAATGAGCTTACTATTAAGAGATTTATTGAGATCAGACGGGATTTGGGATATACACAAGCAGAATTTGCACGAATTCTCGGAATTCCCAATACAACTGCCGATATAGAACGTGGTCGCACTAAACTTTCCGGCAAGGTGGTTGTTGAATTGTTAAAGCAATTTAAAGTAAATCCGCTATGGTTATTTGGTGATAGTAAGAATCAGCATTTAAATTATTCGGGGGCCAGTGTTATTCCTAAAGTTGTTACCGTAGATTCTTCTGATAATGACAATATGGTTTTGGTAAATGCAAAAGCTGCTGCCGGGTATCCTCAAAATATTCAGGATACAAGTTGGTACAAACAACTACCTGCGTTTGATCTGCCACTTCCTGAATTCAGAAATGCCACTTACAGGGGCTTTCAGGTTGAAGGTGATAGTATGTTACCTAATTTGCAGCCCGGGGAATGGGTCTTGGCAAAGGCGGTGGAGGGACTCGATGATCTTAATCCAAATAAGATGTATGTGGTGGTTCTTCATGATGCCGTTTTAGTTAAAAAGATAGAGAAATTGCCGGGAAATTCAAAGATACTTCTGATATCACTGAACGAAATCTATCCGCCTTATGAAATAGAAGCGGAACAGATACAAGAGCTTTGGCAGGTAAGCAGCAAAATAACTTTTGGTGTAGACGCTACAACGGAAAAAGGCTTGTTAAGACAGTTACAGGAATCTATGGAAGAGTTAAAAAATCAGCTAGGCAAATAAGCATCATAAAACAGGATTCTATAATTGAGAAAGAATTGCTAATACGGGCTTTTTTAAATCTAGAAGCCTACCGCTGTATCATCTCCTCGTTTATCTGCACCACCTTCAAGACTGCCGTCCGGCAATACCAAAATTGCGTCCACTTTACCTAAGATAGGTGTGCGCTCTTCATTAATTTGGTAGCCTTTAGATTTTAGTTCTTTTTTTAGCTCTGCCGGAAAACCCTCTGTTTCAAATACGATATGGTCTGGCAACCATTGATGGTGGAATCTAGGTGCATTTACGGATTCTTGCATACTTAAATTGAATTCATATGTATTTAGAATCGTCTGAGCAACTGCAGTAATTATAGTAGATCCCCCGGGAGATCCCACAACCATCCATAATTCACCTTCTTTTTCGACAATAGTCGGCGTCATTGAGCTAAGCATTCGTTTCTCAGGGGCAATAGAATTAGCTTCGGCGCCTATTAGACCAAACATATTTGGCACTCCTGGTTTGGCGCTAAAATCATCCATCTCATTATTTAAGAAGAACCCTAATTCATCACAATAAAGTTTGGAGCCATATGCCCCATTTAAGGTAGTAGTAACTGAAACGGCATTTCCCATCTGATCAATAATAGAATAATGAGTAGTCTCTTTACTTTCTACAATTTCTATTTTACCGTGCTCTACCTCACTAGAAGGTGTGGCCGCTGTAAATGAAAAGTTCTCCATACGACTTTTAAGATAATTCTTGCTTAATAACACGTCGAGAGGAATAACAACAAAATCCGGATCTCCCAGGAAAAAGTTTCTGTCGGCGTAGGCCCGCCTTGCTGCCTCCGTAAACAACTGAATAGATTTCGCAGAATTATGACCATAGTCTGAGATGTCATAAGGCTCAATCATCTTAAAAATTTGATTTATCGTTACCCCGCCACTACTTGGTGGACTCATTGAAATTATCCTTAAATCTTTGTAATTAAACACTATAGGTTGTCGCCACTTGGCCTCATACTTTGCCAAATCTTCCTCAGTTACAAATCCACCCTTTTCCTGAATAAACCTGGCCAGTATTTTTGCAGTTTCTCCTTTGTAGAATTCATCTCTGCCATTTACTGCTATTCTCCTCAAAGTAATTGCCAGAGCTGGATATCGCAGCGTATCTCCTGGTTCACATTTATTATAGAACAATGTGTTTTCACCATTCACGCTTCTAATCTCATCCCAATACCTATCTAATCTTGCGGCTTGTTTTGGAGTTACCTCAACCCCTTGATCAACCAGTTTTATTACAGGGTCAATAATATCTTTTATAGGTAAAGAGCCGAATTTTTTATGCACTTCAAAAATACCGGCAATAGTTCCCGGAACACCCGTGCCACTTGCCCCGATCGTACTCATACCCGGAATAACATTGCCCAGGGAATCCAGATACATATCTTTATGGGCTGCCAATGGCGCTTTTTCACGGTAATCAATGGCACCAATATTACCATCATTTTTACGGTATACCATAAAACCCCCTCCACCAAGATTGCCGGCAAAAGGATAGGCCACTGCCAATGCAAGTTCAGTACCAACCATAGCATCAAAAGCATTCCCTCCTTTTTGTAGTATATCTGAACCTATTTTTGAGGCTTCTTCACGTGCGGACACTACCATTGCATTTTGGCTCACCACCCCGGTTGGTGGATTTGGTTGTCTTTTACATTGTGTAGAAAGGATTAGTGCAAAAAGTAGAATTAGTATTCGCATATTGAAATATATTTTTGTTTCGAAAAGGCTTCTAATTCCGTAAAGAAAGTAGTAAACTCATGTTCAAATGCATCATAGCCTTTTTCCAGATCAAGAATGGCATAATTCATTTTACTCTTATTATTAGTTCTTCTGTTCATCCCGCTTAATACCCTGCTTATCCCATCCAATTCGGCATAATTGAGGAGCCAATTATCACTAATCATATACGGAATCATTCGTTTAGTACTATCCGGCAGAATGGTAATGTTATCTTGCAGCAAATCATAAAAATTTTCTACAAACAGTTCCAAAGGAGTATCAGAATACTGCTTCCAGTTTTTAGCTAAAAAGTGATCATAAAAAATATCGACTATTACCCTGCTGTAGTGACTGTAATTATTATGTAATCTTTTACTACTTATTTTTGCTATAGGGTGTGAATCTGTAAACGTATCTATTTCCCTATGCAATAAAATACCTTTTTGTATTCTGTCTGGCAGGTGCTTGTATTTATTGCCTCTTATACTGTCGGCAATGAAATTTCCGATAGTTATTTCGTCATCTCCAAAGGAGAGATATATATGAGCTAAAAAATTCATCTAGCACGAATATAATCTTCACAATGGAATTTACAAATTTGGAACGCATGTTAATTAACAAGACGTGTATATTTGCAAAAACTATTTAGAAACTTATGACATTAATAAAATCTATATCGGGTATAAGAGGGACCATAGGAGGGAAGCCAAATGTCAATCTCACTCCCATAGATACCGTAAAATTTGCAGCAGCATATGGTACATGGTTAAAGGACTATTCTAAATCAGACGACCTAAAAGTTGTTGTTGGAAGAGATGCCCGTCTCTCTGGAGAAATGATTCAGAATTTAGTGATATCTACTTTAGTTGGACTCGGAATAGATGTGATAGACCTTGGATTGTCTACTACACCTACCGTGGAAATAGCGGTTCCTTTGGAAAAGGCTCACGGCGGTATTATTCTTACGGCAAGTCACAATCCAAAACAATGGAATGCACTAAAACTTTTAAATGAAAAAGGCGAGTTTCTTGATGCAGCCCAGGGGGCAATTATTCTTGAATTGGCGGAAAAAGAAGATTTCAATTTTTCTGAAGTTGATGAACTTGGAACTATCACAAAAAATAACGCTTATATAGACATTCATATAGATGAAGTCCTGAATTTGCCATTAGTCGATGCAGAGACGATTAAAAAGTCCGGGTTTAAGGTAGTAGTGGATGGAGTTAATTCTACCGGGGGAATAGCAATTCCCAAATTACTTGAAACTTTGGGAGTGGAAGTCATTAAGTTGTATTGTGAGCCTACCGGGCATTTTCCACATAATCCTGAACCACTAAAAGAACATTTAGGAGATATTTGTGAGCTTGTTGTAAAGGAAAAAGCCGATTTTGGAATAGTTGTAGATCCAGATGTAGACCGTTTGGCATTTATTTGTAATGATGGAGAAATGTTTGGAGAAGAATATACCTTAGTAGCTTGTGCAGACTATGTGCTTGGGAAAACAAAAGGAAATACCGTTTCCAATTTATCATCTTCCAGGGCACTAAGGGATATTACAATAAAACACGATGGTCTTTATGAAGCTGCTGCTGTAGGTGAGGTGAATGTTGTAAAGAAAATGAAAGCCACTAATGCCATTATTGGAGGCGAGGGTAATGGGGGAATTATCTACCCTTCAAGTCATTACGGCAGGGACTCACTGGTAGGGACTGCCTTATTTTTAATGCTTATGGCAGAGAAAGGCGGTTCGGTTAGAGAACTTAGAGACAGCTATCCCAGTTACTTTATGAGTAAGAAGAAAATTCAATTAACACCTGAACTGGATGTTGACAAGATATTAGTGTCAATTGCTGAAAGCTACAAAGACAAAGAAATCTCTACAATTGATGGGGTAAAAATAGATTTTGAAGAAAGTTGGGTGCATTTAAGAAAGTCTAATACCGAACCCATTATTCGAATATATACTGAGGCAAAGACTCAGGTCGAAGCTGATTCTTTAGCAGATAAAGTCATAGGTGAGATAAAAGAAATAGCTGGTATATAAAAAAACTCGGGGTACATTAGGGTAAATACTCTATTTTAAAGAAATTCTTCAGGTACTTTATCCCTGTGTTTCCATCGGCGGTGGGTCCACAGATAGTAAGCGGGGTTTTGTATTATTTCTTCTTCTGTAAGGCGCAGGAACTGGTCGGTGATTTCATTCTCTTTGGTCTTACTGCCTTCTGTTGCAATGGGAATAAATTCAGTGCTATAATACCCGCGTTTTACTTTGGTAACTTTTGCAAAGACCACGGCATGATCATACTTTCTGGCTAATATTTCAGGACTATTGTATACTGGGACCTTTATATTCATGAATTCTGTCCAGTATTGCGCAAGGTGCGCCTGTGGGGATTGATCACTCACAATACCGTATACTCCTCTTATGCCTTTTTGGTGATTGCGCGCCATTGTAATTACAGTCTCCTTTTGAGAAATTGGTGTAGTACTCCAAATACCCCTGATTTTTTTAATCAGTCTGTCAAAATAAATGTTATCAATTTTTTGATAGACAGCGAACCCCTTAGATTTCACATGAACATTGACTATGATACTCCATTCCCAATTGCCATAATGCGGAAACATAACGAGTATACTGCGTTCTTTTTCTAAATCCAGAAGAAAATCAATATTGGGCAGCGCGTAACGTTTCTTTAATTCTTCTTCACCAATATTTAGGGTTTTAACAGTTTCCAGTAACATATCACACATGTGCTTATAAAATGCCTTCTGAATATCTTTTTTCTCTTTTTTAGTTTTATCAGGAAAAACCAGGGATAAATTATTATAAACAACTTTCTTTCTATACCCAACTATGCGGTAAACCAGAAAATACATCAGATCAGAAAAAAAATAAAAAAGCCCGTAAGGTAGTATTGAGATTAACCATAAAAATGGGTAGGCAAGAATATATACAAGACGTTGCATGTTTAAAATAAATATGGGCAAATATAGCTATATTTGGCGCTTAATTAAATTGACATTTTTATGAATTTACATCTTGCTACAATTGCAATAATAGTTGTAAATGTTTTAATATCCCTCAGAGGTTTTAACGATGTAATTTTCTTTGATCGCTATAAGTTTACAATAAGTGCAATAAAGGCCGGTCAACGCGATAGAATGGTGACTTCAGGATTTTTACATGTAGATATTTCTCATCTTTTCATGAATATGTTTACCTTATATTTCTTTGCTCCGGTTGTAATTAATTGGTTTGGCTGGGAAAAATTTTTGATAATTTATTTTGTTAGCCTTGTTGCAGGAAGTTTACTGGCCCTTTTTTTTCATAAAGATGAACCTTTTTATAGCGCCGTAGGGGCCAGTGGCGCGGTCACGGGGATATTGTACGCTGCCATATTACTTCAACCAGATATGAGACTTGGAATAATGTTTATTCCAATCCCAATCCCTGCATATATTCTGGGTCTGGCCTATATGTTATACTCCATTTATGGGATGAAAAAACGCCTGGGTAATATAGGGCATACCGCACACTTTGGTGGTGCTATAGGGGGGTATGCTTCATCCTTGCTATTTAAACCGGATCTGATAGTTACGGATACCCTAATGGTAATACTTCTGGCCATTCCTATAATAATTCTGTTTATTCTCGAAAAATTAGGTAAAATTTAGAATTACTGTTCTAGTATTGTAAGTTTAAACCTACTTATTTTTCGGAAAAAATAAATAGGATTAACTATTAATCCTACCGCTTGTCGAAAAAAGCCTTGCATTTATATACCTTTTTTGTTCTTTTGTCGTTAATTAATTACCCAAATTAGTTATAAAACCTACTTATGATTAAAAGAATCCCCTATTTAGTTATGGCCTCAATGGCCCTTTTTGTATCCTGTAGTGACGAAACAACCGTTTTCGTTGATGAACAACAGGAGAATCTTATCTTAGAAAATGATTTCGTAAAGTTAAGCGGCAGTGTCAATTTCGATAATTCCGGTGTGCTGGATATTTTTGAAGACGAACAAAATACAAATAAGCAATTCTCAACCGCTAAAGCGGATGAAGCAGGAGATTATCCTATTTCACTTGTTGCGCAGGTAAATCCGCCAAGCCTTGGTGGAAGCACTGTTCTGACTGCAACTCATGTGGATGTTGATGGAGATTATGCCTATGTCTCCTACAATTTGGCAGGTGAAGATTATTATGGGGCCATAGATATTGTAAATGTTGCTGATCCTCACAACCCTGTGGTAACCTCACGACTTATCTATTTAAATTCAGATATAAACGCGATACAATATTCGGATGGATATTTATATGCGGTAGGGGGGGTGAATAAAGAGACATCTTTTACTGCTACTTCCAGCTCATTTGTTACTAAAATAAAAATTAATGCCGGAGGCACGATGGATTTAGGTGCCGGTATTCTTTATGGTTACCAACCTGGTGATAATGCAACAGATATAGAGGTGGATGGTAAGGAAGTTTATGTTACCAGTGGGAAAAATGGATCTGTCACGATTTATGACGCGAAAGATTTTGATATTAAAAAGGAAGAATTATTTTCAGATCTGCGGTCAGTGGCGTTCGACAATAATAAAATAGCTTTATTGGACGCGGGCTTTGGCTTACGCATACTGGATGATAATTTAAAGACTAAAAAAGAAATTCCGATCAGTTCCGACTTTGGATCATTTACTAAAAGAACGGTTGATTTTTTAGATGATAAAATTGTTGTAGCCGAAGGAAGTAATGGGGTTGGATTATATTCTTATGATTCCGGTACCCGTTTGCAATACATACCAATAAGTATTGATCCCAATAAAGAAATAACAGGAGATATAGTAAATAATGCAGTTGCTTTTAACAAGGATATGATATTTATGGCCAATGGCGGTGCCGGACTTTCCTTATCTGAAGATAGAGGTACTAGCGCTTCACCTTACGGGGTAATACAGATTAATGGTTCCGTGAATTATGTAGAATCTAAAGGGGATTATGCTTTTGCTGCTTCAGGAGCACAAGGGTTACAAATCATAAAACTAAATAGACTCTCTCAAAGCCTAACAGCTACTTGTGCAACACTGTCAGAATATAGTGGCACATCTAAACTGGTTATCAATGAAGGACAAGATATTGCCTTTAGAGGTGCAAAGAGATTTAACTCTATACAGGTGAGCGGATCTTTATTAATGTGTGGTTCCTGGACTGTAATTAATGATGTGGATATTAAAAAAGATAGTGGTCTTCTAGAAATGAATGGTAACCTATTGGTAGGTAGGAATAGGAAAAGGAAAGAAATTAAACTTGAAGAAGGTGCTACCTTGCGTATTGAAGGAAATCTTACTATTTATGGGGATTTAGATTTAAAAGACGGATCAACATTAGAATTCATAGGCTCTGACTCCGTAGTCAATATTTTTGGCGAGGTTAAAATTGGTGACAATGTTACCATAGCCGGTGAATTTGATGATGTACAAAATAAGTTTTAAGCACTATTGGATTAAACAAAAAAACCCTGATGTAATAGAAATCAGGGTTTTTTTATTTTAAATTTTATCTATTGTAGTAATTCACTGATTTTATTTTCTAACGCAGGACCTCTTAAGTTTTTAGCAATGATAATTCCATTTTCGTCGAGAATGAATGTTGCCGGGATAGCCTTTACATTGTAGAGTTCTGCTATTTCATCAAAATATTTGACATTAGAAACATGGTTCCATTCCAAACCATCGTCTTCAATGGCTTTAGTCCAGTCTTCAAATCGTCGGTCTAAGGAAACACCAAGAATGTTCAGGCCCTTGTCATGGTATTTTTTATAAACCTTAACCACATTTGGATTTTCCGCCCTGCATGGTTTGCACCATGCTGCCCAAAAGTCTACTATGGTTACTTTTCCCAAAACATCCGATAAAGCCAGTTCATCGCCCGATGGGGTAGGAGCAGAAAAATTTGGCGCCTTCACACCAATGGACGTGCTTACAAGTTTATCAAGTTTAGTCTTAATGCGTTGACCAACAACAGTTTCTTTGATATTTGGATTAAGCGCGTCATACAATTCTTTAATTTCCTTTTCAGGAAGGGCCTTTGTTGTCAAAACTTTTTCAATAATTAAAGCAGATATAAGCGCTTCCGGGTTTTCTTTGGCAAATTTTAGTTCAAAAGTTTTAGCTTCTTCCTGTAATTCAAAATATTCGTCCCTCAAAGCGTTCATGGACGCGGTGTCCTGCACAGCGGAAGCATTCCTCATTTCATCAGACATAGATCTTGCCCTACTTGCCAAACCTCTGGATTTTTTAAGAAAATCAGCAAATAGGTCGTTCTGAAAAGTACCTTCAATTTTAGCATAGCCCAGGCTGTCTTTCTGAGCACTCACTTCAATATTTCCATTTTCAATAACTATTGGTATATTACCCCTTACGCTATTGATTAACAAATAATGAAGCTCTGGCATTCCGGAAGAGCCGGTAAATGTAAACTTTCCGTTTTCTAAAGTAGTTGTGTCTACTTCAATCAACTGATTAGCTTCATCGGTTTTTTTAAGGAAGACCTGTGTGCCATTCTTCACATCACCACTCAGGCTACCTTCTAGTTTAAATCCGTCGGGTGTAGTGTTGCATGCCACAAGTAGACCTAATAGTAATGCTGGCAGTATTATTTTTTTCATCATTTTTTAAATAAGATGTGCAAAGGTAATTATATATGACAGAATAAAAAAAGTCCTTAAACATAAGGTTATGTTAAGGACTAATCCATAAAAAAAGGAGTTGATTTAGAATTGATAGCGTATCCCCAATGCGATATCAAAGTCAAAATTATCCGTAAAATCATTATATCCTAAAATGCCAAGTTCTGGTCGTAAATCTAAAGACAATAACAAGGGAATATCAAAATTATATTCTATCCCCACATTTCCTGCGGCAAAGACAAATAACCCGCCATCCGGAGTAAATGGTTCATTTCCGCCACTACCCGGCACTGCGTCAAAACTGACACTTCCAAATCCTCCACCTACACCGTAATACCAATTAAAATTACCATCTATATGCCTTACCCACTCATAAAGTGCGGATACTTTGAAAGCATCAAATTCCCGGCTGTCTCTCCAGCCAAGATTTAATTCCAATCTATGATATCTGCTAAGTAATCTTTGATAAGAAATTTCTGCTCCAAACCCATCGCTGTCACCCAGGCGAAGTCCAAGAGCATTATCAGAAATTTCCTGTGCACTAATTGTTATGGTAAAAAAGCAGGTTAGAAGCAGTACCGGATTAAAAATTTTCATATGTTCTTATTTTAGTTTAGGTTTAAAATCCATCTCAGCTAATAAAAACTTAATTTTACAACTAAAATTGTTCTGGATTGGATAAAAATCTTTTAATTGATCTTAGGAGCAGCCTGGACGGCACTTTGCAATTTGACACCCTATCAAGGGCACTTTATGCAACTGATGCATCGGTTTACCGAAAAGTACCCCTGGCGGTTGCCTTCCCAAAAGATGAAAATGACATTGTAAAACTTGTACTTTTTGCACAAAAACATCAAGTTGGGCTAATTCCCCGAACAGCCGGCACATCATTAGCCGGACAATGCGTTGGAGACGGAATTGTGGTTGATGTATCTAAGCATATGACCAAAATTCTTCATCTTGATGTTGAAGGAAAAACAATTACGGTTCAGCCGGGAGTTATCAGAGATGAACTCAATGGATATCTCAAAGTTCACGGTTTGTTTTTTGGACCAAATACTTCAACTTCTAACCGCTGCATGATTGGTGGTATGGTTGGAAATAATTCAAGCGGTACGACATCCATTCAATATGGTGTTACGCGCGACAAAGTCATTTCTTTAAAAACAATACTTTCCGACGGTACCCAGGCAACCTTTGAATCCATGACATCTTCAGAGTACAGAAAAAAAATGGACATCTCTAATCTTGAAGGAACCATATATAAGGGAGTATATTCGGAGTTGCAAAGTAAAGAGATACAGCAAAATATTAGGGAAGAATTTCCAAAGGAGAGTATTCATAGGAGAAATACCGGTTATGCGGTAGATGAATTATTACATAGTAATCTTTTTGGTGGTCCTGAGGAGGAAATTAATCTTTGTAAATTATTAAGTGGTAGTGAAGGAACCCTGGCCTTTACCACAGAAGTCACCCTGCAATTAGATGAAGTTCCACCACCGATTTCAGCCATGGTGGTTACACATTATAAAACCCTTGAAGATTGCCTCCAGGATGTTGTTCCTGTTATGAAGCACAATTTGCATTTGTGTGAAATGATGGATAAAGTGATTTTGGATTGTACAAAAAATAACAGAGAGCATTTAACTAACCGATACTTCGTGGAAGGTGATCCCGCAGCCTTACTTATGTTGGAGCTTAAAGATGATTCTGAAGAAGCTCTTGAAGCAAATTTGAAAAAACTATTAAAAACGATAGAGAAATCTGGTTTAAGCTATTCCAATCCTATTCTGAGGGGTAATGATATCAATAAAGCCATTGCTTTGAGAAAGGCTGGTCTTGGCCTTTTGGGAAATATGGTGGGTGACAGGAAGGCCGTGGCTTGTATTGAAGATACAGCGGTTTCTTTGCCAGACCTAAAAGCTTTTATAGGTGATTTCACAAACATCATGAAAGATTATGGCCAGGATGCTGTTTATTATGCCCATGCGGGTGCAGGCGAGCTTCATTTAAGACCAATTCTAAACTTAAAACGTGCCGAAGATGTCTCTCTTTTCAGGGCCATAACAACAGATGTAGCTAAACTGACCAAAAAATACGGTGGGTCATTTAGCGGAGAACATGGTGACGGTATTGTAAGAGCCGAATTTATTCCTATGATGCTCGGCGAGGATAACTATGAATTGCTTAAACGCATAAAATCATATTTCGATCCTGTTCATATTTTTAATCCGGGTAAAATTGTAGATGCATATCCTATGGACGAGTCATTGCGATATGAAGTTGGTCGTGAAGAACCCG